>BNJU01004192.1_pt1 | contig 77077 bp, 89 predicted proteins | sample 8539281 | NCBI WGS metagenome assembly BNJU01 (sample SAMD00202456, study PRJDB9452) | human saliva metagenome | isolation source: human saliva | place: Japan
GCACTTCTGGAAAGTACATCTCGTGCCTTGTGGTGACGATGTCGACCTTGATACCGTGCGTAATGGTGATATCTGCGCGTTTTGCGGACGCTGTAAGCTGGAAGGTACTGCTTCACTCATCAGTATTTGGTGCTATCGCAGCCATGATATGGTTAGATCTGCCATTCAACCGACCTGGGAGGCCTGCAATCGAAGTAGACTCCGCAGGAATTCACTTTTGGCGTTCTGGCATCCACCCGACCTATGTGGCATGGGATGCTTCCCCTTTCGTGGTGGGATGTAAAAGCGTGAGGGGGATGCCGCACACCTTGATTGATGCGAGTAACGGCCTTTCTACATCTCGATATCGAGTTTGCCGCTAGGTTATGAACAACTCCGTAAACTGTTATTTTTCTACAGTACGCGTCCCGAGCTTCGTAACGAGTTAGTGTCTCAGCGCGGCCTGGAACGGGTCCGGGAATTGATGTATGCCTCATCAAATGAGGTGGAAGCAGGTCTCGAAAGGGAACGCATACGGTCCGCGAATCGGCCCGACTCAATCACACGAGCGGCAACCATCCGATCACAAGCCCAATCGCCACCGATAGCCTCCCCCAGCCCAAATGGACGTAGGCTCCGCGCAGAGCCTGCCACAGCAGCACCGAGCGCGCCGACTTCATCACCGCCCCCATGCCGGCAAAGTCGATCGAGGCCTCCAACGGCGCAGGTAAGGGCAGAGCTTCCCAGGTCAGCCGGTTTGGAGCGGATTGCGTCTGTCACGAATCTGCTGTACCAGGCGGCAGATTCACCGGGGAAGCGCTTGTCCCAACTAGACGGAATGGTGCGGTGAAACCGCGGGGGTCATCTTACCCGCAGTGTCACCTTCACCAAACCATGCACCGCTGCAAGCCGCGCAGCTGCATCCTCCAGCACCTTGGACGGCGGCGCCTGCTCACCTGGCAACGGGGTGACGACAAGATTCCCGTCATCTATTTCCCAGACGCCGGTGATCCGCCCTCCCTGGGTCAGGACGAGGAGCGATCAACCCGCAGCCTTGCTCACCCACGAGCGATGCTTGTTCGCCAGCATGTGAGTGTCCTTAGTCCCAGGACCAAGGACGAACTGGTCGAACGCTCCTAGGGAGGTGGGTAGCGCGGCTGGGCTGGGTGGCCGCGAGCTCGTCCTCATGCTCGGCGAGCAGATATCGTGTCTCATCCTTCACCCGTACCTCGACGATTTGCTCGCCAAGACTAGCGAACCAGCCCTTGAGCGTTGACTTCTTGTTGCTGTTGCGCGAAAGCCACGCGTCAAAGGTTTCAGGGTCGCTGGGCCACTAGGCGGAGGTATCAGCTAATGACCGCTGGTGCTGCCTCCACAGGATCAGGTAGCCCATTCCAGTTCTTCAGAAAACTGGTGGGGTTAGTAAATGTCACCTTCGAAGAACGGCTCGGGCCATAGCACAAGGCACCCTGCCATGCGAGAGGCTTGAGCAGAGCACCCCACCCGGAGCGCAGTTGTTCTTCCATCCCCTTGAACCGTTTGTCCTGAACCAGTTCGCTCACTAGCTCATCGCGAGACAGTACCTGACCATCGAGAAGGTCAGCGACAGACTCCGTCAGTTGCTCGACCTCCTCTGGCGTAGCGCCGAAGTGCCGTGACCAGGTGGGCTTGGTCCACGTGCGAGCATTAGCTAGCAGCGATAGGTACTCCGCTACGTCCGCGGACCGCATCGCGTGCAGCGTTCCGCGCATCGCCCAAGTCTTGACAAGCGAGCGGTCGGAGTACGCACGCTTGATCCCTTCAGGTCGCGGGTCACGTTGCCGTAAGGCGATAGCGGTCTCAGCAGCGGAAGCCACCTGCGCCTGCGTACCGCAGAGCCGTCCGACGATCTCAACAGGACCTGCGTCCGTCAACGGTTCCAGGTACTGCCTGTGCAGCCGCCATGCGAGCACCTGTTCGGCGGAAACCTCGATCAACGTCGTCCCCTCTCGTCGTTACCGTCAGATTCTAAGCCTCTTCGGAGCCTTGATTCGGTACACCGGGTAGCACTTCACGCAACCAGTCGCTGCGTGCCCGCTGAGCTTTCCACTCCCACGGTATCCCACCGACGCTTCCTCGAAGCGGACGCCGGAGAGCTCGATGGTGCGAGGGGTGGGCAGGTGTCCGTACACCACGACCTTCGCGTTGTACTCGATGTGCCACCGTGCGCTTTGGTCAGTGCCGCACCACAGACCGAACTCGGGGTGACGTAAGATCTGCGTGGTTTCGCGGTGTAGTGGCCAGTGATTGACAAGCACTGTGGGCACCCCGTTGAGGCAGGCCAACCGGTTTCGTGTGTATGCGAGCCGCACACGACACCAGTCCTCACGGGGGTAAGGATCCGGACGCAGGAAGGAAGTACTCCTCAGTGCAGACGACGCCAGCGGACGCCGCGACAGAGAGTGCCTCCTCTTTTGTGAAAGTGCCCGCAGGGCGAAAGGTGTGGTCGTATAAGACGAACAGCGGCGCGATGACCACCGGCGCGGTTGCTGTCTGCCAGGTCGGGTATGGGTCCTCGGGCGTCACCACCCCAGCGCTCGGCACACATCCACCAGCTTCTGGTAATGGGGGGATATCCATATGTTCCTCGTCAAGCCGCGAGAGGATCGGGGCTGGGGCGGGTACGCGGTAGGGCTCTTGGTTGCGGAGCATGGCGAACAGGACGTCGCGGCGGCGGCGGGACAGGCAGATGAGTGCGGCGTTGTGCTTCTTGCCTTGGGCTCGTTTGCGGTCGTAATAGGCGCGGCTGACGGGTTCGGAGCGCAGTGCGGCGAATGCGGACAGGAACAGGGCTCGTTTGAGGCGCTTGTTCCCGGAGCGGGCTGGGAACTCGCCTCGGATGCTGGTGCCGGAGCGTCGGGTGACCTCCGCCAAGCCGGCGTAGGCGGCGAGGTGTCCGGCTGTGGGGAACTGGGAGGCGTCACCGACGTAGAGGAGGATCCGTGCTGCGGTCCTGACCCCGATATCTGGCATCGAGGTCAGGGACCTTGACAAGAGGGTGAGTATCAACAACTTTCTCGACTTGACCAGCGAGCTCGGCCCGCTGGTCCAGGACCTGCCGCAACGACGCTGCCAACCCGGGAAGGACTTGTTTGGCGGCAGTCGTTCCGGCAACGACGACGGTCTGCTGCGCCAATGCGGCGGTGATCGCGTCGGCGAAGTCGGTCGCGCCGCGCAAAGAGGCCTTGGTGATGACTCTCAGCAGCTTGCTATTTGACGCCGTAGCCATTCCTCGAGCGCCACCGAGTTGTTCGATCACGGCCAGGCCTTGTTTGGTGGTCAGTCGGGGTCCGATGACGCGTTTCTTCTCCAGTGTCGCCGAGCTTGGTGTGTCTCCACACGTGCTCGTCCACGCCGATCGCGGTGACGCCGTCGAGCCGGTCGGGTGATCGATCAACACCCGCTTCTCCTCGTCCAGGACCGCGTCATTCGCCGTATGCCACGCGCCCCAAGACCCTCGGCGACACGGGCCACGGTCAGGTGCTGGTGCACGATGCCTTCCAGTGCCCACCGCAGCCCACGTCGCGACAGCTTGGCCCGCGGCTCGGCGGCACGGCCGGCATCTTGACGCCATACGTGCCCACAGCCGGTGCACCGGTAACGGCGCAGAGTCACCTCCAGCACGGTCGGCCAGCCACCCGAACGGCTCGTGCGCCGGCCTCCGGATCACACTGTCACGCGACACGCCTTCACAGCCGCACCGGCGACACCACTACTGGTCGGGACCAACGACACGGCAAGCCAGCACCGCACGGTCGGGTTCGAGCCGCTGCCCCGTGACCTCAAGACCACGCTCATCAAGCCGACAAACCGTGCTCAGGTCAGGGCAAGCGAGAGTGACATCAGGCACGTCAAGGTCTCCCGGATGGACAACGTCAGCTTCCATCCTCGGGAGACCTCGACTCACCGGGAACGACGCAGCAGCACCGACTACACCCTCGACTGCGAAGAGCCCGATTTGGCCATGGGAACTCCCGCCGCAGAAGTGGCGGTGTCGACCGTCGCGGGTATCGGCGCAGCTGCCCTGCTTCCAGAGGAAGTCGCTGCCGCAACAGTGATCACAGCAGGCACTGTTGCGGCTGTAGGTGCTGGATGGGCCTACAACCACATGGTTCCACTGAAGTATCGTGAACAGATCAACCACCCTTGGAAAGAAGTGAAAGATGGAGCATCGAAGGCAGTGGACGGCGCGACTAACTGGGCGCAGGATACCGCGGGCTCCGCGAAGAACGGGGTGGCTGATGCATAGCATTTCGCTTCCGGGTACGTGGGGCGACACACGAACTGGATGTAGCGACCATGCCCGTGTTCGGTCGACTTGAACCGGCTGACGGTGAGAGACCATCACCTCAACTCAAGGAGGAGCGTGTTTGAATGACTCTATTTCAGAAGCTCTTCCCCATGGATGGAGACAAATCCGCAGTGCAAAATTATGGACATGCAGACCAGGTGAGGGGCCTGGAGGCTTTTATAATACTGATGACCGGGGCCGGTCTGGTGCTCCTGTCATTTGCCTATCACTCATCCATCGCATTCACCGCATGGCTGATGCTCGTAGGTTGCTCCTGCATTGCTTATGGACTCCACAGATGCATTATATACGCACAAATACGCCACGCAGAACGACGTTGGAGCTGTGATGGAACTCGTGTCAAATTCGTTCCGTCTTGGCTGTGCGAGACTGGCGAGATTCTTGTGAACTCAATGATGACTTTGTCATCACTGTTATCTCTATGTCTCGCAGTATTCTCCGGCCTGGACGAGTCGGGTGATGCCAGAGCGTTCTGGCTCTCACTCCTGTTGACAGCCTTCTGTGCATCAGCATGGACCGCTACTCCCTTGTATCGCCCCGGAGCTCCCGCCTTCGAGGTATCTCCTCACGGTCTTTTTCTGCGGCCAGCAGGGATTCGTCACAAATTCGTCTCCTGGGACTCTTCACCTACTTTCCTGAAATACAGAACGATAAGAGGAGTTCCCCGCGTCCTACTGGCAACGAGTAGCGAGACGATCTACTTCTCAATAGGCGGCTTACCTCTCGGGTGCGAGCAACTACATAAACTCTTAGTGTTCTACAACGATCACCCTGAACGTCGTGAGGAGCTCACTCAGCAGCGCGGCCTGGAACGGGTCCGGGAATTGATGTATGCCTCATTAAATGAGGTGGAAGCAGGTCTCGAAAGGGAACGCATACAGTCCGCGAATCGGCCGACTCAATCACACGAGCGGCAACCATCCGACCACAAGCCCAATCGCCACCGATAGCCTCCCCCAGCCCAGATGGACGTGGGCTCCGCGCAGAGCCTGTCACAGCAGCGTGTTGTCTCATGACGTCTGAGAGTTTCAAATGTCGTGACATCTGAAGACGCAGGTGCGGCGGAGGGATCGGGTCTGATTGTCGGCGCTCACCCACCCAGCAGGAGGATGGCTCGGTCGCTTGGGTGGTGCCTTGCGTGTGCTGCACGAGGGTCGGGGGCCACTGGGCAAGGGTCGGAGATACTCCATGAGGTGTGGGGGTTCGTGCAGTAGGCACAACCCTTGGCCAGCACACCCCCACCCTCGTGCAGTAGGCCACCCCGAGAAAGGGGCTCGGGCCAACCTCAGCGTTGAGGCAGTGCCACCGGGACACTGCGCAGAAGTCAGGAGGGGCCAGATAGGGGCAGATAGAGACAGGGCATCAAGATCTGCCGCAAAGGTCCCAGACGCGATCACGCGCGCGACTCGGTGTCCACACAGCCGACATTGGCACCCCAGCCATCGACATACTCGGCGGGGATCCCCGGAATTCTGCGGTTCCGTCTCGGCTGGCGACGGTGCTAGCACAGATGTCGCCCATGAACACCTGCACTGGCCAGAGCTCTTCCATTGGCCCACTATCGCATCCAAGACGACCAGACCGGCCCTAGGTTCCCGCCCAGGCAAGTGACTCAGAAGTGAGGAGGCAAGACGGCCCCGCAACAGCAGCGCCGAGCACGCCGACTCCATCACCGTACCCATGCCGGCAGTGTCAATCGAGACCGCCAATGGCACAGGTAAGTGCAGGCGTTCTCAGGTCAGCTGGTTTTGGGGAGATGCGGCATCGGCCGAGCGATCACTAGTACCCCCTGGTCGAGATCAGACAGCTCCACCTCAGGCGTCGAGCAGGGCACGCAGGTTGCGCACGTACCGCTCGAAGGCGACCCGCCCCTCGGGGGTCAGCGCCAAGTAGGTGGCGGGACTGCGTCCGACATAGGTCTTGTTCTGCTGGACGTAGCCCGCCCCCTCCAGCTTGGACAAGTGAGTGGACAGGTTGCCGGCCGTCATGTCCAGCAGCTCGCGCAGACGAGGGAAGTGCAGCTCGTCCCCAACGGGCACGGCCGCCAGGGTCGCCATGATCCGCAGGCGGGCCTGGGCATGGATGACCGGATCGATGTCGACGCCGGAGGCGCTCACTCCGGCGGCCTCGCCGCCACGTCCCAGAGCCCACCGCCCTCCAGGCCGCCCCATCCGCGCCTCGCTGGACATGTCACGCACCTCGCTTCGTTACTGCCGCGGCACTGACGACGGCGGCACCAGCATGCCACCCCACCAGCCACGGACATGATCCACCAGGCCCACGGCATACCGGCAATCGTGACCACCAGGGTGACCAGGAGGATCCAGCCGCCCAGGACCCCCATGACCATCTCGTCCCACAGCGCGGCACTCATAAGGAAGATGACGCCGACGATGAGACAGGGCACCGCGTTGGACACCAGGCTCGCGACCTCCTTGGCCTCAGCCGTGTTGACGGTGGCCAGGAAGGCATTCACCCGGCTCAGGATGATGGCGCCCAGCGGCATCCCGAGAGCCCAGGCGAGGCCGTAGTAGGTGCCCTCTCGGCTGCTTCGGCCGCGGATGCCGCGCACCTTGGGGACGATGTAGGCGAAGGTAAAGAGCAGGGCCGCCGCGAGGCAGCTGCAGAAGAACAGGTACGGCGCCCGCGGCAGGCCGTCAGTCCGGCTCGCGATAGAGGGCGAGCGCGGCATAGCCGACCAGCCAGGCCAGCCCCCAGGCGACCAGGAGCGGAGCCGGCTTGACCTCGTGGCGCTTGAGATAGCTCTCCCGCTGGGCGTCAACGACAGCGAGAGCCTCTTCAGGCCCCGCCGGAACCTCGTGGTGCTGAGTCGCAGCACTCATCATGAACCCCTCACTCAAGTGGTTTGCGTTTCAAACCACCTCAGGATAGCGCCTTTGAGTTTGTAGCACAAACTGACTGACATCGACACCTCCGCACGGGTCCTTCCCGCGTGAGGAGGGCTTACCTGAGCTCGCCTCTTAGAATCGGCTTCATGACAGATGCGGCGCCAGGCTCACCCCGCCGGCCGGCGAGCTCGGCAATGCCCCGACGCTCGTCGAGCCGCCCAACGCCGTCGCCCCATCAGCCACCTCTACGCCGTCGATAGGTCGGCCTCCACCTCACCGGTCGGCATCCCGGTCATCGGCGTTGCTCCGGCGCCCAGGCCTCCCCGTACCCGAGGTCCACCGCCCCGCGCTCGACGACGCTCCTGGTGGACACCACCGCGCGCCGCCTGCGCCGCACCGAGGACCTGCTCGACCTGGCCCTGACCCTCCTGGGCATCGGCGCCGTCCTCATCCTGGCGATCTACGCCCGCCAGACCACGACCGGCGTCACCCAGGACGTCCAGAACGCCCTGGCGGTGGTGCTGCGCCGTATCCTCGTCTTCCCCCTGCAGGCCATTGAGGGCCTGACCACCTTCATCGTGCCGCTGGCCGTGCTGCTCGACCGCCTCCTGCGCCGCTCCTGGCGCTCCTGCGGCCAGGCCGTCCTGTCGGGGTTCGCCGGGTACGTGGTCGCCTTCGCCGCCATGACCGGCCTGGTCACGTGGGGGCCGACCGCCCTGGTCATGGGACTGACGGTCACCGCCTCGGGCACCGCCCAGCTGGGCATCTCCACGGTCTTCGCCTCCATGGCGGGCCTGCTCACGGGCGCCGGCGACCGCAACAGCTCAACCACGATGCGCTCGGGCTGGGCGGCGATGTGGGTGGTCCTCGGCCTGGCGGTCCTGCGCGGCGCCCTGACCCTGCCCGGCGCGGTACTGTCCCTGCTCCTGGGCCGCGCCGTCGGCCTGCTGGTCCGTTACGTCTTCGGGGTGGAGGACCGCCGGGCTCACGGGGTCACGCTCGTGCGCGCGCTGCGCCGGGCCGGGATCGACGCCGTGCGCGTGGTCCGCATGGACCGGGGCCCTGAGGCGCGCGCCTGGACCGTCACCACTGACGCGCCTCTGGGCTACACCGAGCAGGTCCGTGAGCAGGTGCGCGAGAACTCACTGGCGTCTGCCGCCTCGACGGACGGCGTCGACGACGTGCCGACCGACCCGCAGACCGCGGTCGAGACGCCGCCCCCCGCTCACCCCTTCGGCTGGGTCGCCGACCCAGCCGCCGAGCCTTCCACCGGGCCTCTGTCCACGCCGGACACCGAGCCAGTCACCGCAGCGACCAAGGATCCAGCTCCCGGACCGGCCGCCTCCCCGCTCGACCCGACGTCGTCGGGATCGGCGGACGCCAACACGATCAGACCGGCCACCGACGTCGACCTGGCCGCCGTCCTGGCCGAGCCTCCAGCGAGCCCTGTCCCAGGAGCGGGCCTCGGTCCACCGGATGTACGCCGTGTGGGACTCGGCCGGCGAGCGCCGCAACGTCACCCTCCTCGACTCCGACCGGCAGGTGGCCGGGTTCCTGTCCAACATCTGGGACCAGATCCGCGTCAAGGGCCTGTCCCCACCCGCGACCTGTCCCTGCGCCCCGCGGCCGAGCACGCCGCGCTCGCATGCGATGGAGCGCGCCGCGCCCGCGTGCGCACCCCCGGCCTGCTGGGCATGGCCGAGGCCGCCGAGTCAGTGCTGCTGGTGACCGATCACGTCGTCGGTGCCCGTTCCATCCAGGACCTGGGGGCCGAGGTCGACAACGACATCCTGGACCAGCTGTGGAAGCAGCTCCAGCGCGCCCACGCCGCGGGACTCGCGCACGGGAGCATTGACGCCTCGAGCGTCGTCCTCGACGAGACCGGGCGGCTGGGGCTCCTGGACTGGGCCTCGGGCGAGACGATCTCCTCCGAGCTCTCCCGCCGCGTGGACCTGGCCCAGGCCCTGGCCCTGACCGCCCTGACCGTGGGCGCCGAGCGGGCCATCGACGCAGCCTCCCGCTCGCTGACCACCGCGCAACTGGCCTCGATCGCCCCCATGCTCCAGCGGGTGGCGCTGGCGCGCCAGACCCGCGAGGTCATGGGGAGGCGCGGAGCCAGCCGCCAGGTGCTCCAGGACCTGCGCGACGCCCTCGTGGCGCTCACACCCACGGCCGACGCCGAGCCGGCCCGCCTCAGCCGCTTCTCCACACGCACTGTCCTCCTGGTTGTGGTCGGGCTGGTCGCCGGGTGGACGCTGATGGCGCGGATGGACTTCCAGCAGGTCAGCGCCGCCGTCTCACAGGCCAACGTCTGGTGGATGCTGGCGGCCCTGGCCTTCTCCGTGGCGACCTACGTGGGCGCCGGGCTGACGCTGGTGGCCTTCAGCCCCGCACGGCTCTCACTGTGCGCTCCACCGAGGTGCACCTGGCCAGCGCCGTCGTCTCGCTCGTGGCACCCGGCCGGCGCGGGGCGGCCATCAACCTGCGCTCCTCAACCGCAAGGGGGTGCCGACGGCGGTCGGCGTGGCTGGATGGCCCTGGTCCAGGTGGTCCAGTTCATCGTCACGGTGGTGCTGCTCGTGGTGCTGGCGGCCATGACCGGGCAGTCCACGGGGCTGACCCTGCCGTCGGGCTGGATGCTGGTCGCGGCGGGCGTGATCGTGGTCCTGGCGGCGGTCGTGCTGGTCGTTCCCCGGGCGCGCGCTTGGACGTGGGCCAAGATCGAGCCCACCTACCGTCAGGTGTGGCCACGACTCGTGTGGGTCATCTCCAACCCGGTGCGCCTGGCCCTGGGGGTGGGCGGCGCGCTCATGCTGAGCCTGTCCTACATTCTGTCCTTCAGCGCGAGCCTGTGGGCCTTCGGCTACACGGTGCCCTTCGCGGTCCTGGCCATCACCTACCTGGCCTCCAACACGGTGGGCTCGATCGTGCCCTCCCCCGGCGGTATCGGGCCGGTCGAGCTCGCCCTGACCGCGGGGCTCGTCGCCGCCGGCGTCCCCTACGGTGTGGCACTGTCCACGGCGATCGTCTACCGCCTGGTGACCTTCTGGATCCCGATCCCCGTGGGCTGGCTCAGCCTCCAGCGCCTCCAGAAGGTCGGGGACCTGTAGGTCCGACGACGAGGTGCGGCGCTCCGAGTCCCAACCGGCACCCTGCGATCATCTCGCCCGCACTGCACGAGGTCCGGGCGCTGCTGGCCGGGAGGTGGGTGCACTCCACGAGGGTCGGGGTCTCGTGGAGTACGGACAACCCCTGGCCAGTGCACCCCGAGGCTCGTGCAGTGCACCCGGGCTCAGGCCACCGATATCGACGACGGCCGACATCTGCCCCGTAGCCTGAAGGCATGGAGCACAGGCCCGAGCCATCGTCGAGCCCGGGGGAGGTTTCTGCGCCCTGGCCCCAGCGATGGCTGGAGCATCACCGCCGCGCCGTCGACCTCACAGTGCTCGCCCTCATCCTGGCCTATAACCAGCTCGTCCTGCCGGTCACCACGGCCTCAACAGCGCAGCTGTGGCTGCTGGAAGCAGTCAGTGCGGGACTCGGACTGTGCTGGCTCCTGCGACACCACTCCCCCACGGTCGCCTTCGCGGTGGCGGTTCTCCTCGCCGGGGCCCAGCTCCCGATGGGCCCCGGATCCAGTGTCCTTCCCGCGGACCTCCTGCTGGCGCTGCTGGTCCACCACCTGGCCGCCGCCAGGCGATCGGCGATCTCCTGCCCCTGCGCGGCGCTCGTCATCGCCTGGGTCATTGCGGCCTTCATCCCTGTGCTCCGAATGGGGTACAGCCGCCTGAGTCTGCCCGCGCTCTGCGTCGTCGCCGTCCTGTGGGCCTGGACCGCAGGCGTCCTGAAGCGCACGCGCCGCGCCCACCTGGCCGCCCTGGCGCGCAACACCGAGTACCGGCTGCGCGAGGCCGCGCTGCGCCACGAGCAGGCCGAGCGCCAGGAGCGCTCACGAATCGCCCGCGAGATCCACGACATCGTCTCCCACGGCCTGGGGGTCATGGTGGTCGTCGCCGACGGCGCGGCAGCGACGGCCGCTTCGGATCCGGACCGGGCGGCGGTGGCCATGCACCGCGTCCGTGACACCGGGCGTGAGGCCCTGGGCGACATGCGCCGGATGCTGGCCGTCCTGCGCGGCGAGGACGAGGTTCCGCATGCCCCTCAGCCCGGCGAGCGGGATCTGGCGGAGCTGGTGGCCGAGGCCCGAGGCACGGGTCTTCCGGTCCAACTCGAGATGCCGGACGCCCTGCACCTGCCGGCAGGGATCGGCCTGACCGTCTACCGGATCGTCCAGGAGGGACTGGCCAACGTGCGTCGGCACGCCGGCACCGTCCAGCAGCGTCGAGGTCCGTGTGCGCCGGGAGCCCGCGGGCATCGTCGTCGAGGTCCCTCGACGACGGCGGAGGCTCTGCCCGCGGCGAACGCCGTGCCAGCGGTTCCCGGGCACGGCCTCAGGGGCATGCGCGAGCGGGTCGTCTCCCACGGAGGCAGCCTGGAGGCGGGACCTCAAGACGGCGGCGGCTTCCGCCTCCGAGCGGTGCTGCCGCGGGAGGAGCGGTCGGAGGCGGAGTCCCCAGAATCCCTGGCGTCTCCAGAGTCGGCACCGGAACGCACTGAGGAGAACGCATGACTCTTCGACTCATCCTCGTCGACGACCAGAGATGTACCGACTCGGTTTCCGCATGCTGCTGGAGACCCAGGAGAGCGTCGAAGTCGTCGGGGCGGAGGACGGACGCGCCGCCGTCGACCTGATCGAGCGGGTCGAGGCGGACATCGTCCATGGATGTGCGCATGCCGCGGATGAACGGGATCGAGGCGACGCGCACCATCGTCCAGGGCGGTGCCGGCGGCCCCCGAGTCATCGTCCTGACCACCTTCGACCTCGATGAGTACGCCTACGAGGCGATCCGGGCGGGCGCCAGCGGCTTCCTCCTCAAGGACACGTCCCTGGAGGAGCTCATGGCCGCCATCCACCACGTGCATGCCGGCGACGCGGTCTGGCGCCCTCCACCGCCCGCAGGCTCATCGAGCACTTCGCCCTCCGCCCCGGTGGTCGAGCGACGGCGATCACCGCATTCCGAGCCCTGGAGGACCTGACCGCCCGCGAGCGCGAGGTTCTGGCGCGCGTTGCCCGCGAGGCTGTCCAGCGAGGCCATCGCCCGCGACCTGTGCGTCGCCGAGGGGACGGTACGGGTTCACGTCAGCCGGATCCTGAGCAAGCTGGGGCTGCAGGACCGGGCGCAGGCGGTCGTCCTGGCCTACGAGTCGGGCCTGGTCTCTCCACGTAAAGACGCAGACCGGGCGGATCGGGACGAGCCGCCCAACGGGTACGCGGAGCCGTAAGCACAAGGCATGGTCACCGTTGCTCCTCTGACATTGACGATGCGTTCGAGCATCTGCTCACACGCATCTCACGTTTCGAGTCTCTGACGCGACTACCCGGTGAATGCGCACAACCCGCGCTCACTAGCACTCCAGGAGGAGGAATTATGACCACAGTCCTGATAACGGGAGGTAATCGCGGCCTGGGTCGCGCCGTCGCCGAGGAACTGGCCGGTCAAGGTATGACCGTCGTCGTCGGCGCTCGTCAAGCGGGCGATGGGGCTGAGGTCGCACGTCGAATCGGCGGCGGGGCGACCGCGGTTCAACTCGATGTGACTGACCCACCATCCATCCGTCGGTCAGCCGCCTGGATCGACGAGCATCACGGTGGATTAGACATTCTGATCAACAACGCCGGTGTGCTCCCGGAAGCAACCAGCCAGGCCGCTGAAGTTGTCGATCTGGGCCTGTTCCAGCAGACGTACGCTACGAACGTCTTCGGACCGGTCGCCGTGCTGGAGGCGTTCCTCCCTCAACTACGAAGGTCCCCACAGGGGCGGATCGTGAATGTGTCGTCGACAATGGGATCGCTCACCGATCAAACTGATCCACGCTCCCCCTACTACGACATGATCGTGCCCGCCTACCAGAGCTCGAAGGCAGCCCTCAACAGCATCACGATCATGCTCGCCAAGGCACTGGCCGACACCTCGATCAAGGTCAGTTCGGTCTGCCCCGGATTCGTACAGACCGACCTGACTCCCATCAACCGGGAGCAAGCGCCATTGACGGTGACGCAAGCCGCCAAGGTCGTCGTGTCTGCCGCCACCCTGCCCGACGAGGCACGCTCAGGTGCCTTCATCGACAGCGACGGCATCGTCCCCTGGTGAGTAGCGACGGTTGTCCAGGCCGCCTCCCGACCTGGACAGCCGTTCTTCACTCGCTCGTCGGCCATCCCATCAAGGTCGGCAGCGGAATCTTGTCGCCATGAGCGACCTGAGACTGCCGGGCTCGCATTTCCCCCGGCGCCTACGTATACCTTGGGATGAAGATGAAAGATCCGTTCGAACAAGCCGTGAAGGAACATGGAGAGACCGTGTTCCGAGTGTGTCGTGCCGTGCTCGGTCCAAGCCCAGACGCGGAAGATGCTTGGTCGGAAACCTTCCTGGCCGCGTTGCGCGCCTGGCCGGACCTGAGCAACGACACGAACATCGAAGCCTGGCTGGTCCGTGTCGCCCAGCGCAAGACGATCGATATCCTCCGAGCCAGGGCGCGTCACGCGACTCCCGCCGAGGATCTTCCCGAGCAGCGGTCACCGCTTGGGAATCCCGATGAAGACGAGCATGGAGTCTGGTCGGCTGTCGCAGCTCTCCCGGAGCGCCAACGCCTCGCCGTCGCCTACCACTACTGCGGAGGGCTCCCACATGCGGAGACAGCAGCGCTGATCGGCGGCAGCACCGAGGCGGTGCGTCGTGCGACGCCGACGGCATCAGGAACTTGAGAAAGATCTACGCGGAAGAACAGACGAGAGAAGCACTTCGATGACCGATATGACCAAAGGAGAAGGTATTCGTCCTGCCGACACCGAGCAGACGGCGGACATGGCCCCCCCATTCCCGGTCGATCGTGTCGATCTGGACAGATTGCACGCCCGACTCACAGCCGCGGCTGATCGCGATGGTCTACTCGAAGTCGCTGACCGCACCATCGACACCTCCATCGGCCCGCTGCTGCTCGCGGCGGCTACAACGGCCTAGTACGAGTGGCGTTCGAACGTGAAGGATTCGACACCGCGCTGGAGACGTTGGCAACCAGGATCAGCCCGCGAGTACTGGAAGCACCCCGCAGACTTGATGTAGTTGCCGCCGAGATGGACGAGTACTTCGCAGGTAGACGGCGTGTGTTCGACGTTCCGCTGGACTACACGTTGTCGTCGGGATTCCGCCAGGTCGTCCAGCGATACCTCCCGCACATCGGTTACGGACACACGCAGTCCTACAAGGAGGTCGCCGAGTGCGTCGGCAACCCGAGGCTGTCCGCGCGGTCGGAACCGCTTGCGCGACGAATCCGCTGCCGGTGGTGGTGCCCTGTCACCGCGTGCTGCGCACTGATGGCGGTTTAGGGCGGCTACATCGGGGATTGGACGTGAAGTATGCGCTGCTGACACTGGAGAACGCCGTGTGAACGCCTCCAGAACGACGTACGAGATGTCTGCGAATCGCAGCGACCTGGGCCCAGCTGCCTGCGAGAAAGCGCAGTTCTCGACCAGAAAGTAGGTTGTCGATACCGCCGCAGGCCTCGCCGGTGTCAACGGGAGCCCGCCGGTTGATGGGCGGATCAGGTTCAGAGCGGCACCACCACCCTCAACCCCCTCTATGCACATTGCATAGTCGAGGCTGCTCCTCGCGGCGGAGGCGGGAGGCCGCCCCGGCGGGGAGGCTCGGGGCATGAACGACCTCGTACGCACCATCGATCTCTCCAAGCGCTACGGTCAGCGGACCGTCGTCGACCGCCTCAACCTGCGCGTACCTCGGGGCGCCGTCTACGGATTCCTCGGCCCCAACGGCTCGGGCAAGTCCACGACCATGAAGATGCTGCTGTCCCTGGTACAGCCGAGCGCCGGCCAGGTGCTCATCGGCGGGGAGCCGATGAACCGGAGCACTCGACGCCGGCACCTGGCCCATATCGGCTCGCTCATCGAGTCCCCGCCCGGTTACGGGCACCTCACCGGCGCCGAGAACATGAGGATCGTCCAGCGCCTGCTCGATCTTCCCGACCGGTACGTCAAGCATGCGGTAGACACCGTTCGCCTGGGCGGGCAGATGGACAAGCGGGTCCGCGAGTACTCCCTGGGCATGAAGCAGCGCCTGGGCATCGCCATGGCGCTGGCGCGCAGGCCCTCGCTGCTCATCCTCGACGAGCCGACGAACGGCCTCGACGCCGGAATCGAGGAGATCCGCCGGCTCCTGAGGTCGTTGGCGGCCGACAGCGTCACGGTCATCGTCTCCTCCCACCTGCTGGGCGAGATCGACCGCGTCGCCACCGTGCTGGGGATCGTCTCGCGCGGCGGGCTCCTCTTCCAGGGCACGCGCGCCGAGCTCATGAGCACCTCCGTGCCGGACACGCTTCTGGGCTGCTCGCGCCCTCTTGCTGCCGCCCACCTCCTATCCGCTCGGGGTACAGCGTCCGCGTACGAGCACGGGCTCCTGCGCGTCCCGGGCCTGAGCCAGCAGGCCACGGCCGACGTCGTCGCCCTCCTGGTCCGCGAGGGCATCGGGGTGCACGAGGTCCGCCAGGAGGAGCAGACCCTGGAGGACGTCTTCATGGCCCTCACCCGAGGAGGCGGGCTATGAGGACCTCCATGACAGTGCGCACCGTGCGCAACGAGTACGCCAAGATGCACCACCTGAGGATCGGGCTCATCGCCGCGCTCCTCCTGCTGGGGGTCTGCGCGCTCAGTGTTCTGTCGGCCTTGAACTCGGGGCTGGTCGACCACCGGTTCGACGCCGACGGCGACGGGTGGCGGCTTCTCATGGTAAGTCTCCATGGCGCCGTCGGACTGACCTCGCCGCTTCTCCTGGCCGTCATGGCGAGCCGTCAGGTGGAGGTGGAGCACTCGGGGCAGGGCTGGATGTCCTCGGCGACCGCGGGCACCACCCCGGGCCGACTGTGCCGGGCGAAGCTCCCTTGCCCTGGGGCTGCTCATCTCCCCCATCCCGGCGGCCTGGGGAGCGCTCGTGGTCATCGTCGGCCGCGCCGTCGGACTGACGGCACCGGTGCCGGTTCCCCGGCTGCTCGCACTGGTAGCAGGCCTGGCGGTCGTCAACCTCGCCGTGCTGGGCGCGCAGCTGCTCGCCTCGGCGCGGGTGGAGAACCAGCTCGGGCCGCTAGCGGTGGGGCTGATCGGCATTCTCCTCAGCGTCTTCGCTCCGACCATGCCGATGTGGGCGCGGTACCTGAGCCCATGGACCGCCTACGGGCTCATCGTCCCGGCGGACTTCGCCGGCACGGATCTGATCGACCTGGATATGCACCTGGTCGGCCTCACGGTTCTGACCTGCGTCGGGGGCGCGCTGTTTGCTCTGGTCACTAGCTGTTTCGATCATCAGGAGGTGTGAGATGTCCTCCATCATCATCGAGTTCCTCAAGCTGCGCCGCTCGGCGAGCTGGGGCGTGGTACTCGTGCTGCCGACGGTCTCGGTTCTTTGCGCGTGCGTGCTCGTGCGTCCCACGGACTGGCAGCTCCTCTGGGTGCGGTCCATCGGCTTCTACGGGATGGTGCTGCTCCCCGTCTCTCTCGGCGTCCTGGCGTCCCTCGTCTGGCGGGTTGAGCACCAGGGGTCCAACGGGCTGGCACTCATGAGCGCGCCCGTGACCACAGGGAGGACGGTGGCGGCCAAGGCCACCGCTGCCTGGCTGCTCGCGGCCGTCATGCAGCTTGTCCTGGTGCTGGCCGCGACCGCCGTCGGGTCACTCGTCCTCGGGCTGCCGGGCGTTCTGCCGTTGCGGTACCTGGTGGCGGGGCTGCTGATCGCGGTGGCCTGCGCGCCCGTGTGCGCTCTCCAGTCGGGTCTGTCGGCCTTCACCCGGTCTTTCGCCGTGCCAGTGGCGATCGGCCTGGCGCTGACGGGAGCGGGGACAGCGATGCTGCTGGCACGTGTGCCGGCGGCCTGGCTCCTGCCGCACGCCTGGTCACCCGCACGACGCAGATCGGCGCGACCAGCGAGGGTGCCGCCCTTGTCTTCGCCGCCCAGGAGCTCACCTGGACGAGTGCTGCCGTCACGGTCGGTATCAGTGCGGCCCTGAGCGCCGTCGTCGTCCTGGCCACCTCCGTGGCGCTTGAGCGATCCGACACCCGAGGGGGCTGAGGACGCCTTCCCGCGCCGACGACGTGGAGGGCGCTCGGGCTGCACGTCTATGCGGCGAGCAGATTAGCGCTGGCAACGAACCTCTTGTACCGCCTGCTCGTGTGCTCCAGGGCGGTCGGCACGCCGATAACCGGCGCGCGTGGTTGCCCTGACACAAACGACCCGGTCAGCCCGGCTCAGAATATCCATCTGGTGGCTGACAGCGATGATCGTGACACCGCGGTACGTGTCGGACTGGAAGACGTTCCGGTAGATGCTCTCGCGCGTGCTCGCGTCCACTCCACTGAGCGCCCGTCCCAGAAGATGCAGTGGCGGCCTCGTATGCGAGGGACCTGGCCACGAGCATCCGCTGCGCCTGCCCGAGGAAGTTCCGCCGGACTCGAGGACAGCGGAGTCAAGCCCCCGGGCAGGCGGAGACGGTATCCGCGAGGTTCACCGCAGCAGTGCCTCCCAGATGTCGGCCTCGGCGCGAGTCCACGCCTTCAGCTACCAGGTTGTCGCGCACGGTGCCGGTGTAGAGCGACATGCCGGGCAGCACCATCCCCAACCCTGACCGGTCCCACCCGTCCCCGTACTGGACCGTTCCGTCGTGCGGCAGCAGGCCCATGAGCGCGTGCAGCAGGGTGGATTTTCCTGACCCTGACTCCCCGATGATGGCCACATGCTCTCCTTGACCGATGGTCAATGAGATAGGAGCGAAGACCGGTTCACCACCTGGGTAGGGTGCAGGACGGGTCGCGTGCCGTGATGAACGCCGGCGAGGTCAGCGAGTACGACGTCGCGGCGCTGCTCCTCGGGCTCCTCCCGAAGAGGAGCCTGCTTCTGCTCAAAGACCGCAGCCTTTGCCCAGGAGACGAAGAAGGTCTGAAGCTCCGATGTCGCTCCGGCCAGCATGCCCACCCCCGACTGGAACAGCACCACATCAGGCATGCCGACGTGCCCCGAACGGTGAGGCTGACGCTGAAGGCCGCGACGACGACCAGGGAGACGCCGTAGTAGACGCGTTGGACTCCCGCGCTGAGGGTTCTGGGCGCCCAGGGTCGTCTTGAACGCCTCGGCCAGACGATTGTTCTCCGCTGACCAGCGTGCGCCACCTGGTCCTCCGTCCGGGTCTGTGGTCTCATCCACAGGTGAATATCCTGCTGAATAGGCTGAGGTGAAGGCGATCTGGCGCTGGACATAGTTCTGACTGGCGTCACGCTCCCTCTGGACGGCAAGTCCAGCCAGGATGCTGAACAGCAGCGATACCCGCACGTCAGGAGGGTCAGGGCATGGATATCCACGCCAAGTAGACCACCAGGACCATGACGGAGAGGAAGTTGATGGCAGCTGGGATCGCTGAGGAGAGGATGACATCCCTGATCGTTCCCCGCAGACTGATGACCTCGATCAGGGAACCGACGGTCTGGCTCTTGAAGAACAGGTAGGGGCGCCTCAGCACCGAGCGGAAGAGTGATTCCGAGTAGCGCCGCTCAAACCTGCCCGTCAGACCACGCTGAGCAGCAGTCAGCATCAGGCCGGACGCCAGGTACAAAAGGACAAGCACCACTCCCAGGCCGATGGTGATCGGCCGAGATACTCTGCACCGAGGACAGTACGCACCCGGTGGCAACTGCCATGGAGGCTGCCTGACCGATCGTCAGACCGAGGAACAGCAGCCACAGGTGCCGGGAGAAGAAGACCCGGACAGCGGAAGGCGGCCGAGAACGGGGCGCCGGAGCCGGAGGACGCTCCTGCTCGACGAGGATCCCACACTCCCGGTAAGGGAGCGGTAGAAGTCCTCCAGCGGTAGACGGAGTCTGCCAAGAGCAGGGTCTAACACGCGGACGTGGGTACGTGACATCGAGGCGACCACGACGAAGTGGTTCGAGTTCCAGTGCGCGATCGCCGGGCCATTGAAGGAGGTGAACACCTCACGTGTCCATTCTGCCCCGGGATCCCGGTAGGCGCGGGTGCGGGTGCCGATGGACTGATCGATCTGCCTCAGGTAGCTGGCTTTCAGTCCATCCGCAGGCAGTGCATCACCGTCGTAGAGCTCGTGAGGGAGGAGGTCGATCCCCAGGGACGAGACTGCCATGGAGTAGCAGGCAAGAAGGCAGTCCTGCTCTCCAGTCTGCATCCGGAACTTAACGCGCACGGGTACCACCCCAGTCAAGGCTTGGAAGGAGCAGCGGTGACATGGGACTGCCCGGCATGGCGTGCTCGGCGAGTGCGTGCAGAATGCCGGGCAGCCCGCTCATCGCGGAGTACGACTGGAAGTGGTCACTCAGGCCGCACAGCCAGTCCTTGGCGATCCCGAAGCTACTCATGCTCGTCCACTCATCCTCCCAGGACCTGCCTGGAAGCTGGTGGGCGACGTTCTCAAGGGCGAGAAGGTTTCCTGCCACGCCGTGGCAGAGGGCAAAGGTGTCAAGCCCAAGCCCGTACTTCTCGACCCCCGTCTGCAGCAAGCAGCAGCTCGTCACTGACGGCTGCGCGCTCGTCGGGTGAGAGCAGGTCGTGCTCGTCGTCAAGGTCAAGCCACCGGCACCTGGCCAGCATGAGCCCGGTGAGTCCGTGGCACCAGTTGGCACTGGGAAGCCCGTCGTCTCGGCGCATGTCACCCAGGTGTCCCCGCGCCGGAAGCGCTCGTCGTGCTTCCAGGCCGCCCTCCAGGAGTCGCGGTACTCGTCACGACCGGTGACCACGGCGGCATGAAGCAGCGCGGTGGCGACCCCACTGGCACCATGGGCAAAGCTGGCATTGTCGATGGCCCGGGGTCTGGGAACGGCCCAGCCGCTGTCACGTAGGCCGGCCAGGTAGTCGGCCAGTCGAGCGATGACCGGCTCGGCCTGCTGACGGTCCGGCAGGGTTGCCAGCGCCATGATCGTCCTGGCGGCCCCACCGATGACGTCCGCATCAAGGTCGTCCAGAGGGACCGAGGCGCACGTGTCCACGAAGTCATGGGTCAGCTGGTCCCGCGTCAGCGTCTGTCAGGCCCTGGGCGCCAAGAGCTCGAAGAACAGGAAGGTACCCCAGGGTCCCGTTGTAGTAGGAGAAGAGCGCCTGCTTCGCGGCTAGACCTCGCCTGTAGGACTCGAGAGCCTCCCGGCCGATGCTGCGCAGCACAGGATCCATGCTGCGGTCGCCAGTGAGCTCACGGTAGCTCAGGAGCCCACCGCGAGCCCCGGTGTTCCCCGAGTAGAGCGACCCCGCGAGCGGGCGCAGCTCCAGCGCGTCGTGGTCGTCGACAGCCAGAACTCAGCCAGTTGACAGAGCCGTCCGACTCGGAGCTGACCGCAGACTTGCATATTGTCCTGTAAAGGTCCCTTCGCCCCCTCGTACGCAGAGTGCGCGGGTGTCTGGAGCCCGCGCTCGTACCTCGCCACGCCGGGGACTCTGGAGGACAGCGTCGTTTCGCTGTCAAAGGCGAAGCGGATGAGCCTCTGCTGGAGGGCAGGTCATCGTCGCCGACGCGTCAGGACCGAGTACACGCCGTGGGTGGGAGAATTGCCCAGACTGGCCACCAACGCCCCGCTCGGGTCATAGACGTCCGTGGAGTCTCCCGAGCACCAGAAGATCGGAATGCTGCCCTCGTTCATCTGGGCAATCTCAGAGGAGACGACCTGCTCGGAAAGGCCCTCGGACCGGCGGCGAAGGTACTCATAGATCTCCTCCTGCCGACCAATCCTGGTGACGGACCACAGGTAGCTCATGAACATGCTGTACTCAGCGGTCCTGCGGGCGAGAAGCCGGCACTGGACGTTGGGGGCGCGGTCGGCCACCAGCAGAGCAATATCCCGTCGGGCTTCTACCGCCGCCCTGTAAGACCTCGTGAAGCCCCGGACTATGGCATCGACGTGGTTCATCGGCTGCAGAGCGGTGGACTCACCGTCCTCGACGACGTGCGGCAGATGGGACGTGTCAGTGTGCTCCAGAACCTGCTTGGTGAACTTGACGTCGTCGCGGCCGAGGTTGACAAGCGCCCGCGACTCTCTTTGCCACCTGCCCTGGGACAGTCCACTGACGTCACCCCGTACATCTCGTTACCGGTACCGACGGGAAGCATGCCTGAGCCGCTGACGGAGGACATGATGGAGCCGTTGACATCGCGCATCGCCTGCGTGATGGAGACAGGCTGCCGCAACGGGGTGCTGAACATGGTCTCGGCGTCGACGACGCAGGGGGTGCCGGCTCCGGGCAGGATGTTCTCATGGTGAAGGTCCGTCAGCCCGACCAGGTAGGCCACGAGGAGCAGGTGCCCCACTCTCTCGTAGTGAGGCGTTCACCGCGTCTTTATTTGAGCACGGCTCGGATTTTATCTCCTGCACCCAGAGTACCCGGAACAAAGCACTGAGCCGTGGCGTTACTCGAAGCGCACTCATGCCGGCCGCCGCCGCGACCGTGTCGGAGACCGCCTGCACCAGGGAGCTCACCGGAGGACTCCCGGGGCTTGTAGTACAGAGTCGCGTCCCCACTCAGGGAGAGCCTGCACGTGGCAGGCTCCATCGTGAAGGTCTCCCATCGGTTTTGATCTGGAGAAGATCAGGCCTCCGGCGGAAATGATTGACTCGGCTGCCAGTGACTCATAGTCGTCATTGAAGCGCTGACGCACCGTGGCACACAGGGACTCAGAGAGTCGAGCCGTGAATGAAGGCGCTCAAGAACTTCCGGGAACCTGGAGGCGACATCAGGGATCACCTTCTGACGGGCTAAGGCCTCGAAGTCCCGGTAACGTTTCTGCGGGGAGTCCCCGTCAAGCTGATCCTGCAGTCGGTACTCGTTGATGAGATACACCAGAACCGGACCGACTATAGCCAGAATTTCTCCCTGAAGATACTGAGGAGGCAGGGAACCGCCTAGCTAAAGAACCCACATCCTCACCCCACAGGGATACATAGGCACAAAACGGAATCTCAGGTGAATGACCCATAATCTTACTCCCAGAGGATTATTGACAGCCGCATTAATCGCTTATGTTTACCCAAATCAGGAAGCACGCGCTTCAGCCTGCGAATGAGACGTACGACGTTCTCCCCTCGGGTTCACGTCACTCTTTAGCGGTGCCGTTCATGTTGTCGATATTTGATGAGCATTGTGGGTAGGCCAGGCAGGCGGCCCGGCCTACCCACAATCAGTTCCGAGGCCCACTAAGGGCGGGCGCACTTACGAGCAGCACGTGAGCCTACGCTGCAGACTGTTCATGTGACACTCATGGGTAAGCGTGTAGAACACGCCAACGCCGGCCCCCAGGACCTGGTCAAGCTCCGCGTCACTCAGTTCGTCGAGGGCAGCTACTGCCTGCATGTTGATGTTGCTCATGATGTTCTCCTTTCGAGTTCGCACCACTCTTTAGCGGTGCCGTTCATGTTGTCGATGTTGATGAGGCATTGTGGGTGAGGCCGGGCGGGCGGCCCGGCCCTACCACAATCAGATTCGAGATCTGCGAGGGCAGGGCGCACTTACGAGCGGCACGTGAGCCTACGCTGCAGACTGTTCATGTGACACTCATGGGTAAGCGTGTAGAACACGCCAACGCCGGCCCCCAGGACCTGGTCAAGCTCCGCGTCACTCAGTTCGTCGAGGGCAGCTACTGCCTGCATGTTGATGTTGCTCATGATGTTCTCCTTTCGAGTTCGCACCGGCCTTTAACGGTGCTGTTCATGTTGTCGGCTCATCGATGAATCATCGACGAATCCTGTGGCGGCTCAACGGACGCCAGACTCTCCAAGACTGGCGACTCAGGAGTTGAACCTCGGTACCGACGCTAGGCGCGTCCCCGCGCACCATCAAGGGAGCGAATATGGTGACCCACATGGACGACCTCTTTTTCTGAACAGGCTGCCAGCATTTGCTGCGCGCGATATCGCCACTGATTCCTGATGTCGACACAACAGGTGGACGGCATCTCGCTACCATCGACCGAGACCTACCGTCTTTGAGCATCCCAACTCCAGAACGTCAATACGACGATCGACTAGCCCAGTCGTAGGACCAGAATCATTCACATGGATTTTCTTAACGGTGCTATCGTGGATACGCCTCTCAAATCATGCAGTCGATGTCGCCGCACTTGGCGGCGACGAAATCAGAAAGGAGCGCAGCAATGCTGAATACCAGGCAGCACCTGGTGGTGCGCAGTACGGGACTGACCAAGCAGTACGGAAATGCTGAGGTAGTCAGTGGTGTCGGCCTGGAGGTTCCTGCCAGGCAGGTCTACGGTTTCCTCGGCCCCAACGGAGCAGGTAAGTCCACCACGATGAAGATGCTGCTCGGGCTGACCCGCCCTACCAACGGGAGCGTGGAGGTCTTTGGGGAGCCCTTCTCACCCGGGCGCACGCTGTCTCGTGTGGGTTCCCTGATCGAGCAGCCCTCCTTCTACGGTCACCTGACCGGGCGAGAGAACCTTGACATCGTGCGCCGGGTCAAGCATCTGGGCGCAGCTAGCATCGACCAGGCTTTGGATACCGTGGGCCTGTCCCACGCAGCCAACAAACAGGCACGGAACTACTCCCTGGGAATGAAGCAGCGGCTGGGTCTGGCCATGGCCCTGCTAGGAGAGCCCGAGCTCCTCATCCTGGACGAGCCCACCAACGGGTTGGACCCCTCCGGTATTCACGAGATCCGCGAGCTGATCACCAGCCTGCCAGCCTCCCGGGGGATCACTGTGATGGTCTCCAGTCACCTGCTCAGCGAGATCGAGCAGATGGCCGACACCATCGGCATCATCAGCCATGGCCATCTGCTCTACCAAGGTCCTCTGTCTGCCCTGGCCGAGGCCGGCCACATCGTGGTGCGCAACCGCCCCGAACAGGCGGTCCCCACCGCCCAGACCCTGGCTACTCAGGGATGGCGGGTGAGCTCAGTCCAGGGCGGCGAGATCATCATGCCCGCATACGACGACGATCACGTCGCCCGGCTGGTCACCACCCTGGTCACCGCAGGCACCAGCATCTACCGAGTCGAGCTGAGGCGCCGCTCCCTGGAGCAGATCTTCCTGGACATCACCGAGCAGGCAGCCTCGCAGCGCCAGCCCGTACCCAGCAGCAGCCACCGCGCGGAGCGCCGCACCAGCCCGCTCACGTCCGTCAGCCGCCAGTCCAGAGGCAGAGCGCTCCGTCCCAGGCACCATTACCCGGCTACTCGGATATCCAAGGACCCCACCGGGCCCCAGCCCAACCGGCGCCCACTTACACCCAGGCTGCTTACCAGGCACCAGCCCAGCAGGCCGCCTACCAGGGGATGAGGAGGGTAGGAGCATGAAAGCCCTAGGACTGGAGATCTCCAAGCTCAAGAGGTCGCGTCTATGGCTGACCCTTCTCCTGGCCACCGGCTTGGAGTTGGTCTGGGCCACAGCGCTCACAGTCATCAGCCTGGCCAAGGCACCCAGCGGTGTCGCGGCGACCACAGGTTACGCCATTGGAAGTGCCACGGACGTGCACAACCTGGTCGCTCAATCATCTCCGCGGTGGTGGCCTCCCGCCTGGCCGCCACCGAGCACGACAGCACCATGTTGTCCCAGCTCCTCGCTGACGGCCAGTCGCGCACCTCCCTGTTCCTGGCCAAGCTCACCACAGCCCTGGCCATCTGCTCGGTCCCGGTCATCACTTTGGTGGCCACAACCACTCTGGTGGCCACTGGCAACGGCGTACCCACCGACCTAGGCATGACCGCGACCTGGCTGGGCGGATTGCTCGTGGCCAACATCGCGATGACCGCCATCCACCTGGTCCTGGCCTTGCTCGTCCATCGCCAGGCCCTGACACTGAGCGTCGGCGCCCTGGGCGGCCTACTCGGCACCCTCACCGATGTCATTATGCCCAATTCAGTAGCCGCCGTTCTGCCCTGGCAGTACCCTGCGCTTCTCTCTCCTGTGCGTTTGGTGTTCGGCAAAGGGCACCACCACCAGCGTAACTGCAGTGGACCACCTGGGTGCCTACATCGTCATCGTCATCGTCATTGGCCTAGCCGCCACCGCCCTGGCCCAGGCCGCCTTTAATCGACAGGTCACGCGTTAGAAACCCCCGACTCACCAGGAAACGACATCCAACCAGAACGAAGAGGAGACCACCATGACCGCAGCAATCAACACCGCTGCACCCGCCGGTATGCCCGAGTTTCCCCAGACGGGCCCAACCATCACCGGGACGAGTCGGCTGCGCGAGCGAGTCCTGCTGCCCCTAGCCATCGAGGCGCACCGTCCAGACGGCCCTGGATCCTGGCCACCTTCGCTCTGGCCCTGGCCGTCCTCAACACCGCCAACGGCGTGTTCAGATACCTGGGCTACACAAAGATCTTCCGCGATCAGGGCGTCACCTGGCAGGTAGTGTGGGGCCAAGGCGCGCTGATGTGGAGTACCCTCTTCCTCCCCATGCTGATTACCTTCCGCGCCGCAGGACTGACCCGCATGGAGCACGAGCGCGACAACTGGCGCCACGCTGTCACCTGCAGCGCAACCATCACCACCACTTACACCGGAAAGCTCATCCTGACCACCCTGTTCGCCCTCTACTGCCAGATGGCCTTCCTCCTGCTCGTCATGGCTGCCAGCGCAGCCCTGGGATTCCACCTCACCCCGGCTGATATCGCCACCATGACCACCTGGGCCCTCCTGGGAACCTTCGGAGCCCTCACCATCGCCGCCGCCCAACTGCTCGTCGGCATCTACGTCCCCAGTTTCGCCACCACTGTCCTGACCGGCAGAGGAGCCTCCTTCCTCAGCCTGGCCATCCTCCTTGTCGCTCCGCCACTGAGTCCTCTCTACCCATACTCCCAGGTCACCATTGGCATGCAGGCCCGCTCACTGGCCACACCCACGCCCGCGAGCATCGCCTGGTTCCTCATCTGGAACACCATCCTCATGACTGCCACCGTTCTCCTCAGCAGGCGAGCGCTAGAAGGAAGCAGCACTGAGCACTGACTGGTGGACTGCCTGCTGGGTGCTCTTCGGACGCTGAGGTTCCTCACTCCATGAATAAGCCTCTTACCGTCATTGAACTCTGACATTGGGAGCATCCTGCTCCTCCGATAGGGAAGGACAAACTGATGTCCAAACGCCATTGTCGCCAATTTTGTTACTCACTCCAGGTGCGGGCCAGACTCCGGCCTGCCGCAACCGCCGCAGCCCATACCTGTTCCCTCGGCGCCCTGCGCAGCGCGATTACCGCTGGCTCGATCCGACCGAAGCCCCCTGCTGCTCAGGCCTGCATCTGGAGGTCAAGTCGGCCAACCACCCCACAGAACCTCAGGAGGTGATTCATATGGTTGAGGTACGAGCAGCGGGCCATGAATCCAGCCTTTCCTTCGGCACCGGTGCTCGACGTCGCCACGAGCTTACGCACCGGGACGACACTGAAAGTGCCTCAATCCTCGATTTTCTCGAGATCCTGCCCGATCAGGCACTGTGGCCGGGTTGCGGGTCCCTCGAACTTGCGCGGCTCAGGGGCGTGTCACCGTGCCCATGGCGGCCGCTGGGCACCGAGTGCTCGCCACCGACCTCAGCATCGATGTGCTCAGTCTTCTCGCCGAACGACTGACTGAACGGCAGGCCATCCAATCGGGAATCGCAGGCCGGGTGGAGATCCAGCAGGCGGACATGGTCTCCTTCGACATCAAAGAGTCCTTCAAGGCCGTCTGTCTCCCCATGGCATCCATCACCCTCCTGAACCCTGAACAGCGACGAGCCACCATACGATGCGCGGCCGCCCATATGGCGATCGGTGGCGCCCTCATCGCCTCCATTGATCAAGTACTGCCTGCGGCAGCCGCAACCAGCACAATCCGGCTCCAGCCAGATACATGCCTCACCGAGGAGATCGACCATGCGGGTCGCAGGCGGCGCACCATCCTGCGCTGCCGCGACGAGAGTACATCTCCGAGCACTATCTCGTCACGCCCGAGGACCTCGTCAACGACCTCAAGGACGCCAGCCTCTTTCTGGCTGCTCAACGCTCCACCCCCAATCCAGTTCTACCCCACCACATCAGCGTCATCCTCGGCGCTGTCAATCGACGGTGACACACATTCCAATGAGGGCATCCCTCTCGCGATGGATGAGACAACTGATCTCATCCGGACACTGAGTCGGCCGCGTCCTCATCGGGTGTGCTGACGATTCGCGGGTACGGGGCGTGGTGCCGTGCCGGCGACCTGGGCGACCACCACCTGACCTAACCCAGCCCCGGCGCCTACCACCAGAGACCACCAGCAACGGGGCGATGGTTAACGTCGCCCCGTCTTCATGTTCACGAAAACCGCTTGACACACCAATAATTTATCCGGTATTAAAGTTTTGTGAGCAGCTTCTCAGATGCCACCAGCACCCTCCGCCACTGGTGGTCGGGCATGCATCTATGGGGTGCATCCCGATCCCGGCAGCGATATGCCGCTATCGGATCCATAGTTGGTGTCATCAACCTGGTACTCATGCTCACCCTCGTCAACTCACCCAGCACAGAACGCCTCATCTTTCTTCTCTTAACAGTTATCACCCTGTCCCTCATTCCTGCATACCCCATATCGGGATCTGTCAGCTATTTGGCCCTCTGGATCGTGCTCCTTCAGGTGCCGCACGTTCCCGCCAGCGATGCGGTGATAACCAACGCCGTTTTCTTCTTCTATCTGGGACTGTTCCTCCCTCTGCGGATTGCGCTGACTCTTGCTCTCATCGTCCCGCTGGCGATCATCACCCCTACAGGCCCTATTTCAGTGGCGGCATCACAGCTGTTCCTCGCAGCCTGCACCCTTCTTCCCGGATCAATGATGCGTCGCACGGAGGCGACGTTACGTCAAAAGATCTCCGCCGCCACTGAGCAGCTGTCTTCTATCCGCGAGGAGATCGCGCGTGAGATGCATGACCTCGTCGCCTACTCGATGTCCCAGACCGCCTTGCGGGCCCAACGCGCAGCCGCGGACTCCTCCTACCCCGCCGCCGCACGGCAAGAGTTCGCCGCGATCGAGTCCACCGCGGCCGACTCGCTTCACGAGCTACGCCTCGTGCTTCGAGCCCTACGAAACAACGACGAGAACACCGATCGTGCAAGTATCACCGGGCTGGGAACCGTTGTGCTGGATCTTGAGGAGTCTGTGCGCGCCGTCGCCGACGACCTATCCGCATCCGGCTACTCCGTGATCTATCAGTGCAGGGGAGATGGGCACTACAACCGTCTTCAAGCCGCCATCCTCTCCCGGGTACTTCGGGAGATGAGCTCTAACGTTCTTAGGCATGCGGACCACGATCGGCCAGTCACCATCACCCTGAACCAGGACGTGGATAAGGCTCGCCTGGTGGTGACCAATGGGGTCTCCTCTTCGCAGCACAGACTCCCCTCCTCCGGGATGGGGATTCTTGGTATGAAAGAAAGACTTTCAACCATCGGCGGCTCACTGGACACACTGATGGACAACGGCACCTGGTTGACATCCGCCTCCATCCCTCTCTCACAGTCACCCACACTCGTTATCGAGGATGAGTCATGATCAGCATTGGTATCGCGGACGACGACGCCCTGGTTCGTCAGACGCTGACAGATCTCCTGTCCAAGAATGACGACATTGTTGTTGCCTGGACAGCCAAGGACGGCCAGGAGGCGCTCGACCTCTTCCACTCCTCGGAGGTCGACGGCAAGGTCCAGGCCGTTCTCGTGGACATCCAGATGCCCAAGATGGATGGCCTTGCGCTGGCTAAAGCACTTCTCGAGGAGAACCCGGATATTGCGATCCTTATCCTGACCACGTTCACGGCCGACTCCATCGTCGACGACGCCATGGCGTTGGGGGTACGCGGATTCGTTGCCAGGAGGATGGCGCATCATCGCCCAGCCCGGCGCCATCCGACCAGGCGGTCGCAGAGCAATCTCGTCCCTGTCTCCAACCTCATCGGCCATCATCAGCGACCAGGCCAGACTATGGGCAAACGGCTCTGCCCAGCCCTCAGAGTCCACCTCGAAGCAGACTCAGACACAGCAGAGCACTTCTCCACTCCCCCACGGAATCACCCTCTCAGAACGAGAATGGGAGGTGCTGACGCTTGTCGTCGACGCCAAGACCAACAAGCAGATCGCAACCCGGCTGGGGCTCAGTGAGGCCACCATCAAGACTCACGTCTCCGCGATCATCGCCAAGCTCGGAGTCCAGGACAGGGTGGGAGCAGTAGTGTACGCCCTGCAGCACAATCTGATTTGAGCGGAATCACCCGATCGACCTATCCGGATGGGTGATTCACGCCACTATCCAGCAGGAGATACTTAGAGCGTCACCAGCACCGATATCCGGAAAGGAACGATGATGTTTCACTTCGCTTTCGCTCTCTCACTCGCTCTTGCCCCTTTCAGCAAAGATCTTGACTGGCCACATTTTTGGTGATGGGGCAGCAGTCTCTGACCTAGACAAACGCATATCCTCACAGCAGATACAAGTCCTCATAGGACTGAGCAAGAAGGTCCGACATTGTTGAGTCAACATCGCCTATCGCTCTCGAACCGACTGATCGATCTATCTGCACCACCGACCACCATTGTCGGCCGTACCCGACGCCTCACACTCCACCTCTCGGCCTACTGGTCACGGTGCTGGCCGCCTTCACCGCCATCGGCCCTCGGTCTACTCAGCACCCTGGCCCCTCACCGCACCTGGCTATCTGTAGCCCTGGGCGACTCCTACGCCTCCGGGGTCGGGGCGCCTCCCTACGCCGAGGGCACCGACGTCGAAGGCGGCAACCGGTGCAAGCGAGCCGCCGCTGCCTACGCCCACCAGGTCGCCGACCGGACCGGCAAGACACTCGACTTCGGAGCCTGCTCCGGATCCTGGACCAAGCACTTCTACGAGGCCCGGACTCCCTGGAAGGAACCCGCCCAACTCGATCACTTGAGCGCCTCCACCGGTCTGGTCACCTTCTCCATCGGCGGCAACGACGCCGGCTTCGCCACCATCTTCTCCAAGTGCGTCACCGCCGCGCCCTTCTCCAACTGCTCCAGCAACAAGGAGATCACCGAAGTCGACTCCACCATCGACGCGCTGGCCGGCAAGGGGAAGCAGGACGGCGTCTACAGCTATGACACCGTCATGAGCGACATCGCCACCCGCGCTCCCAACGCGACCGTCGTCGCCGTCGGATACCCGCGCATGTTCGCCCCGCAGAGGGCGGGCCAGATCCTTCCGGTCCCAGGACGCTGCGAGGGCGTCACCAAGGTGGACCAACGCTGGATTAACGCCCGCACCAACGAGCTCAACGCCGCCGCTGGGGCCGCCGCCCAGCGCCACGGCTACCAGTTCGCCGACACCTCCGGCGCCTTCGCCGGACACGAGCTGTGCGGCCAGCAGACCTCCTGGTTCCAGGGCCTCATCGACGACGGACGATTCCACCCCAACGCCGACGGCCACAAGGCCATGGCCTCCTCCATCATGGACTCCCTGAACGCCCAGGGGTCAGGAGGCCGCGCAGGACCGGCCCGCCGCCGCGCAGAGCTCAGCTGGACAACATGCGCCCCGCCGGCGCCTTCACCCTCACCCGCGACGGCGACCAGCTCTCCCTGGACGCCTCGGCCTCCACCGACGCCGACGGCGCAGTCGCCAACATCGACTGGTACGTCCAGCACGCCAACGGCACCGAGGAGATCCTCACCGGCGCCCAGGCCACCACCACCGTCCCTGCCGGCGAGCAGGGTCTCCGTCACCGCCGTCGTCACCGACAACCAGGGCAAGGAGGACTTCACCACGCAGGTGTCCGCCGCCGGCTAGCAGCCGGAACCCAGGTATCAACAACAAATTCTTCACAGACGACGTGGAGCCGTGTCGTCTGTGAAGAATTTGTTGTTGGAAAGGCGCGACCGTCAGTGCACCGACGGCGAGCCCCACCCGACCCGGATCTGAGGGCGCTGCCTCCGCGCGGGCGGGCCGGGACGCCCGGACCGCCCGCCTACGCAGTGGCTACTCGTCGCCGTGGCAGGTCAGGCCCTCGTCGGGCATGGTGCCGGTGAGCAGGTAGGTGTTGACGGCGTCGTTGAGGCAGGGGGCATCGCCGCCGTAGGCGGTGTGCCCGGTGCCCTCCCAGGTCAGCAACCGGCCGGAGTCGAGCTGATCGGCGAGGGACTTCGCCCACGCGTACGGGGTGGCCGGGTCGCCGGTGGTTCCGACGACGAGGATCGGCGCGGCGCCGTGGGCGTGGATCGGCGCCGGCTTCCGGGTCCCGTTGTGCCCCCAGACGCTGCACGCCAGATCGATGCCGATCGAGGAGTCCCCGAAGATCGGGGCCACGCGCTTGGCCTCCTCGTACTGCGCGGCCCAGGTGGCCGTGTCGCCCTCCATCGGGTAGTCCAGACAGGTGACGGCCTGGAAGGCGCCACCGCCGTCGTCCTTCGATGCCGCGGCCTGGTCCTCCTGGACCGCGAACAGTGAACCGTCGCGGTGGTTGATGGCCTGGTCCAGGGCACTGGTCAGGGGTGCCCAGGCCTGCTCGGAGGAGTAGAGGTACTCGCTCAGGGCACTGACGATGTCGGAGCCGGCCACTGTGCGGCCCGGGTCGCTGGTCGGCAGGGGGCTGCCGTCGGCGGAGGTGATGAGGTCGCGGATCTGCTGGACTCCGGCGTCGGTACCGCCGCTCAGTGGGCAGCCGGTGGAGGCCTGGCAGTAGTCGACGTAGGTGCGCAGCGCCTGCTCGAAGCCCGTGGCCTGCCCCAGTCCCTGGTCGGCGAGGGACAGGGCGGGGTCGATGGCGCCGTCGAGCACCATGCGCCCCGTATTGGCGGGGAAGTACTCGGCGTAGACGGCTCCCAGGTAGGTGCCGTAGGAGAAGCCCAGGTAGGTCAGCTTCTCCTGGCCGGCCAGCGCCCGCAGGATATCGAGGTCGCGGGCGGCGGAGACGGTGTCGACGTGGTCGAGCAGGGCGGCGGGCGTGGTGCCGGCGGCGCACTGGTCGCCCAGCTCCTGGAAGGACTGCCGGGTCGCCTCCGACCAGTCCTCGAAGGAGTCAGTACTCGAGGCGGCGTCGGCGGACGGCTCAGTGTTCGCGGACGGCTCGCCCGAGGCCGACGGCGACGCCGAGGCGTCCCCGGAGGCGGAGGGCTCGGCGGTGCTGCCGGCTGAGTCCTCGTCGGTGCAGGTGATGGCCGTGGAGGAGACCGACCCCGCGCGGGTCGAAGCCGATGATGTCGTGGGCACTGAGCAGATCGGGAGCGAAGGAGGTGCCCGCCTGCTCGGCGAAGGCAACCCCGGAGTCCCCGGGACCACCGGGATTGATGAACAGGGCGCCCTGCGGGTGGCCGCCAGTGGCGGCGCGCTTCTTCATGGCGATCGAGATGGTCTCGCCCTGAGGATCGGCGTAGTCGAGGGGACGGTGACGACGGCGCAGTCGAAGGTGGCGTCGTCGGTTTCCGTCGGAGGCGTCGCCCGTCCCGGTCGCGCTGCCGGAGCCAGGGCGGCCGTTGCCTCCGACGAGGTCGTGGCGGCAGCGGCCGTGGTGGCGGCACTCGCATGGGCGGTCTCGGAGGCCGCCTCCATGCCGCCGGTGGCGCCGCAGGGGTACCAGTCGACGGTCTGCTGGTAGAAGGACTCCAGGCCCGGGGAATCGAGCCTTTGACGGCGGTCGAGCCGCCTGATGCGGGGACGAGTCCCGCCCCGCAGGCGCTCAGGCAGCCTCCGATAAGGACCGCCAGAGCGCCGACCCCCACTCGACGGCGGCGTGCCGAGCCTCCTGTCGCCATGGGCTCCGCAGACGCCCTCGCCGAGACGGCACTTCCTGGATCGGCCGGCCGACGCCTCACTGTTCTTTTTCATGTCCGACATCCTACAAAGGCCACCTGCGGCCGCCGCGCCGCGCTCCTTCGCCTGCCATGGGCTGTGCGGCCAGCAGCCGGACCCTAGGCCCAACATCGACAAATTCTTCATAAATGACGCGGCTCCGGGTCGGTGGAGTCAGGTGGTGTTTGCACCGTTGATGATGTCGTTGAGTTTCTCAGTTGGGGTCTGTCCGTTCAAGACGATGCGGGGTCGGCGGTTGAGGCGGTCCTGGATGTCTTGGATCTGGGTGTCGGTGATGGTGGTGAAGCTGGTGCCCTTGGGGAGGTACTCGCGGATCAGGCGGTTGGTGTTCTCGTTGGTGGGGCGCTGCCAGAGGCTGTGGGGGTCGGCGAAGTAGACCGGGATGTCGGTGACGGCGGTGAAGGCGGCGTGCTGGGCCATCTCGCTTCCCTGGTCCCAGGTGATCGAGGCCCTCACGGCCCGGGGCAGGTCAGCGACCATGGTCTGCAAGGCAGTGGTGACGGTCTGGGAGTCGTGGCCCCCGCCCAGGCGGTGTATGAGCACGAAGCGGCTGGTGCGCTCCACCAGGGTGATCAGGGCGCTGCGCCCGCCGGCGCCGATGACCAGGTCGCCCTCCCAGTGGCCCGGCACGGCCCGGTCAGCGGCCTGGGGCGGGCGCACACTGATCTGGGCCCCTTCGATCCAGGGGCGCCTGGACCTGCGGGGCAGGCCGGCCAGCGGTGAGCGGGGCAGGCGTCGGGTACGCCCTGAGCGCAGGGCCTTGTCCACCCGCAGCTGCTGGCGCAGGCTCCCGGCGCCCTGGACGTAGAGGGCCTGGTAGATCTGCTCATGAGACAGGCGCATGGACTCATTGTCGGGGTGGGCCCAGCGCAGGCGCGCGCTGATCTGGCGGGGGCTGGCCCCGTCCTCGAGCAGGGCCACCACCTCGGCACGCAGAACGGGATCAGCCTCGAGCCTCCTGGCCTTGGGGCGGGCCAGACGCTCCTGGGCCGCCACCGAGGCCCCCGGGGCCCGGTAGACCCCGTCAGGGCCGGTGTTGCGGGCGATCTCCCGTGAGACGGTCTGACGGCACCGCCCCAAGGAGCGGGCGATGGCGGCGGCCGACTCCCCGCGCGCCCGGCCCTGAGCGATCAGGACCCGCTCGGCGTCGCTGACGCGCTGCCCGCGCCCGACCCGCCCCGAGCAGGCCGACACCGACCAGCCCCCGCCCCCCGCCGCCCAACGAGCGTCTTGATGAGCGTCTTGATGCCGTTGCTGCACTCTCCACGGCCTGATCGTGCCAGTACCGCCTCGCGCTGTCCCGGCTCACCCCGGCCGCGGCTCCCGCCCGGGTCAGCGTTGCTCCGGCCAGGACCGCCTGGGCGACCTTGACACGTCTGGCCTGGTCGGACTGGACCGTCCCACCCCGTCGTCCGCCACCAGCTCCACCCCCGCCGCCTGGCACCACAGACTCACCGACCCGACAGCACCCCAGATCCCGAGCCACCGCCGAAGCCGACTCACCAGCCACCACCCGCGCCACCGCATCGACGCACACCCTGACCAAACCAAGCCCCCAGACACAAAACACCCCTCCCACGAGCGGTGCATCCACCACCAGACCCCACCGTCGTTTATGAAGAATTTGTTGGTGGAAAGGCGCGGCTGTCAGTGCGCCGACGGCGAGACCCAAGCGGCCGCGCGTTCGTAGGGTAGGTCGCCCGTTCGTACCCTCTACCCCTCGAACGCGCGCCCCAAGGTACGACCGCGCGGAGCAGCCCGGCCCTGCAAGCCTCAGTCACCGGTGGTGCGCAGGTGCTCCAGCACCTCGGCGTGGGCCGCGGGGGTGCCCACGAGCAGGGACCCGGCGCGGCGCACGTCGAAGGGCGCCCCGTCCATCCGGGTGAGGACCACCCCAGTCTCGGTGCACATGAGCGCGGCGGCCGCGACGTCCCAGGGCTGGAGCAGCGGCTGGGCATAGACGACCGCACCGCCCGCGGCCACCTCCGTCATCTCCAGGGCGGCCGCCCCGTAGCAGCGCATGCCGCGCGAGGCCTCGATGGCCCGGCCGATGCCCGCGTGCCGCGTGAGCTGATAGTGGGCGATGACCATCCCCTCGCTCAGGGGCAGGTTCTCCACCGTCCCCAGGGCCCGCGGTGCATCGCCGTCAGCGCCCGCTGCGCCCTCCGTCAGCGGCTCGACCCAGGCGCCCCGGCCGCGGATGGCCGTGTAGAGCCGGCCGGCGACGGGGTCGGCGAGGACCGCCAGCACGGGCACGCCGTCGTCGACAAGGGCGAGCGAGACGACCCAGTCGCGGTGGGTGGACACATAGTTGAGGGTCCCGTCGATGGGGTCGAGCACCCAGGCCCGGCCGCGGTAGGTCTCGAAGTCCTCGACGCGGTGCGCCTCCTCGCCGTGGATGGGGATGCCGGTGATCTCCAGGTGACGGGCGATGCGCTCCTCGACGCCGCGGTCGACCTGGGTGACCAGGTCGTTGCGGTGAGCCTTGGCCTCGATGCGCAGCTCCTCGCCCGGGTTCAGGGCGAAGGCGGCGGACCGGCGGACGGCACCCGTCGCCTGGGCGAGCAACTCCTCCCAGGAGGCGACGACGTCGAGTCCCCCGCCTCCCGCCCGTCACCGAGGTGGTCACGGCTGAGGGCTCCTGCCGGGCAGGGGCGGCGGCTGTGAACGACCCACGCCACCCCCAGGGCCACCAGCCACAGGGGCGAGGCGAGACCGCGACCCGGGTGTCATGGGCCTGGGTAAGGGTCAGATGACGAAGGCGAAGAAGGCCAGGCACAGCCAGGCCGCCGCGCTGACCGGGCAGGCGGAAGGTGCTGGCCTCGTGGAGCTCGGGCCGTAGGGTCAGGAATCGCAGGTAGGAGATGACGATGACGCACCACACGAGGATGAACAGGACGCTGGCCACTGTCGTCACCGTCGTGAAGGCCTCGATGATGGACTTGGAGGTGTAGAGCAGCGGGATCGAGGTCAGCAGGCTGGCGCAGGTGACGATGAGGGAGATGCCCGGCACCGAGCGGGTCGTCAGCTTGCGGAAGATGTGGGGCGCGTTGTCCGCCCAGGACAGGCCGAACAGCATCCGGGAGGTGGAGTACACCCCGGAGTTGGCCGACGACGCCGCGGCCGTGAGCACCACGAAGTTGACGACGCTGGCGGCCACGCCGAGCCCCGCCAGGGCGAACATGGCCACGAAGGGACTGTCCTTGGGATTGATCTCCTGCCACGGAGTGACAGCCATGATGGCCGCGAGCGCCCCCAGGTAGAACAGGACGATGCGCACGGGGATGGCGTTGATGGCCCGAGGCAGGGTGACCTCCGGGTCCTTGGCCTCGGCGGCCGCGGTCCCCACGAGCTCAGTGCCCACGAAGGCGAAGATGGCGATCTGGAAGGCCCCGAAGAACCCGCTCAGACCGTTGGGGAACAGGCCTCCGCTCCAGATGTTGGAGATCTGGGCGTGGGCCCCGTTGGGAGCCGTGAAGCCCATCACTACCATGACGACGCCGACGACGACGAGCGCCATGATGGCCACGATCTTGATGATGGAGAACCAGAACTCGATCTCCCCGAAGGCCTTGACGGTGGCGAGGTTGAGGCCGAACAGCAGGGCCACGGTCACCACCGGTGTGACCCACAGCGGCAGGTCCGGCCACCAGTACCCCACGTATCCGGTGATGACGATGACCTCGGCCACGGCCGTCACCAACCAGCACACGTAGTAGGTCCAGCCCACGAAGAAACCGGCCCCACGGCCCGATGAGGTCGTGGGCGACGTCGACGAAGGACTTGTAGGGACAGGTTGGACAGAGCACCTCGCCCAGGGCCCGCATCACCAGGAAGAGGACTGCGCCGATGACGGCGTAGACGACGAACACACCGGGGCCGGCCAGGGAGATCGTTTTTCCCGAGCCCATGAACAGGCCGGTTCCGATCGCCCCGCCGATGGCGATGAGCTGGATGTGACGGTTGGTGAGGTGGCGCTGGAGCTGGGGCTCGGCGTCGTGCTCCACCAGCTGGTCGAGGCCAGGCCGCTGATGCGGCGCTGAGGAGTCGGCCGCCGGACTGGATTCGGCGGGCTGCGGCGTCTGGGACATCTCGTCTCCTGATCGTGGGTGACGCCACGAGCCTAGCGGTACCAGGTTCATCCCTGATTCACACGGGTAGGCTCAGCGCCGTGAACCTCGCCGTGAACCTCAGGGACCAGCTCCGCCACTCACTTCCGGCCGCGATCGTCGTCGTCATCGGCGCCTGGGTAATGATCTACTACTCGACCGTCCAGTGGGAGACGATGAAGCAGGTCCCCAGCTGGGACCTGGCGATCTTCTCCGAGATGGCCAAGGCCTACGCCCACCTCCAGGCACCGATCGTGCCGGTCAAGGGCGACGGGTTCAATCTCCTGGGCGACCACTTCCACCCGATCCTCATCCTGCTGGGGCCGATCTGGCGGCTCTTCCCCACCCCCTTGAGCCTGCTCATCACCCAGGACCTGCTGCTGGCGGTCTCGGCCTGGCCGCTGACCCGCCTGGCCGGCCGGCTGACGAACCAGTGGGTGGGCGGCGCGCTCGGGCTCGTCTACGTCCTGTCCTGGGGGATGCAGGGGGCCGTGGCCGCGCAGTTCCACGAGGTCGCCTTCGCGATGCCGATGCTGGCCTACGCCTCGGTCGCCTTCGTGGAGCGTCGCTGGGTGGCGGTGACGGCCTGGTCGGCGCCGCTGGTCCTGGTCAAGGAGGACATGGGGCTGACGGTTCTCATGATCGGGGTGGCCGTCATCCTCACCTCGATGGTGCCGGCCTGGTACCGGACCTGCACGGTCGGAGGACCCCGTGCCGACGGAGCCGACGACGAGGCCGGCGATGCCGCCGACGCCCGCAACCGGCGCCGGGGACTGCGGCTGGGTGTGGGCATGATCGTCGGCGGGGTCGCGGCCTTCCTCTTCTCCGTCCTGGTGTTCCTGCCGGCCTTCAACATCAACGGCGTGTGGGACTACGGGCTGAGCTCGGACAACAAGCCCACCAATCCCGACGCCCTGACCCAGAAGATCAAGGTCGTCATCATGCTGGTCCTCACCAGCGGCGTCGCCGGAGTGACCTCGCCCTGGCTGCTCGTGGTGCTGCCCACGCTGGCGTGGCGTTTCCTGGGGTCGGTGGACTTCTACTGGGTGTGGGACAACTGGCACTACAACGTCACCCTCATGCCCATCGCGATCGGGGCGCTGCTCGACGTCGTGGCCCGCCGCCGCGCTCACGGCACCTACCTGGCCGGCCGACCCATCAGGGAGGTGGGGGTTGATGGCCGGGACGCCCTCGATTCCCCGTCCCGTGCTGCCGGCGGCGACGGCACCTCCGCGGAGGCGGGCGGTGACGATCGCGAAGGCGGTGAGGGCGACGCGAGCGGTGGCGACAGGCCGCGCAGGCGTCCGCACGTCTACCCCGCCTGGCTCACGGTGCCGCTGCGGCACCGCTATGTGGCCGCGGCGAGCATCCTGACCGTCGTGGCGACCGGCGTCGTGACCACCCCCTATCTGCCGCTGTGGAAGGCCACCGACCAGAACTTCAACACGCCCAACGCCCAGACCAAGAAGGAGGATCCCGAGTCGCGGCGGGTGTCCACCGCCCGCGAGGTCATCGCCGCCATCCCGGAGGGGTCCACGGTGGTGACCGACCTGTCGATGCTGGCCTACCTGGTGCCCCGGGCCGAGGTCTCCTGGATGGGGACGAGCGGCCCGGACAAGGACTACGTCGTCATGAACCGCAACGGCGGCGGCAACCAGTGGAGCGTCTCCGACGCCGCCGCCTGGGGCGAGCAGCACTCCAAGCAGGATCGACCTACACGTCATCTACAACAAGAACGGCTTCCAGATCGCCAAGCGCAATGACTGAGGCGGAACCTGACGCAGCGCCCGAACCCGGGCGAGCTCCCGGGCAGGTCCCGGTCGGGGCACTGAGGCGGGTGCACCCGCCGAGCCAGCCACTGCGTCCGTCACCGAGCCGGCCGCTGGGTCGGCGGCCGAGCCGACACCAGCGCGCCCTCCCCGCCCCGGACGACTCCCTCGCTGGCCGGCTCGCTGGCCCTGGTCGCCGCGGGCGGCTGCGCGGGCACCCTGGTGCGCGCGGCCCTCGAGCACGCCCGGCCCGCCGCCCCAGGCACCTGCCGACGACGACGCTGGCCATCAGCGTCGTCGGCGCCCTGGCCCTGGGGCTGCTGCTCGGGTCGCTCGGCGAGCAGCGCCCCGCCTGCGACTGGCCCTGGGCACAGGGGTGCTGGGCGGGCTGACGACGCACTCGACCTTCATCCTGGAGGCCATCGGCTCCTGGCCTCCGGCAGGGCCGCCGGTCGCCCGGCTCTTGGCGCCGCCTACCTCCTGGGGTCGATGGCTGCCGGGCTCGCGGCGGCCGCCGTCGGGCTGTGGCTGGCCGGCCGGCTGCGTCGCCGGGGCCCTCAAGGCGGCTCCGCCCTCCAGGAGGCGTCATGAGCGGGACCGTGACCACCGGACTGGTGGGGTGGCTCGCGACGGCCCTCTGGCGCTGGCCGGCGGGCGAGGCGGCCTGCCGCTGGAGCGTTGACACCCAGGTGAACCGGGTGAGCGCAGCCGTCTCAGCGGCCGCTTCGAAACGGCGTCGTTCCGGCGCACGCCGGGCGCCGCGGATGCCTTGGGGCACCGCCGTGGTCAACGTGACCGCCTGCTTCCTCATGGGTCTGCTCGTGGGCCGGGCGGGCAGCCCGCCGGATTCCGGTTCCTGGGCGGCCACGGCGCTGACCGTCCTGGGAACCGGGTTCCTGGGCGGGTACTCCACCTTCTCCACGGCCTGCGTCGAGGGGGCGCGGCTGCTGCTGGCGGGCCGGTGGGGGCCGGCGCTCGGGCACACCGCCCTCATGACGGCGGCGACCCTGGGCGCCGTCGGCCTGAGCCTCACCGCCGGTACCGCCCCGCACTAGGACTGCTCCGGACCGGGGATCCCGACTCAATCCCGACGGATTCTTCATAGACGACACGTATACGTGTCGTCTATGAAGAATCCGTCGGGATGCGTGAGACGGGCCGTCTTCCTGCCCGGCACCGGCTGGGGGTGAGCCGAGCGTTAGCAGCCCGTGAGGTCGAGGGCCGCTGCCGAGACACCGCTGAGACGGCTGTGACGAAGTGGGCTTCCACCAGCCTTATCAGGCGTGTCGCGGGGTGGCGCTCCTCTGAGAGACTCCCTGCCATGAGTGTTCAGCCGCCCTCGCCGACACCGGTTCAGTCGAAGAGCAACCGCGCCGTCGTGGTCATCCTCGTGGTCATCGCCATCGTGCTGGCCGTGATCGCCGCGCTGCTGCTGGAGAACGTCACCTCCAGGCACCACCGAGGCGCGGCCACCGCCTCCGCCTCCCTCCGGCTCGACAGGCACCGACGGCTCGGCCACAGCGGTCCCCGAGCCGACGCCGGCACCACCGGTCCCCGACGCGCAGACCCTGGAGCTCATCCTCCGAGAGCCACCGCGACCCCGCCGACGGCCAGGCCAAGGGCAAGGTCGACGCCCCGGTCGTCATGGTCGTCTACTCCGACTTCGCCTGCCCCTACTGCACCCAGTTCGCCCGGAACGTCGAGCCCGAACTCACCGACCTGGTGGACCAGGGCACCCTGCGCATCGAGTGGCGCGACCTGGCCCAGATCAGCCCCACCTCACCGCTGGCCGCCCAGGCCGGTCGGGCCGCCGCCAAGCAGGGCAGGTTCTGGGAGTTCCACGACGCCGTCTACGCCGCCGCCGACCCCCAGGGCCACCCGGAGTTCACCGAGGACTCGCTGGTCGCCTTCGCCCAGAAGGCCGGGGTGGCGGACATCGAGCAGTTCCGCACCGACATGAACGCTACTGAGACCGTCAATGCAGTCACCGAGGCCAAGAACCACGCCCACTCGATCGGCATCACGGGCACCCCGTTCATGATCGTGGGCGAGACCTTCATCGGCGGCTACCAGGACGCCGACTACATGAAGGCCGTCATCAACAGCCAGGCCGCCAAGGCCAAGACTTCCAAAACCTCCAAGACCTCAGCGGCGCCGACGGCGACGCGCTGACAACCTCGCCGCCTCGTCCCCCGACTCGCCACCATGGCGGGCCGGGGGACGTTAGTCTTCATCTCATCAGCTCACCCCAATCGTCGGTCTGCTGGACGGTCAGCAACCCGCATGGCAACGTAAACAACAGTCGTTCAACCAAGGGGCGCGAGCATGGCACTGAGTGTCGGAGTAGATGTCGGCGGGACGAAGATCGCGGCCGGCGTCGTCGACGACGACGGACAGGTTCTCCAGACGGTTCGGCGCGACTCCCCCGCCGCCAACCGCCAGGCGATCATCGACACGATCACCACGGTGGTGCGGCGTCTGCACGAGACTTCCCGGATGCGGCCACCGTGGGTATCGGGGCGGCGGGCTTCGTCTCCTCCGACCGCAACACGATGGTGCACGGCACCAACCTGGACTGGACGGGGATGCGGATCGGCGACGTCATCTCCGAGGGTGGTGCGCCTGTCGTCGTCGAGGGGCGACGCCAACGCCTTCAGGTGGGCGAGGCCCGCTTCAGAGCAGCCCGCGGCAAGCAACGCCTCATCGTGGCCATCGGCACCCGGTGTGGGCGGGGCGATCATCGTCGACGGGCACCTGCTGCGCGGGGGCGGCCCAGCTTCGGCAGGGAGATCGGGCACATCACTCGTCGTGCCCGGCGGGCGGCCCCGCGGCTGCGGCCTGCGCGGCTGCCTGGGCGCTATCACGCCGGCACGGCCCCTGGGCGTCCACGGCTGGGAGCTGGCGCAGTTCCGCCCGGGCCCCACGCGGCCCGGATCATCGAGCTCTCCGGCGGCGACGCGGAGCACATCTCGGCAAGGCCGTCACCGCGGCCGCGCGCGGGACCCACCGCCTGGAGTGCTACGCGAGCAGCTCACCCACTGGCTGGGGGTGGGACTGGCGGACATGTGCGCTGCTGGACCCGAGTCATTGTCATCGCCGCGGCCTGGGCTGAGGCCGGGGAGATCCTGCTGGCCCCCACGCGCAGGGCCTTCACGGCCAACCTCTGCGGGCGCCAGCCGCCCGCCATCCCGGTGGTCCTGGCCGAGGGGCGGGCCGAGCTCGTCAGTGCTGCGGACCTGGCCCGTCAGCCCTGAGCGCGTCGAGCCGTCCGGGCGAGACGACGACGCTCCACCCGCTAGCCCTTTCCGCGGCCTCGCGCAAGACGGCACGTGTCAGCTGCTCTTCACCAACCACCCTGTTGTTAGGTGCGCCTTAGCTGGGTTACTGTCGTCGCGTTCAGCCTGTCACTCCGAGGTCATCACCGCCCCTGGTCTTGGGCACGCCCTCGTCCTTCCCCAGGGCCGCCGTCACCGCGGCGCCGCGGTCGGAGGAGCAGGAATAAGACGCCCACACGCAACCGCCGCCTCGCAGCCGCCCTCAAGCAGACTCTCAGCGGCGCGGCCCTCGTAGCGTACGCTCAGCGCACGAAGGGCGAGATGAGCCCAGCCAGACCGTCCGCCTCCTGAAAGCCTCCCCTTCCGCTTCTTCCACGTCACGGTGGCGGCGATCCACGATGTGACGCCGTCCATGCGGCCTTCGCACCTTCATCGGCACGATCGATCCCACCGCCGACCCGGGCTGGGACCAGCGGATCAGCTGGCTGCCTTGGCGCCGGCGTCGGGCTATGAGCGCAGCTGCCCGACGGCGAGGACTGGTACGGCAGGATGATGGAGGGCTGCCGAGCACGGATGCGATCGCACCTACGACGCGCTCCGTGCGCCGACGCCCCGGATCGGCGGCACGGCCGGGCGGAACCGAGGGTGGATGTCGACATGGTGGTGCACGAGCCGCTCGGCGGCCGCGCGGTGGGTTCTCGACGCCGTCGTCGGCAGCAGGGCGGTCCTGCTGGGGCCGAACCGACAGTGGGACGGCGACGCGGGGCGTGGACTTCGTGCCGCCGCAGGTGACTGGCCTGTCTGGGCGGGACGAGACGGCGGCGCCGGCGATCGCCCGGATCCTGGAGGCCTGCCGGCGAGCGCCTGGGAGTCGCCGTCGTCGAGATGCCCGGTGACGCGGACGCCCCCTGTCTGCCCACGTGCAGGATCGAGGTGCGGGTGACCGAGCGCGAGGGCGCGCACGGTGAGTACTGACCGAGGGCGTGCGCCGGGCCGCCGAGGCTGTGCCCGATGGGAGTGCCGCAGGAGGTCGAGGAGATCGACGTCGACCGCGAGCTGCTGTGGGACGTGCCGCCACGCCAGGCGGAACGCGCTCAGACGCACGACCCCTGTACGCGTGGCTCGCCGGGAGGCGGCCGCGGTGCGGACGATGCGCCGCCACCTGGTCAGTGAGCGCGGCATCGACCGGCGCTCAGCGCTTCATGGCCTACTGGCGCCAGGGCCGCGCCGAGGGCTGGAACCGAGGGCCCGGTCTTGGTCACCCGACCCGGGGATCGCATCAGCGAGACGTACTTCGCGTGAGGACTGCGTTCTGCTGCAGATGACTGAGGTCAGGACGCATCATCCCGGATGAGTACGTCCTCGATGCTAACACGCAGTCGCCGATCCCCTGAGGCGACTGGCGCACCCAGGCGATCAGTCCGCCTGGGAGCGTTGATAGCTGCCGACGCCCCAGAGCCGTCGACGCCGTCAGCCCCTCTCCGACCGTCTCGACCGTCTCCTTAGAATCCCGGGTACCCCCGCCTTCTCGGGCTGCTCAGCCTTGTCGACAGCCTGTTCGACGACGGGACGGCCGTGGTCGGGGTCCGCCGCCCCGACTTCGTCGCCGTCCAGGTCGAGCTCGTCGAGCACGTCCTCATCCAGCTCATCGGTCACGCACGGGCGAGTCGCCGGCGGACGGAATCCCCACCCAGCGCGAGCGGGTCGGAGTCGATGAGGATGGCCTTGACGAACGGGGTCAGCGGCACCGCCAGGATGGTCCCCCACGCCCCCTGATGACGGGTGGACCAGAACAGCAGGCACAGGAACGTCCGTCGTCGTGCTTGAGTCCACCGCGTCCCCGGTGAACTTGGGCTGGACAAGGGACTGGATGACGAGTTGGCCACCACGTGAGTCAGGACCACCCCACAGCGCCGTCCAGGGCGCGTCGGACCAGGCCCAGGATCGCTGGGGGCACACAGGACGGCCCGATGTTCGGGATGGAGTTGGTGATGAAGGAGACCACGCCTTGGGTGATCGCCATCGGCACATCCAGGTACCACAGGGTCCCAGCACGTTGATGACGGCACGACGAGGCCGAAGATCGTCGAGACCATCCGGTAGGGCGCACCGCCTCGGCAGAAGGAGACGAGGCGGAGGCCATGCCCGGCAGACGCTCAGGGCCGCGTGCGGACCTCGATCTTGGCGGTATCGAACAGGGAAGACGACCACCATGGCCGCGACCCCGAGCATCGCGCGCTGGCCAGCTCCCCAGAATCGCCTCAGCGCCACCGTGACGAGCCGGGAGGGTGTCCAGGACGTCGGTGACCTGTGAGCACCGTGGACTGTCCACACCCATACCGCTGAGCCGGGCCTCGGCCTGGTGCCAGATCGCCTGGAACTTGCGCTGCGGGAGGGTGTCGATGAGCTGCGCGACCGCGACAGCCAGGGCCGCGAGCAGCGGACGACGAAGGCGAAGATGAGCAGGATCGCCGTCGCCGCCACGCGACCACCCGGGGGCACGTGGTGGCGCGTCATCCAGGACACCAGCGGCCGAACCGTCACCACCAGGGTGAGGCGAAGAGGCCGGGCGAAGGTCCTTGATGAGGTAGGCCCCACCGACCCGATCGCCAGCGCCGCCAGGGAGGAAGGCGATGGTCTCCCCTGCGTGCGCTCCCCGACGGGGACGGATGCCTTTCGCTTTCTCGGACACAGCTGCCATGCCGCATCCTCCACGGGCGCATGGTGGGACGGCGGCGCAGCCCCTGACGCGCCAGGGTGTCTCCGTCTCTTCCGGCTCTCGGGCGCTCTAGGCGTTCCTCCGAGGTTTCCCGCGGTCTCATCCCACCGGCATGGGCGGTCAGCCACTCGTCGACAGCGCGGTGAAGGCCTCCGGGTCACTGCGGCGCACCTGGTAGGCCGGCTTCGGGGACGAGCACCGGGTGACGCGGGGGTTGCGAGCGGCGCCCTCCAGACCCTCGCGGCTTTACACGTGCACTGCCGGGCCGGTCGCCGTCAGCAGTAGCGCGCGGGGACCTCGAGCGCAGCCATCGCCTCGTCCCAGGGGACTCGGTGACGACGCTGAGAGAGCAGGAGGCCGGATCGGTGCGCTGGGAGGCCCATACGCCCGGGAGGCCTCGACGTCCGGGCATGGTCTCCAGGGCGCGACCGACGGCGGACGACGGGTCGTCGACCTCGCGCTGGGCGTGCTCGGGCGGCGCCGCGGGGCCAGGAGCGCACGCGGGCCGCGGGTGCCGAAGCGCCGGGTCCTCAGGACGACGCCGGTGACCAGGTCAGGGGCGGCGCCCGGCGGCGACCATGGCGGTGGCGGCACCCATCGAGTGTCGATGACGACCGGGGCGGGCGGCGTCGGCAGCACGCGGCCCGGCCGCGTGAGGCAGTAACAAGGTCCTCCAGGACGGCGATGAGGGTCCTCCGACACCTCCCCGGCCCCGCTCGAGCTGGGCCGGCTCCCCAGCGAGGACAGAGGCCGTGCCTGCGGGCGTCGACCGCGACGACCCGTAGCCGCGCGCCGCAGTGGTCGATCGCCTCGGCCAGGGAGACCGCGGAGCCAGTGATGCGTGGAGAAGGACCAGGGTGAGGCGCCAGTGAGGCCCGCGACGATGCCGATGCCAGTGGGTCATGCCCATCCTGCCTGGTTCCGGCCCCGTAGGCTGACCCCGTGAGCGACACGAGTGAGCAGAACGCGCCGAGGATGAACGTCGAGTCCTTCAACCTGGACCACACCAAGGTCGCCGCGCCCTGCGCGTGGCCGACCTGCAGAGCTGCCCGGCGGGACGTGCTCGTCAGGCACGACGTCCGTTTCTGCCAGCCGCCGGACACCTGGAGATGGAGGCCATGCATCCATCGAGGCACCTGACGCCGAGCTCATGCGCAACCACACCGACCGGCTCGTCGACTTCTCGCATGGGCTGCCAGACCGGCTTCACGCCTCATGCTGGGGGTGACCGAGGAGTTCCTGCCGCTGCTGGGCGACCTTCCGCGACATCCTCACCGCCCAGGAGGTGCCGGCGGCCAACGAGGTCCAGTGCGGCTGGGGGCGAACCACTCGCAGCCGCCGCCCAGAGGCGGTGCGAGGCTTCCTCGCCGCCCGCGAGGGTGGACGCGGGTCATGGCCTGAGGCGCCCGAGCAGCCGGATCGGGCTGATCAGGCCGCCGGGGACGATCGGCGCCGTCGGGTGCGCTCGACGCGCACGGGGACAGGGAATCCTGTTCCCCTGCGCGTGGCATGTCCCCGCCCGGCTTGGGCTGCCCCGACGCGGCCTAACGTCCCGGGCAACCTTGGGCCCGGCACGGTGAGGGTCGATGCCGCGCTCCGTCAGTCGGGCCCGGCTCGGCGGGCCGGCACCGCACCCCTGAGGCCGTCCCACGCGCACTGCGCTGATCCGCCGACTTCCCGATCCCCGAAGGCAGCAGAACCATTGACCACCATGAGGCACCGTCATCGCCAATCCCGCAACCCCATCCTCATCTGGTGGGTGATCGCCCAGCCGCTGCTGCTCCTGCTGTCCTACCTCGTGGGGCGGGTGACGCGGTTCCTGCTGCGAGGAAGGGTGACGGTGTCGGACTCGGCGACCACCCTCATCGCACTCATCGGGCTGTGGCTGGGGCTGCTGCTGTCGGGATGGTTCTTCGATGTGAGGCGACCTGTTCTCGGTCAAGATGCTGGCAACCTCCTCGCGGAGTGGCGGCCGCCGTGCTGCTCGGGGCCTCCGCGATGCTGGCCCGGACTCCAGCACCACGCACGCTGCTGCCGATCGCCGAGTGGCCCAGATGGGCGGGTCCGACCGGCTGGAGTTCAAGTCTCAGCACGCTGGAACCTGCGCACGGACAAGCGACGACGCCATGGAGGTCGTGGCCAGGCGACGGTGGCGGCAGCCGCCGAACTCCGCAGGCGCTTTGCTCACTGCTCGCCGACGACGACGGCACCCTCATCGGCCTGCCGGACTACTCCACCCTCAAGCAGCCTGACGAAACCGACAGGCTGCTGAGCTGCAGCTGCGCATGTGGCGCACGCGCATGGGGACGAACGCCGCTTTGCGCGCACCGCAGGTGGACTTCGCGCGCACGTAGCCGGACAGGACCGCGAGGTGTAAAGCCGCGCGCCCTTTGTCCCCGCTACGGTCATGCCTCAAGCCGGCCAAGCTGGCGTCGACGGGGCGGCGCTGTGGTACGGGTCGGCAACCTCGACGCGGCGCTCGGAGGTCGGCGACGCCGTGGACTACGTCACGCTGCGCTGGCCGCGGATCAACCACGCGCCCGCCGATCCCGGCTGGGGAACTTCCTCCTGCGCCGGGACCAGTCGCGCGGCGCTGCCTCCATCAACCGGCGGCCGCCGTCACCGCGGCCACGGCGATCGAGGACGAGGAGGGCACCCTGTAGAGCTCGGCACGTGCGTCACGCGCGCCGCGCCCGTCATCGTCTCCTGCGCCATGGCTGAGGAGGCCCAGCCCTTCTTGGACGCCCCGCCCGAGCGCGGTGCTCCGGCCCTGGCCCCGCTCAGCTGCACGCGCCTGGTCACTCGGCAGTTGCCCGACAGCGAGCGCGAACTCGTCCTGCGCAGCAGGCATCGGGCCTCGTGGCGGCCGCGAGCGCGCTGCTGGCGGCCACGCCTGGCTCCGGTTCGCCCGATGCGCGTCATCTCGGCGGGAACCACCGGTGGCTCGGGCCGACGCCCGAGGTCGGGGACGGTGCGCGCCCTCGGCGAGCCTGGCGACACCACACCGATGCCGCTGACGCCACCACCTTCGGTTACGTCCGCGGCCAGACCCCGGGCCAGCCGGAGACCTTCGCCGGGGACCCGGCGCTGGCTGCCTGGGCAGGTGGGCGGAGTGCGGTGCGCGACGCCACGGCGTCGTCGGACTCGGCACTGTCGTCGTGTCTAGATGCTGGCCGGGCTCGCTCTGACGGCCGCGAGACGTGGCCGACAGCCCGCGAGGTCTTCCCGGCGGCGTCGAGGCACGGTTACGGAGGTCGACGGCGCTGGCACGGGTGGCGGCGAGCGCGGATCTCCCCTTCGTCTCGGGTGCGCGCGGTGTGTCCGGCCTGTGCGGCGGAGGCGCCAGGACTTCCACATCGCCGCCGAGGGAGGCCTGCCGCCCGCAGCGCCGCGGTCGTCCTGGCTCTGTTCAGCCCGAGGAGGCCGACGCCCGCGCACTCATCGACTTTTTCTTCATAGATCGACCTGTTCTTCAGACGACGGAGCCGCGTCGTTGCAGGAAGTTTTGGTCGGTTTGCCAGCACGCGCAGGCGCGCCTCACCGGCGCGAGTCGCTGCGCAGGCGTGAAGGCCGACGTCGGGCGGCGACGCGCCCACTCGTTCATCGCGTCAGCACCGGCCGCAGGCTCCTGCCCAGGTCGGTGAGCTCGTAGACGACGCGCGCGGCACCTCGGGGAAGGCACTCCGGGTCACGGATCCCGCGCGACCCGAACATCCGCAGCCGGCTGGTCATGCGTGCGCACTGATCCCCGGCAGGGTGGCGCGCAGCTCCCCGAAGCGCTGCAGGCCGTGCATGAGCTCGCGCACGATGAGCGCTTCGCCCACGGCCCGTCGAACAGCAGCGGAAACCTCGCCACCCCGCACTCCGGGAAAGATCGACCTCACTCGCGACGTCGAAACCTACAATAGTGCAGCTGCTGACGTAACCGATGCACCGTATGCACCAATGGCGCCATGGTTGACATCATTCATGGCGAGCCACAGGCGCCTGCCAAGGCTCTCCCGTCCCCGTCCGCTCTGACCTCCGCCGGGCGCACCGCCATCGCAGCGGTCCGCCACCCTGAAACCGTTTCCTGCCGGACATCGCCGCCTCGACAGGTCGACCGGGCCTCGGCTGACTCCCTCGCCTCCGCCTACGCCTGCAGGGCGCCGGCGGCGTCTTCGTCCACCTGCCCATGGGCGCACCAGAGGCGGCGGCGCCCAGGCCCGCCGTCGTCGAGGCCGTCGTCACTGGGCCCGCGGTCGCGTCGTCATCTCCGCCAGCGGGCAGATCATCGACCAGCCGGGATCACCGCTGCCAGCTCCGCGCAGCCCCATCGTGACGCTCATCGACGGCGTGACCGGCGGCGGCGTCACGGCCGTGGTCGCCCCGCGCCTCTACCCGGAGAAGCTTCTCCTGCCGGCCGATCCTGACTCCCGTGCGTGAGGAGGGCGTCCTGCCGCCACCCGCTTCCCGGCGCCGTTCTGGTCTCCTGGGCTCGCCTGGACGTGGCGGAGGTCGTCGCCCGCCTGCCTCACGGATGCCTTCTCCACCACGGGCACGGTCGCCGCTCGGCCACCGGCCCGGACTGACGGGACCGGACCCGCCCGCGGCCTTCTCCAGCCGCCTGGGCCGCGAGGTCCGCTTCGAGGGAGCGTCACGCCGGAGGCCTTCAGCGGAAGCTCATATCACGCCGCTCTTCGGGCCCGGCCGCGGCGCCGGTCGTCGAGCTCTACCAGGTCCTCAACACTCGGGACGCCAGCACCATCGCCGCCGCGGCGGCGCGCAGGAATCTTCCTGGGACTCCCGGTCTGCTCGATCGAGTCAGTGGCTGGCGGACCTGGCAGGTCTCGTAGCCGGACTCACCGACGTTTCTTCATGTGCAGACCTGTTCTTCTTAGATGACCCGAGCCGCGTCGCTGCGAAGGAATTTGTCGAGTTTGCCGGCCGGCACGAAACTTCTGGGCGCGACATCGCGCGGCGACGGCATACGAGCGGGCAAGCTGTGGGCGTCTGCCGGGCGGCTCAGTCGTGACCTGGCGCAGCCGAGTCTCGACGCAGCCTCGACCTTCGCGGTCATCTGGGCCCGGTCCAGCCGGGGCGGATGTCGCCTGGAGACGAGCGCCACGCGCGGAGCTCACCTCGGCGACCGCCGCACAGGCCCGTTTGACCACGTCCATGCACTCGTCCCGCCCTCGATCGTGGTGAACATCGACGTCGTCTCGTGGGCGGCCGAGTCGCGCACCACGCGCGCTCGGGCCACCGCCTCGGAGACCGAGCCGTCGGGCGCATCGGTGGTGGTCGGGGACACGGAAGGCGACAAGCGGCCAGGCTAGCCCGCGGCACCATCGGGCTGCCGCTCCGACCGTTCTTGCGAGCGCACTCGAAGTCTACGGTCTGCATCATGACCAGCACGACCGCTTCGGGCGCGAGCCCGACGACGCCCGGCTCCGCGAGCGCTGCGGCTCGCCTCCGTCCGCCAGCGACGACGTCGGACCGGCAAACGGCGGTGCGGCCGGATGGGACATCGCGACCACCGCCGACCACCTGGGGTCAGCGCCCACCCCTGCGCTACTACGAGCGGATCGGCCTCGTGCAGGTGAAGCGCGACGCCTCCGGGTACCGCCGCTACGACGCCGCGGGTGTACGGCGTCTGGTGTTCCTCACCCGGATGCGGACCTCGGGCATGTCGATCCGCGACCTGCAGCGCTATGTCGACATGGTCGAGGCCGGCCGGGACACGGTGCCGAGCGCCTGACCCTGCTCACCGGCACCGTGACGGGTACGAGCGGATCGACGAGCTCCGGCTCGCGCTGGCCGCCACCGAGTACAAGATCGCCACCTACACGCGGGAGCTGGAGGAGCAGGCCACCCCGGACAACATCAACACTTCCGACACTGACAAGGAGAACCCCTCATGACCGCTGAGACCACTCACTCCCAGGACGACATCAGCCCGAGAACCTGGCCCGGCGCGAGCGCGGCTGGAGGTCGCCCGCAGTCGACGGCAGGCGGCCCAGGCCGTCATAGACTCGCTGGCCGACATCAGCCCGCGCTCGGCCACCACATCGCGGCCTTCGGTTTCGGGGACGTCTACGCCCGCCCCGACCTGGACGCCCGCAGCCGCCAGCTCGTCACGATCGGCGTGCTCACGGCCCTGGGCGGCTGCGAGCCGCAGCTGAGGATCCACATCGGGGCCGCCCTCAACGTGGGCCTGACCCGCGAGGAGATCATCGAGGCGATCCTGCACGCCTCGGTCTACGCCGGCTTCCCGCGGGCGCTCAACGCCACCTTCGTGGCGCGAGGTCTTCGCCGAGCGCGACGCCGCCGACTGATCGTCCGCATCGACTCGTATCGGCGGCCTCAGCAGGTCAAGACGTGCGTGTCCAAATCGGTGACAAAGGCGGGCTCGGGTACACACCGACACAAAAGAAACCGTGATTCGCGGTTTCGTTGACGGCCTGATCGGGCCGCAGGTTCCTTTGTCACCGATGTGGACACCTCTGGGCTCAATCGGTCCGGATCTGGCGGCTCGGAAGCGCTCCCCGCCACCGCCGCCTGGATCGCACCTACAGCGCCGAGGACCTGGACCATGACGATCTTGACGACGATGGCCAGGGCGAACAGGGTCGCGTAGCCGGCCTCGATGCGCTCGTCGTCGCGTTTGGACAGGGCGAGGCCAGAATCGCGGGCTGCCCAACGAGCCAGCCAGGCCGCCGGGCCTGCTGCGCGGAGACCCGGCCCACCGCGCCCCGGCCATGGTGGACGATCGCGTTGACCTCACCACGGCGAGCGCGGCGAGCACCCGCACCTTGAGTCCCGGTTGGTCGAGCAGGCCGAGGTCGCGAAGTCCGGGCCCCGAGGCCAGCCCCGATCGCGGCTTTCAGGGAAGAACAGCAGCAGCTGGCGGATGGTGAGAGTTGAAGCGGCGTGCGGGCAGTCCTCATTAACGAAGGGTCTGGTGCGCCCCACCCACCCCAGGACCACGCCGACGACGAGCGCCCGGCCGCCACCCTGAGCCGTGCAGGGAGCGTGCCGCCGGGCAGCGGGATCGCCACCTGGTCAGGAGCACATGCCGAGCGCCATGCCCGGCCCCCTGACGGAGAAGGCGCACGATCGCGGGCGGAGCGCCTGAGTCGCCGAACCAGTCGGCGGCCTCCAGGCTCGTCGCGTTGGGGACGACGGCCAGCACCCGGTCGCCGAGTCTCCAGGGACGAGGTCCTCGCGGGCCAGCAGGTCCAGGGTCGCCGCGCTTGGCGGGTGATGACGCCCGAAGCGCCCGCATGTCCACCTCGGCGCGATGGTGCGCCCGGCCACCCGTAAGCCGAGGAGACGCCAGGCGCCGGAAGTCGACGCAGCTGCGGTCCTTGGCCAGGCATGTCCGCTGGAGCCCGGGTGCCCAGGTCATGCATGGCGGACTCTGACGGCGGCCGGCGCCCCGGACGATGACGACCTCGTACCCGCAGCAGCTCCTCACCTGGGAAGCTACGACCGTCTCGCCGTCGCGGCTCCAGGCAGGAGATACGTGATGCGGGCCCTCCTGAAGCGCCTCATCTCACCGAGGCCACCCGCTGGAGGAGTGCAGATATCGCTGGTGGTGCGGTGATGCCGTCGGCGCTGGCGGGCCGCGGGTCGCGCCGCCCGGGCCAGGTGCGCCCCACGACGGGCCACGATGAGGACCGCGACGGCGACGCCCACGGGCAGGGGCCAGCGCAGCCGACGCGTACCCTCAGTGCCGGCCGCCTCGATGGCGGGCGTCGAGCACCGGCGAGGTGAGAGCACCCGCGTAGGCACCGGGTCCATCGCGGGGCTCACGCCAGCCAGGTGGATAAAGGCCGCCCGCCCCGGCGATCACGAGTGCGACGACACAGGGCCATGACGGCAGCGCCCGCAGATCGCGGAAGAATTGCCGGCGGGGCCCACGGTGTAGCAGAACAGGGCCAGGCCGAGGCTTCGCAGCAGGGGAAGGTCGCGCCAGCCGGTCGAGGCGCCCGCAGGACCCACGAAGAGTGCCCGGCGGCACCGAAGCGGATCGGTCGAGCGGAACCTGCCCGACGGCGGTTCCCGGCCGATGACGAGGAAGACGGTGAGGATCGGCGCCTGCGCGAGGACGTCGAGGACGGGATGAAGCACGGACACGACGTCAGGGTGGCCGTGCCTCGAAGGCCCTGCGCCCCGCCCACTGATCCAGGTACAGGCCCCAGCCGAACACGAGATGTGTCGCCAAGACGCGCCATATAGCAAGGATGCCTTCCGCGGCGAGTCGCCCTGTCACCTGTCTGATTCAGCCCCTCAAGGGCTGATGTCTCTTCGGGAGCCATCCGGTGCAGCGGGTGGCCTCCACTGGTGACACTTCAGGATCCATATGGGGACTCCAGAGAACATTCCGTCACCCTTTTTAGAGTCTTTTACCTAAAAAGGGGCACAGTCGTGCGCCCGATGACACCTCTCACGCCCTCCTCCGCGCCGAGCCCTCGAGACACGCGCAGCCCCAGCGACGGCCCGGGACGTCGCACCGCGATCCCGACGCCGCCCGTCACCTGTTCACCCAGCACGGCATCGAACCTGTCGCCACCAACCAGATCGCCGCCGAGGCCGGTATCAGCCCGGGAATCTGCTAGCTACTGGTTCCGTTCCGGGCGGAGATCGTCCGCCCTGTTCGACGACTCGCTCGAGCGCATGCGCATCCCCTGCACCGAGCAGGTGACCGAGCCGGTCGACGCCCTGCGGCGCGCCGTGGAACCGCGCCACCCAGACACAGCAACCGGATCCGGCCTACGCCTTCTTCTGCGCGATCTCCTCCCTCTTCTCCACACCGACGCGGTCCTCGGCCGCGGCCTACCGCCAGGGCTACACCGCCCGCCGCGACGAGTTCGTCCGCGCCGTCGAGCGCATCATCGACGCCGGGCTCCTGCGCCCGCCGGCCCCACCCACCACCATCCGCGACCTCGTGAGCCTCGCTCTGGCTCGTCTCGAGACCGCCCAGCCCTTCGCCAGCATCGTCGACGACCCCCGCATCGACTCCCAGCACCACGGGCGCGCCATCATCGAGCCGCACCTCACCGAGGCCGGTCGCCGTGCCCTGCACCTGCCCACCAGCGCCGACGCCGACGGAGACCACCCATGACGACCCCGATCAGCCCTTCAGGCACTGTTCCCGACGGCTCCGAGCCCAACCGCACGGACTCAACGGACTCAGCGGACTCAGCCTGAGAGATCCAACCGCCGTCCTCGCGGACGCCGCCACCCGTCTCGGCGCACAGCGCTCAGGCCGCCGGCATCAGTAGTGCGGTCCTGGCCGCTGGGGCCGCCGGCGTCGGCATCCGTGGCGCGCCGCGGCGCCTGGAACGCCAGCGAAGGGGCGCCCCACGAGCTGTGGCGACAGTGGAGCAGGCACCTCAGGCTTCGCAACCTTGTCGCAGCCGCCACGCTCGCGCCAACCTGCACAACATCCGCCCTGGTTCTTCGACATCGGCGGCGACAGCGGGAGCACCGAGGACAGCACCGGCAGCATCGACCTGCGGGCCGACCCCGATCGCGTCACACCGCTGTGCGATCCGGACGGCCGCGAGCGCGCCGCCGGCTTCGCTGCGCCCTCATGCCATCGGTCGCCGCCGCGCGCAGGGGCAAGCGGGCCGAGATCGAGCCCTGGCCCGACGGCGCCTCGGAGCGCCCCTGATCACGTATGCCCGCATCCGGATCGTCAGCGCCCGCGCCCGCCTGCCCGGGAGCAGGAGCTGGCCACAGCGATCCCGCGGCGTCACACGCACCGCGGATCGCTTCACCGCCAGCGCCCTGGAGCAGACCGTCTCGACTCGCTCACCAGGGCCGCCCGGACGGCGCTCAGCTCGTCTGGGCTACTGGGAGGTCGGCGGTCGCGAGGTTGGGTGACCTGTACGTCGAGGCCACCCAGGCGATCACCGACGACGCGCAGATGTCGGCAGACTCTTTCACCTGGTTCCGCAACGACCGATCCCAGATCGACGCCCACCGCGACGGCCTGACTCTCGACTGCCAGGGCCTGAGCAACACCATGCTGATAGCGGCCAAGATCCTGCCCGCCCAGTCGCGCAAGGCCTCCGACGACTTCTGGGTCAAGAGCACTCGCGAGGGTCCATACCGCCACCGCCCGCGCCTACGGATCGTCCGCGTCGACGACGTCGACAACCCCGCAACCGCCTCGACGGCGGCCGCCTGCTCCAGCACGTCCATCTGGCCGCGACCGCCGCCAGGCTCGGGCTGCACCACATGAACCAGGTGACCGAGCGGATTGCCCGCGATGCCGCTGCAGGATCGGCCGGACCGGTTCTCGCAGCGCTGGGCCGCCATCACCGGCGTCCCGGCCGCCCAGAGCCTGCTCGCCTTCCGCGTGGGCCACCCTGAGTGCGCTGCGCGGCCCAGTCCACGGCAGGGACCTGGACGACGTCGTGCGTGACACCGGACAGTAACCATCGGAAGGAGTATCCAATAGGTGGGATAAATCGAACGGATATCCGGCCTGAAGCCGAGCCGCGCCGCCGCCGGACTCGCCATTACTTCCTTCTCGACCAGGAGGAATACCCCTGGATGAGTCACCGAAGACGATGACGTCATACCTTTTCCTCGACGACGAGAGCGGAACCTCGATGCCCCAGAAAAGAAGCCTCCTACCCACCCCTACTCACCGGAGGAGGAGAAGCGATCATCGCAACGCCGACGGCGTCCCCGTCGGCATACGTCCTGACAATCGATGACACCCGCACGGATCGCCACCTGCGGTGATCACCGCCCTGGGCGTCCTGGGCTGGTGGATGCTGGCGATCGTGCGCGGCGAGCACGTCAACACCATCTGGTCTCGTGGTCACCGCCGTGCACCTACGCGATCGGGATACCGCTTCTACGCCCTCTACATCCAGCGGCGCATCATGCGCCCTGACGACACCCAACGCCACCCCGGCCGAGCGCATCAACAACGGGCGCGACTTCGACCCCACTCACCGCGTCGTCCTCACGGCCACCACTTCGCGGCCATCGCCGGCGCCGGCCCACTGGTCGGCCCGGTCCTGGCCGCCCAGATGGGCTACCCGCCCGGCACCCTGTGGATCATCATCGGCGTGCTCGTAGCCGGCGCCGTCCAGACATGCTCGTCCTGTTCTTTTCTCCACAGCCGCGGCGGGCGCTCACTGGTCAGATGGCCACCGACGAGATCGGCAAGATCGGCGGCATCGTACAACCGTCGTCGTCTTCGTCATGCTCATGATCGTCCTGGCGGTCCTGGCCATGGTCTGCGTCAACGCGCTGGCCGCCTCCCCCTGGGGCGTCTTCCGGTGGGCATGACGATCCCGATCGCCATCGATGGGCCTGTGGCTGCGCTTCGTCCAGCCCGGCAAGATCACCCAGGTCTCCCTTCGTCGGCTTCGGCCTGCTCATCGCCGTCATCATCGGCGGGCGCTGGGTGGCCGAATCCTCCTTCGGCCACCACCTCGCACCCGTCCCCCACCGCCCTGGTGTGGGCCATGATCATCTACGGCTCTGGCCAGCGGTCCTGCCCGTGTGGGTCCTGCTCACCCCGGCGCGACTACCCTGTCGACCTTCATGAAGGTCGGCACCATCACGATCCTGGCGCTGGGAATCATCATCGTGCGCCCGCTGGTGGAGATGGCCGCCGTCACCGAGTTCGCCTTCAACACCGACGGCCCGGTCTTCGCCGGCACCCTCTTCCCCTTCCTGTTCATCACCATTGCCTGCGGCGCCCTGTCCGGCATGCACGCCATGGTCTCCTCGGGCACCAGCCCGAAGATGGTGGAGAAGGAGACCCAGGTCCGCATGATCGGCTACGGCGGCATGCTCATGGAGTCCTTCGTGGCCATCATGGCGTTGGCAGCCGCGGTCTCCCCTGAGCCGGGCATCTACTTCTCCATGAACACCTCGACGGCGACCATGAACAAGATCGCCGGCCTCGAGACGGTCGCCTCCGCCCCCGTGCAAGACCACCGACGACCCTCGAGCACCACTGCGAGAAGCTCGCCGAGGCCGCCGTGGCTGCTCGGCGTCACCGACGCCCAGGGCCGCAAGCTCAACCCCGAGTGGGACTCCTGGGACGATCAGGGCAACCCCAAGACCTACACGGGCGCCGAGGCCCCTGAGCGCCCTGGCCAGCGACGTCGGCGAGCCCAACGTCGTCTCGCGCACCGGAGGCGCTCCCACCCCTGTCGGTGGGCATCGCCCACATCCTCCACCAGATCGGCGGCGGGCGCGCCATGATGGGCTTCTGGCACCACTTCGCCATCATGTTCGAGGCCCCTGTTCATCCTCCTCGGCCGTCGACGCCGTCACCCGCGTGGCTCGCTTCCAGCTCTCCGACGCGCTGGGCAACGCCTTCCCCCAAGTTCAAGGACCCGTCCTGGCACGCGGGCGCCTGGGGACCACGGCCGTCGTCGTCGCCTCCCTGGGGAGCCCTGCTCCTCATGGGGGTCACCGACCCGCGCGGCGGCATCCAGACGCTGTACCCGTTGTTCGGCATCGCCAACCAGCTCATCGCGGCCGTGGCCCCGCTGGTGGTCACCGTCATGGTGGTGCGCAAGGGCTACACGAAGTGGGTGGATCCCCGCGATCCCGCTGGTGTTCGACACGGCCGTCACCTTCACGGCCTCGTGGCAGAAGATCTTCCACCGACCCGCTCGTGGGCTACTTCCAGCAGCATCGCGAGGCCGTCGCCAAGCTGGGCACACTCACCGACCCGACCAAGATCGAGGAGACCTGAGCCATCGTGCGCAACACGATGATCCAGGGACGCTGTCGATCGTCTTCCTGGTCATGGTCGCCTTCGTCATGGTCTGCGGCCCTCATCCGCATCATCCAGACGATCCGCAACCGGGACACGACGACGTCGGAGGACCCGTACCAGGAGTCCAACTTCTACGCGCCCTGAGACGATGATCGCCCTCGCTCATGGCGAAGAAGGTCTCTCAGGAGTATCGAGCAGGTGGGACGACCCCGCCCTCATCCCCCACAAGGCCCACGCGGAGAAGTCATGACGCAGACCCTTCGACAGCACAGGCGGCAGTCGGGGCGGGCACCCGCCGTCGGGTGCGCCAGGCCCTGACCCGGCCTGCACCCTGTGGCGGACATGACTGGGAGTCGGCCTACGACCGCTACCTGGAGCGCTACGCCCGCGAGCACGCTGACTGCCCGAACTGCCTCGGCGGTGCCCACGGGCCAGGCATGGGTCGGCGCAGGAGCCGGGGCACGGCCCCATGAGCGAGCGCGAGTTCTGGCGCGCGGGCCAGACAGGCCGAGACGGAGATCAACGCCAGCTGCTGCTGATCCCCGAACACACCTCCGTACTCTGATCGTTACCGCCCGCCTTCCGGGGTCCTCCGGGGCGGGCGGTAGCGTCGTGAGCGTGCCCACCCAGCAACCCACCCCCAAGCCCTGACCTCCACCGACGCCGACAGCACCCACCCCACCAACAGCCCCTGACAGCCCTGACAACTCTGACAACACTGTCACCCCCGCCGTCACCACCCACGAGCGGATCGCCCGCGGCCGCTGTCATCTTCCTGGTCATCATCTGCGTGGCGGTCGTGGCCCCTCCGGACGCGAGGTCGCCGAGCCTGCAGGACCTCGCTGGGGCCGGCCTTCCTCAGCCAGGAGGGCAGGACGTCGTCCTCAACCTGGTCATGCTGGCACCGGCCACCTTCTGCGCCGTCGCGGGCTGGCGGGACGTCCCCTGGTGGATGGGCGCTGGCGGCTGCGTCGTCGGGCTGAGCGCCGAGGTCCTTCTCAGAGCCTCCCTGCCGATGCTGGAGCGGCGGCCCTCACTGGCCAATGTCGACAGAACGCTGTCGGTGCTCGGGCGGGCGCCCTGGCTGCCTGGTACCTGCTGTGCCGCCTGCACTCCCGGCCCGCCTCGGCCTGACCTGCACCGGAGCCGACGACCCGCCGACGGCGCTGACCGCCCTGCAGAGAGCAGTAAAGAGCAACAGAGAGCAAAGCGACTGAACGGAGACAGTGAAAGGCCCGGACCTCAATGGTCCGGGCCTTTCCGTTCTGTGCGCGGGGGACTCGAACCCCCATGATCGTAAGATCACACGGACCTGAACCGTGCGCGTCTACCAATTCCGCCACTGCGCGAGAAGCGAGCATGAGACCAGCCCGCCGACCCCGCCGACGTCCAATCCTCACCCCCGCATTCGGCCGTGAGACCGCTCACGACACAATTACCCTCACACAGACGGGGCCGTCTTCCCTGCGATGGCTTCGCTACCGTTACGATGGGAACGGTATCGACCCGCACGCAGGTCCGTGCAGGCCCATAGCGAGGCGGGGCCGTCCCGCCTCCCGGCTCCATCCCGGGGCCGCCACACCATATCTGGGGAGGTACTGTCCATGGGATTCCCTGGACAAGTTCGAGAAGGGCGTCGAGAACGTCACGAACCGCGCCATGTCCCGATTCTCGGACGACATCGAGCCCATCGAGATCGCCCTCGAAGCTCCGCGAGACCATGGACAAAGCGTGCCGCGTCCTTCGCGCGCGACCGTTCAGTGGTTCCCCAACATCTTCCGCGTCCACCTCACCCCGCCGAGCATCGAGCGCATCACGGCCTGGGGCCAGGACGAGATGGTGCGTCAGATGGAGGAGGTCGCCACCGCACGCCGCCGACCAGGGCTACTCCTTCGTCGGCCCGGTCGAGGTCTCCTTCCTCGTCAACGACAACCCCAACGCTCCGGCCATCGAGATCGAGTCCTCCACGCGGCGCGGCGCGCTGCCCGGCCGCCTCGCCTCCGCCACCCCGGCGCACCCGATCGTCGACATCAACGGCCAGCGCTACCTGCTCACCGGCCCGGTCACCGTCATCGGACGCGGCTCGAGGCGGACATCATCGTCGACGACTCCGGCGTCTCACGCCGTCACCTGGAGATCCGTCTGACGCACGGCAACGCCATCGCCAGTGACCTGGGCTCGACCAACGGCACCTTCGTCGAGGGTCAACGAGTCGACGCCGTCACACTCGTGGACGGCAACACCCTCACCATCGGGCGCACTCCAGATCCTGTTCTGGGACGGCACCCAGAACAGCGGAGTCAACGGGTGAGCGCACTCGCTTCACGATCCTGCGGCTGGGCTACCTGGTCCTGCTGTGGTTCTTCCTGTACCTCATCGTGCGCGTCATGCGGCGCGACATGGCCGACTTCCCCGCCGCCGGCCCCTCGCGCCGGCGTTCCGCGGGCGGCCCGAGCAGCCCCCGGGTCCTCCCCCAGGGCCGACGCCGTAGCGCCACCCGCCTGGTCATCACCGAGGGTCCCCCGCCGGCCTCGACCGTGCCCCTGAGCCCCTCGTCGATCATTATCGGCCGTTCTCCCTCGTGCACCCTGGTCCCTCGACGACTCCTACGCCTCGTCGCGCCATGCCCGCGTCTTCCCCAAGGACGGCGCCTGGTGGCTGGAGGACCTCGGCTCTACCAACGGAACCATGATGGACGGCCGCCCGTGCACGGCGCCGTGGAGCTCCCCATGAACATTCCTGTCAGAATCGGCCCAAACGACGCTGGAGCTGCGCTCACGACCATCTCCCTGCGCTTCGCCGCGCGCCCGACGTCGGCCTGGTCCGCCAGTCCAACCAGGACTCAGGGCTACGCCGGCCCCCACCTGTGCCTCCTGTGCGATGGGATGGGCGGGCCCGCGGGCGGAGACATCGCCTCAGCGGTCGCCATCGAGCACCCTCATGCCCCTGGACGCCGACTCCCACCAGGCCGGCGAGCTGCTGGGCCTCATGCGCGATGCCGTCCAGGCCGCCCACACCGAGCTCGTCACCCTGTCCTCCCAGGACCCCGACCTCGCCGGTCTGGGCACCACCTGCATCGGCGTCATGCGCAGCGGCAACAAGCTCGCCATGGTCCACGTGGGCGACTCACGCGCCTACATGCTGCGCGACGGCACCCTCACCCAGGTCACCACCGACCACACCTTCGTGGAGTACCCGTGGAGACCGGGCGCCTCACCCGGGACCAGGCCCGCCAGCACCCTCAGCGCTCCGTCCTCCTGCGCGTCCTGGGCGACACCGAGGGCGAGGTCCAGCTCGACGAGTCGATCCGCGAGGCGGTCCCCGGCGACCGCTGGCTGCTGTGCTCCGACGGCCTGAGCGGCCCGGTGACCGCCGAGACCATCGGCGAGGTCCTGGCCGGCGTCGCCGACCCGGGTCAGGCCGCCGACCAGCTCGTCGACCTGGCCCTGCGCGCCGGTGGACCGGACAACGTGACCGCCGTCGTCTTCGACGTCGTCAAGGACGATCCCGAGCCGCAGACCGTCCCGCAGGTCGTGGGCAGTGCCGCCACCGAGCGCCTGGCCCAGGAGTGCGGGCGGCCGCCAACCGCAAGGCCGACGGCGAGGCGGGGACCATGACCTGAGGAGGCCAGCCCCGCCGCCAAGGCCGCGGCCCTCATGGCCACCCTGGAGGAACGGCCCTGACTCCACCTCCAAGAAGGACCCTCCGACGTCGATGAGGCCATTGCCGTCGAGGCCGCCACCCAGCAGAAGGCCCGGCGCCGTCACCGCCGTCGGGTCTCGTGGGCAGCATCGTCCCTGCTCGCCACGCTCGTCGGCGCCAGCGCCCCTGTTCTACCGCTGGACCCAGACCCGCTACTACGTCTCCACCCTATGACGGCCAGGGTCGCCATCTACCAGGGATCCCGCAGTCGATCGGCCCCTCAAGCTCAGCCACTCGGTCAAGACCTACGCGGACCTGCCGGTGGAGAAGCTCGACAACAACATTCGCGAGCGCTTTGGAGGCCACCGTCACCCAGAAGTCGATGAGCGAGGCGCAGACCTACGTCGACAAGACCGTCCGCTCCTACCTCAAGCCGGCCCGCTCCCGCAAGGCTCATCGGACTCAACGGCCACGCCCTCCCCTCCGCATCTCCGAAACCGACGTCCACTCCCTCATCGAAGATGCCTGCTCAACCGGCTCAGCCCGATCAGGCCGAGCAGGAGGGCTGAGATGACTGCTGCTCCAGGCCCCATGGGCGCCCCCGCAGGCGTAGCGACGATCCAACCCGCCGGCACCGCGAGGCACTCCGGGCCGGTGGGCGGAGGCGGCGCTGCTCGGTGTGGCCCTGGTCCTCGGCCTGGGCGGCTTCGTGCTCACCGCGCTCAACCGCACCGGCTCCTCCCCCGCGCAGACCGTCATGCTGGGAGGCGCCTTCCTCGGCCTGACCGTCCTCATGCACCTGTGGGTGCGCTACACCGCCCCCTGGGCCGACCCGGTCCTCCTGCCGGCAGCGGTGGCGCTCAATGGGATCGGCCTGGCCATGATCCAGCGCCTGGACCTGGCCTACGAGGTCAACGAGCAGTGGCAGTTCTACGTCGGCGCCAAGCAGCTGATCTGGACGCTGCTGGGTGTCATCCTCTTCTGCGCCGTGCTCTTCCTGCTGCAGCGACTACCGGCGCCTGAGGCGCTGGGACCGTTGGGCCATGTGGTCCGGCCTGGTCTTCCCTCGTCCTGCCCTTCCTGCCCTTCATCGGTCAGAGCATCAACGGCGCCCGCATCTGGATCCGGATCGGCCCCATGAGCTTCCAGCCGGCCGAGCTCTCCAAGGTGCTGCTGGCGGTCTTCTTCGCCTCCTACCTGGTGGCCAACCGGGACAACCTGGCTCTGGCGGGCCGCAAGGTGCTGTGGATGAGCCTGCCGCGCGCCCGCCACCCTGGGCCCCCTGTTCATCGTGTGGGGCGTGAGCATCTGCGTCCTGGTCCTCCAGAAGGACCCTGGGCCTCGGTCCCTGCTGTTCGGCCTGTTCGTCGTCGTCCTGTACGTGGCCACCGACCGCCCCTCCTGGCTGCTCATCGAGCGGCCCTGTTCCTCCCGGCGGCCTGGTTCGCGGCCACGCACCTCCATCACGTCCAGCAGCGCATCAACGGCTGGCTCCACGCCACCGACAACGCCGTCTCCAATGCCGCCGGCGGCTCCTGGCAACTGCTGACGGGCATGTTCGGCATGTCCACCGGCGGACTCATGGGGGCCGGATGGGGCAAGGGGTCACCGACTCGTCACCTTCGCCAACTCTGACTTCATCTTCGCCTCACTGGGTGAGGAGCTGGGCCTGACCGGCACGCTGGCCATCCCTCATGCTCTACCTCGTCCTCATCCAGAGGGGCTGCGTACCGCCGTCTCCCTGCGCGACGGCTTCGGCAAGCTCCTGGCAGTGGGCCTGTCCTTCGCCATCGCCCCTGCAGATCTTCGTGGTCATCGGTGGCGTCACCCGGCTGATCCCGCTGACCGGGCCCACTCTGCCCTTCCTGGCCTACGGCGGCTCCTCACCGCCAACTGGGTCATCCTGGCCCTCCTGCTGCGCCTGTCCGACGCCGCCCGGCGCCCGGCCACCCACGCACCGCGGATCATCGACACGGCCGAGCTGCCGGTCTCCCTGCGTCGTCGGGTGCAGGACGCCGGCGCAGACGAGCCGGCCGAGGAGACGGTCGGCAGCAGCCCTCCCAAGCCGCCTCTCCAGCCTCTGCCGGCTATGTCGACGACCAGCGAGCCGGTCAGCCCGAAGCCGGAGGCTACGGGCCCCTCCGCGGCGCCCGGCAACCCGACGAACGACGCGACCCCCACGGTCTTCGTCAGCCAGGAGGCACCGCCTCGCCGCACACCGCACCGGACGGAGAGACACTGCAGCTCATCGCGGGCCCCGGGCTTCAGTGACGACAGCGACAGGAGGCAGCAGCCATGAACCGACAGATCCGGCAGGTCGCCTTCCTGGTCCTGGTCATGTTCTCCGCTCTGGCCCCTGTCCGTCACCAGCGTCCAGGGCCTGGCTCGCCCCGCCATCTGGGGAACCACTGTCCGCCAACGGAGCCCTCACCTCCGACGCACGCAACTCGCGCACCGTCAGCCGGGGAGTTCGGGACCGACCGCGGCCCGATCCGCTGGCCGGTGGCACCACCATCGCCAGCACCCAGAAGTCCGACGACGGCCAGGGCTCCCAGAACTACCAGCGCGTCTCACGCCAATGGCCCGCTCTACGCCCCGGTGACCGGCTACTCGCCCGCCTTCGCCTCGATGACAGGCCTGGAGCGGGAGGAGAACTCCGTGCTCAACGGGACGACCCCTCCTTGTTCTCCTCGCGGATCAAGACCCCGGTGACCGGCGGATCGCAGAAGGGCGGGGCCGTTGAGCTGACCATCAACCCCGAGATCCAGCAGGCGGCCCACGAGGCCCTGGGCAACCGTGAGGGCGCCGTCGTCGCTCTGGATCCCAGCACCGGGGCCATCCTCGCCCTGGTCTCCTCGCCCTCCCACGACCCCTCGGCGTTCGCCTCCCAGGATGCCAATGCCGCCATCGAGGCGAGCAGGCCCTCAGCGAGGACTCCTCCCGGCCACTGGACAACCGGGCCATCGCCGGCAACCGCTACCCGCCGGGATCGACCTTCAAGATCATCACCACGGCGGCGGCGCTGCGCACCGGCAAGATCACGACGGAGTCCGAGGTCGACGCCCCTGACACCATCACCCCTGCCGGGTACCAGCCACCCCCTGGAGAACTACGGCGGGGAGTCCTGCGGCGGTGGCCGGACGAGCTTTCTCCCACGCCTTCGCCGAGTCCTGCAACACCCCTTCGCCCGGCTGGCAATGGACGTCGGTGAGAAGGAGCTGTCCAAGGAGGCCAGTAACTGGGGCTTCGGCTCGGACCCTGTCCATTCCGCTGAAGGTCACCCCTCGGTCTTCCCGGACAACGACCCCAGGCGCAGACGGCCATGGCGGGCATCGGCCAGGCCTCCGTGCAGGCGACCCCTGCTCATGATGGCGACGGTGGCGGCCACCGTGGCCAACGACGGCGAGCAGATGACCCCTCACCTGGTCTCGCGGACCTCGACCCGGACCTCAACGAGGTCAGCACCACCTCCAAGAAGGTGGCCCGCACCCCGATCGACTCCGCCACCGCCAAGTCCCCTGTCCTCTCTCATGCAGACCGCCGTCGCCGAGGGCACGGGCACCAGCGCCCAGGTCGCCGGGGTCCAGGTGCCGGCAAGACCGGTACCGCGGAGACCGGTACGGACAGCGGCCCCACCACCTGGTTCGTGGGCTTCGCCGGAACAGACATCAACAAGTCCCCAGATCGCGCTCGCCGTCGTACTCGACGGCAATGCCGAGACCGAGGACGGCGCCACCGGCGGCAAGATCGCCGGCCCCATCGCGGCTCAGGTCATCGATGCGGCGGTGGACCAGTGAAGCCAGTCGCAGGACTCCAGCCCAGGGCTGCCACGAGCTCGTGGAGCAGATCGCTCTGGGTGGCATGGGGCAGGTGGCGTGCCACCGACCTGCGCTCGGGTCGGGCGGTGGCGGCCAAGATCCTGCGTCCCGAGCTGACCGGGGACGAGATCTTCCCGTCCCGTCTGCGCGCGGAGGCCAAGAACTCAGGGTCTGCGTCACCCTCAACCTCGCCGTCGTCCTGACCCGGTGAGAAGGACGGCACCGGCTGGCTCATCATGGAGCTCGTCCAGGGCCGCGCCCCTGTCCGACATCATCGCCGAGAAGGGCACCTTGTCCCCGCCGAGATCCTGCCGATCCTGGCCCAGGTGGCCTGGGCCCTCCAGGTCGTCCACGACTCCGGCGTCGTCCACCGCGACGTCAAGCCCTCCAACATCCCTCATCAACCGCGAGGGGCTGGCCAGCTCACCGACCCTCGGCATCTCCACCGGCATCAACCAGCGCCCGCTGACGGCCTCCGGCATGGTCATGGCACCGCCCAGCACTCGCCCCTCGAGCAGGCCATGGGCAACATGGCTACCCCCGGCCGGCGACCCTACGGGCTGGGCATCATCGCTCACGAGGCCCCTGGTGGGACGCCGTCCTTTCAGCGGCGCCACCCAGGTGGACATCGCCTTCGCCCACGTCAATGAGCAGGTGCCGGTTCTTCCCGACGCCGTCCCGCCGCAGGTGCGTGACATCGTCCTCGTTGCTCTCCAAGAGCCCGCCGACCGCCCGCGCTCGGCACGCGAGGTGGCCCGCGCCCTGGATCGGGCAGTCGTGAACCTGCCCACGGACGCCTGGGACCCCGCGAGGCGCTCAGCTGGGAGTCCACCGGCCGCCGTGGCCCGCAGACCCGTGAGCTGCCGCAGCCGGCCACGGTGCGTCCCGGCCGTCACGCGGCCCAGGAGCCAACGCCGTCGCGCACCGCCCGGCACGCCTCCGGACGCTCCTTCCTCGGCCTCAATCTGCAACCCTGAGAGTCATCATCCCCGCACTCGCCCTCATCACCCCTGCACAGCACGGGTACGCTTGCCCATGCGCATCAGGTCATGCCAGCCTTGATGCTGAGCATCCCTGTCAAGGAGGTACTGTGACCAGTCAGTTCCCCAGGTCCTCGCGGGCCGTTACGAGATCCGCGACCTCATCGGACGTGGTGGTATGGCAGAGGTGCACCTCAGCACGACACCCGCCTGTCGCGGGTCGTGGCCATCAAGCTGTTGCGTTCAGACATCGCCGGCGACCCAACCTTCCAGGCCCTGTTTCCGCCGCGAGGCCCAGTCGGCGGCGGCACTCAATCACCCTGCCGTCGTCGCCGTCTACGACTCCGGCGAGGAGGAGCTGCTTCAGCCCGGCGGCGCCAGCCGTACCGTGCCCCTACATCGTCATGGGAGTACGTCGAGGGGCACACCGTGCGCGAGCCCTCAGCGAGGGCGAGGCCGTCCCGATCCCGGAGGCCGTGGAGATCGTCTCCGGCGTGCTGGACGCCTGGAGTACTCCCACCGGGTGGGGATCGTCCACCGCGACATCAAGCCCGGAAACATCATGCTGACCTCCACCGGTGCGGTGAAGGTCATGGACTTCGGCATCGCGAGGGCCATCGAGGACTCCGCCTCCACGGTGACCCAGACCCACACCGTGGTGGGCACCGCCCAGTACCTCTCGCCGGAGCAGGCCCTGTGGTGAGTCCGTCGACGCCCGCTCGACCTGTACTCCACCGGCTGCCTCCTCTACGAGCTCTCACCGGTCAGCCCCTTCCAGGGCGACTCCGCGGTGGCCATCGCCTATCAGCACGTGCGGGAGATTCCCAAACGGCCCTCATCACTGGCAGCCGACGTCCCCGAGTCCCTGGACCGCGTCATCCTCAAGTCGCTGGCCAAGAGCCGCGAGGACCGCTACCAGGACGCCGCCCATATGCGCGCCGACCTGCAGGCGGCCGCCTGGGCATGTCCGTGGCCGCACCGGCCGCCGACTCCTGGTCACCGGCCACCTCGGTCATGGCCTCACCCGGCCGCTGAGCCGGTTCAGCCCACCTCCGCCTTCGCCCAGGTGCCCTCCGGGTCCCTCTCCGATGCAGGCGGCCAAGGAGGCCGAGGAGCCCGAGGAGAAGCCCAAGAGCCACGCCTGGGTCTGGATCCTCGTGTTCCTGCTGTTCATGGCCCTGGCCGTCGTCGCCGGGCTGTGGGCCTCCGGAGCCTTCGACTCTCACCCGACCCCGACGCCGAGTGCGACCGTCACCAAGGTGGATGTCCCCTGACGTCGCCGGCCAGGACGAGGACTCGGCCAAGAAGACCATCGAGGACGCCGGCCTGAAGTTCGCCAAGGACGAGGTCGCCAACGACACCGTCAGCGCAGGCTCTGGCCGTCTCCTCCGACCCGTCGAAGGGCACGAAGGTCGATCCGGGCACCACCGTCACCGTCCACTTCTCCACCGGATCGGCCACGGTCAAGGTGCCCGACTTGGAGGGCAAGACCCAGGAGGACGCCCGCAAGGCCCTCAAGGAGGCGGACTCGAGGGAGGCAACACCACCCTGGAGGACTCCTCCAGCGTCGCAAAGGACCGGGTCATCTACACCGACCCATCGGCGGGGACCTCCGTTGAGCGCGGCACCACGGTGAACCTGGTGCTCTCCACCGGCAATACCTCCGTCCCCGATATCAGCGGCCAGGACGAGTCCACGGCGAAGAAGACCATCGAGGACGCCGGCCTGAAGTTCAAGCGCGGCGACGACGTCACCTCCGCCGAGGTCGAGCAGGGCAAGGCCGTCTCCTCCGACCCGGCCGCGGGCTCCAGCGCCTCAGCGGGAGACACGATCACCGTGCACTTCTCCAGCGGGGCCGCGGCTACGCCGACGCCGAGCAGCATGGTGACGGTGCCCAAGGACCTCAACGGGAAGACTGCCGATGAAGCGGCTGCCGAGCTGCAGAAGCTCGGTCTCAACGTTACCCAGGATCAGAAGGCCTCCAGGACGTGGACGCCGGTAAGGTCATGGCACTGATCCGAAGGCCGGCACTCAGGTGCTCGCTGGTTCCACCGTCAACCTCACGGTCTCCAGCGGTAAGGACGGTGGGGACAACAACAACCAACAGCAACCAGCCAACCCCAATCCCGGCGGTGGCGGGAACAACGCCGGCGGCAACAACTGATCACCCTGAGAGGCCACGGTGCCAGACTCGAGCTGATCCCCTCGCTCAGATGACTGGCCCTGAGACACCACGGTCTCAGGGGTCGGTCGCGTCCCTGTCACCCCAGCAGGCCGGCGCGCTCGGCGAGGACCGCCAGGTGCACCCTGGTTGCGGGGCCCCCACCCGGTCCTGGGCGCTGTGCAGGTGGGTCTTGACGGTGGAGGTCGAGATGTACAGCCGGGTAGCGATCTCCTCGGTGGTCAGTCCCTCGGCCGCCGCCGCGATGACATCGAGCTCGCGCCGGCTCAGCCCGGCAGCAGCCTGCCGGGCCTGCGCCACGGCGCACTGACGCTCCTCGGCGCGAGCGTCATAGGCCGCCACCACCGGGGCCGCGGCCACCGGCTGAGAGCGCACGTAGCGCAACAGCTCGGCCAGTGCGCCCGGGGACAGGACGGACTCGCCCATCATGACCCGGCGCAGTCCGGCGTCGAGCTCCTCGGAGGCCGAGTACTTGAGCAGGTAGCCCACCGCACCGGCCTCAATGACCCGCACGACGGCGTCATCGACGTCCCAGGTGGTCAGAGCCACGACATGAGGATGACGCGGAGCCGCACAGATCTGGCGCGTCGCCTCAATCCCGTCCATGACGGGCATCCTGAGGTCCATGAGCACGATATCGGCCTCAACCCTTTTCAACGGCCTCGATCGCCTGGCGACCGTCACCGGCCTCGGCGACCACCGCGTAGTCCTCACGCGGCCGCAGAAGCGGTTTGATGGCGGCGCGGGTGAGCGGGTCGTCGTCGACGAGGATGATGCGCACAGGGGAGGACGGCGAGGGGACCGGGGCGGCGGAGGGGTCGAGCACGGGGCCAGCCTAGGGTGCGTGCGCCGACACGATCACCGTCCCAACGGCCCAGACGCACGAGGATTCTTCAGGCCGAGTGCCCAGTGCCCTGACCCATATCTCCCGGGGCTCGGCCCGGTCAGCGGCCGGCCGGGGACGAGTCCACCGAGCGCCACGGCAGGTGCGCGCTCACCACGAACCTGCCGTGGCCATCGGGGCCGGCACGGAAGGTGCCGCCGCAGATCTCCGCCCGTCGGGCCATGCCGCGCAGGCCCGAGCCACCCTGGGTGTCACCGGCCACGGCGCCGACTCCCGAGCCCGCTCCTGGTCCCCAGCCGGAGCTGACGACCTGAGGCGCCTCACAAGCCTCCTCACCATGCGCACCGGCTTCGGGCGTCGGCTTCGGCGGGGATCCGGTTGGAACAGGTGATGTCGATGCCGGCCTCCGGCCCGCCCTCGACCCGCAGCTGGACGCTCATGCCGGGCGAGTGCTTGCGGGCGTTGGTCAGGGACTCCTGGACGATCCGATAGACGGCACGGGAGAGCACCTCGTCGGCCTCCGCGGCCCGATCGAGGTAGATCGACGAGCTCAGCGGCTGGCTGGCGGCGAGCACCCCGTCGACAACCTCCTTGAGGTCCTCCAGGCGCGGGGCGGGCTCGGCCGCACCCACCGGTTCGCGCAGGACCGCCAGCAGGGAGCGCAGGGTCCTTCATGGCCCCCTGGGCCTCCTCCCGCACGCGCTGGGCGGCGGCCTGAGGACTCTCCTCATCCGCAGGGGTCGGCGGAGCCCGCGGCACCCTGGGAGTCCGAGCGTCGCCAGCACCCCTGCCCAGCGGGCGGCGGCGTGGAGGGCGAGCAGCGACAGGCGGTGGCCGAGCCTGTCGTGCACCTCGCGGGCCACCTGCTCGCGCTCGGCCTGCAGGCTCACGGTGTCCGCCAGGCGGGTCGAGGTTTGTGCCTGCTCCTGCGGCGGCGCTCGGCGCAGGGCCGAGGCGGCAGCGGCCTCGTGGGCCCGGCGTCGCCTCCTTCTCCCCGTCACGTGCGCGCAGCCACAGCCCGACGGCGACAGGCAGGGCCATGGCCACCATCGCGAGGAACAGCACCTGCAGCGCCGACGCATGGGTCACGGCATTGGGATCGGGGAGGCAGAGACGATCAGGCCAATCAGGGAGTTCCCAGTGGATCCGTAGCTCGCGTCGCGGAAGAGCGCCACCAGGGTACCGACGGCGAGCAGGGCGCCCGCGACCCACGGGACGGGGTCTCGCAGGGACCGGGACCGGCGCACCACGGTGGTGAAGGCGATGAGTCCCCACGTCGTGTCCAGGGCGGCTGCAACACCCGCGAGCGCCGAGGCGATCGTGATCGGCACCGGCCAGCGCCGGCGCAGGAAGACCGCGACGAGGAGCGCCAGCCCCTGTCAGGATTCCGGCGGTGTCGAGAGTGGGTGACTCTCCTGAGAACCTGTTCATGAGCGGCATGCATTCCCAGCGTGAAAAAGGAACCCCACGAGGCACAGGGCGAACAGGCCCAGGAGCGCAGGACCGCGAGAGTGACCTCGAGAGTGCGGCGTCTGCGACGGGGACAGGGATTCCTTGAACGACGGAGCTGGTCTCGCAGGGGTGAGCGGTGCAGGACCGTAGGGAGCCGCAGCCATCGGGGGCGGAGGTGGGGACCGCCCCGCAGAAGCGGCGGGAGGAGGGATAAGCAGGATACGAGGGTGGCATGGGGTATCCTGAGTACCCCTGATACCCCGGGTGGGTGGGATAGGGGAGTAGGCGGGCCGGCTCTGCGGGCCCGGCGTCCTGGAGGTGGGCGCCGCCCGGCCAACGCTGGCGACACTGCTCCACCCCGGCACGGGCGGTGTGCGGGTGCAGGAGCGGACGGGTGGCTGGGGACTGACATGTGCTCACTGTAGAGCCGGGCACTGACACGCATAGTCACCCGATAGGACACGATTCCGGACGATCGAGCGCCCGACTCGTCGTCCTTTCGGACAGTCCCGACAAGCACCCTTTTGGACAGCCGTCTCGGACTCATCGGTCGATGTGCCCACTGCGCAGCCGGGGCCATCGTTGTTCCCGTCAGCTGATCCCGTCGGCTCAAGCCATGACTCGTATCCCGGTCGGCGCCGCCGCTTCCGGTCCAGCACCTCACCTCCTACATCTCGAAGGACCCATCATGACCAACCCGGCCAACCCAGTCCCTGCCCTCACCCGTCGGCAGCCCCGCCCGGGATACCCTGGCCACCGGCAGCCATGCCTGCCCCTGAGCCGAAGCGCTCCCTGGTTCGCCCGCCACAAGATCCTCACCGGTATTGGCGCCTTCGTCGCCGTCGGCATCGTCGCCTCCGCACTCAACGGCGGCGGAGGCGCGGGGGAGTCCAGCGCCGCCGTCTCGTCCGCTGCCCAGTCCACCACCCAGTCCGTCGCCAGCGCGGCCCCCGGGAGACTGCCGGACAGGATGCCGCCCCTGCACCCTCCCCCGAGCAGACGACTCCAGGCCGACGACACGGGCAAGACGGATGCCGGCAAGACCGACTCGGCCTGAGCTTCCCCGGAAGCAGTCGGAGACGTCGTCGGAAAGGCCGGTGACACGATCGACGACGACGGCGTCAAGGTGACCGCCACGACCGTGGCCGCGGGCGACGCCACCCTGGGCCCCACCGCCTGCTCGACCATCACGATCACCAACGGCTCCAAGAACAACCTGGACGTCAACGCCCTGGACTTCACCTTGCAGAACCCGGCCGGGAGCGATCAGCAACAGCGGCTTCCTGGGGTCGAGCAACCACCTGTCTTCCTCCACGCTCATCGCGGGCGGCTCGGTCAGCGGCGATGTCTGCTTCGATACCGACGTGTCGGCCGGCGGTCAGTACGTGCTGCTCTACAAGCTCCACGCTCTCGTTGTTCGGGCACCGCCGGGCCTGGGTCAACAACCTCTGACCCACAACTGGTCGGGAGACTCTGCGCGTGCGGGGACAGGAGCCCTGTCCCCGCACGCGTCGTCTCGTCCCGGCCGTACAGGTTCGTCCCCGGCCGAGAAAGCAGGCTGCTCAGATGCCGCGAGCGGACAGGACGCCGTCGATCGCGCGCAGCTCCTCGAGGACCCTGGGCTCGATGTCGCCCTCGACGTCGACCAGCGTCACCGCCAGCTCGCCGCGCGACTTGTTGAGCAGGTTGGCGATGTTCTGCCCGTGCTGGGCCACGATCGTGGAGACCTGGCCGACCATGTTGGGCACGTTGCGGTTGACGATGACGAGCCGGTGCGTGTCCTCCCTGCCGCGCCATGACGGCCTCGGGGAAGTTCACGGAGTTGTGCACCTGGCCGTCCTCGAGGAAGCCGCGCAGGGAGTCGGCGGCCATGATGGCGCAGTTGCGCTCAGCCTCCTTGGTGGAGGCGCCCAGGTGGGGCAGGGAGATGCACTTGGGGTGCTTGTGAACCTGCGTGGAGGGGAAGTCGCACACGTAACCGCGCAGCGTGCCCTCGTCCAGGGCGGCCACGACGGCGTCGGTGTCGACGATCTCGGCCCGCGCGAAGTTGAGCAGCACCGCGGTCTCCTTCATGAGGGCCAGGCGCTGGGTACTCACCAGCCCGCGGGTGGCGGGGATGAGGGGCACGTGGACGGTGAGGATGTCCGCGCGGCGGAAGACCTCCTCCATGGAGTCGGCCCGCTCGACCTCGGCGCTCAGGTGCCAGGCGTGCTCCACGGAGATGCCCCGTCGAAGCCGACGACGTTGAGGCCCAGCCCCAGGGCCGCGTTGGCCACCTGCACACCGATGGCCCCCAGCCCGATGACGCCGAGGGTGCGGCCGGGCAGCTCGAAGCCGACGAACTGCTTCTTACCGGCCTCGACGGCCTTGGCGATCTCGGCGTCGTCGCCCTCCAGGGTGTGGGCGAAGCGGGCCGCCGGGATGAGGTTGCGCGAGGCGATGAACAGGCCCGCCAGAACCAGCTCCCTTGACGGCGTTGGCGTTGGCGCCGGGGGTGTTGAACACGGGCACGCCGCGCTCGGTGAGCCTGTCCACCGGGATGTTGTTCGTAGCCGGCGCCGGCGCGGGCCACGGCCAGGACCGAATCCTCGATGGGGGTGTCGTGGAGCTTGGCCGAGCGCACCAGGAGGGCGTCGGGCTCCTCCACGGATCCGCCAACCTCGTAGAGATCGTCGGGCAGGCGGGACAGGCCCGCCCCGGAGATGGCGTTGAGAGTACGGATGCGGAACTTGCGGTCAGCGCTGCTGGTGGTCACGGAGGTACTTTTCTTCAGAACGGTCCGAATGGAGGGCGGTTGTGGCGGGAAGCCGAGCCCAAAGGCCGGCAGGCGGCTCAGGCTCAGCCCGGTCGGCGAAGTCGGTCATGTAGTCGATGAGGGCGCGCACGCCCTCGATCGGCATGGCGTTGTAGATGGAGGCGCGCATGCCGCCCACGGAGCGGTGGCCCTTGAGGTTGGTCAGGCCCGCGGCCTGGGCACCCGCCAGGAAGTCGGTGTCGAGGGCTGGGTCGGCCAGGGTGAAGGGCACGTTCATCCAGGACCGCGAGCGCTTCTGGACCGGGTTGGCGTAGAAGTCGGAGGAGTCGATGAAGCCGTAGAGGAGCTCGGCCTGGCGCGGTTGCGCTCGGCCATCGCCTCCAGGCCGCCGCCGTCCTCGATCCAGTGGCCGATGAGCCCCAGCAGATAGATGGCGAAGGTGGGGGCGTGTTGAGCATGGAGTCGGCGTCGGCCATCTTCTGGTAGTCCAGGACAGTGGGGGTCACCGGGCGGGCGTGCCCCCAGCAGGTCCTCGCGCACGATGACGACGGCCAGCCCGAGGGGCCCATGTTCTTCTGGGCGCCGGCGTAGATGAGGCCGTAACGGCTGACGTCGATGGGCCGCGAGAGGATCGTGGAGGAGAAGTCGGCCACGAGCGGCACGTCGCCGGCCTCGGGCACGTAGTCGAACTCGACGCCGCCGATGAGTCTCGTTGGGCGTGTAGTGCAGGTAGCGGGCGCTCTCGGGCACGGTGAAGGAGCCGGGCTCGGGGGTGGTCGTAGGGAGGAGGCGGCCTCGTCGGCGGGCACGACGACGTCGAGCTCGTAGGCGCTCGGCCTGCTTGATGGCCTTGGCGGACCACTGGCCGGTGTTGAGGTAGGCGACCGTGTCACCGGGGGCGGTCAGGTTGAGGGGATGCTGGCGAACTGGGCGCTGGCCCTCCCTGGAGGAAGAGGACGCGGTAGTTCTCAGGGATGGACAGGAGGCGGCGCAGGGTGGCCTCGGCGTCGGCCGCGCAGGCCACGAAGTCGGCTCCACGGTGGGAGACCTCCAGGACGGACATTCCCGATCCTCCCCAGCTGGTGAGCTCGAGGCGGCCTGCTCGAGGACGGGCAGGGGAGCTGGGCGGGACCGGCGGAGAAATTGAAGACGCGCACGGAGTCATCATTGCCTCTTGCAGCGCGGCGGCAATCTCGTCCTGCCTGGCGACGACGACGCCTTCATCCCACCCCGCCCCCGGCCGGCCCCGAAGAGCTCCTCAACGTTCTCCCCGGCCGACAACGCCGGCCGACATCGGGCCACAGCCGGAACGAGGCGCAGCACGGCGCGAAATTCTCATGTCCTCTAAAAGTACGGGATGACATAGGCGCTCCGCCCTGTCAACCAAGCACGTTGTCAGCGATAGCACAGGTAGACTCGCTCAACTGACCGGTAGGGTTTACCCACACCCAGGTCCCTACCTAACAAGTTTTCATGATCGATTCACAGCACGACGAGACCACTTCGGCAGCAGCTCCGGGCTCCAGCTCGAGGGCCGCAGAGGAGTCGCACGGTCCAGGTTCTGATCGCGAGCCCTCCCTGGGCCGCCAGTTGATCGACCGGCTCCGCAGGGGCGCAGGCCGCGACTCGGCGCCCTCATCGTGGCGCTCGTCGCCGTCGTGTCCCTGGCCACCGGGTTCCGGGCCCTGCAACCGCAACCGGGCCTGGACCGAGGTGCCGGCGGCGGCCACACCGGAGGCCAACCCGCCTCAAGGGCATGATGCCCTTCGCGCCGTCGGACGCCTCCCTACTCGCCTGGGCTGCCCGGAGACGGCCCCTGCCCTACACGATGGAGTGGCTGACACTGCCGGTCAGCGACGTCGTCGCCGGGCCCGGCTCCCTACTGTGGGACAAGCTCGAGGCGCACCTCAACGCCATCGCCGCGCGCGGGCACCAGGCGGTGCTGCGTTTACGTCGACTACCCCGGTCGCCCCAGCGGCATGCCCGCCTACCTGCTGAGCTCCCATGAGGTCCCGACCCGCGAGTACACGGTCAACGGCAACGCGCCGGGCCAGTCGCTGGCGCCGGACTACAACGACCCCGAGATGATGTCGATGCTCACCGGCTTCATCTCCGCCCTCGGCCAGCAGTACGACGGCGATCCGCGCCTGGCCTTCATCACCCACGGCCTGGTGGGGCTTCTGGGGCGAGGGGCACACCTACCCGATGAACGGCAAGGTCTCCGGGGAGAACCCTCCGGCGAGAACTGGATGCCGTCGACGGCGAACCAGAACACCCTCGTCGACACCTGGGACGGCGCCTTCCAGGTGACGCCGACGCTGGCCCGCTACCCGTCCGCGGAGACGGCCAAGCACAGAGTCGGCTACCACGACGACTCCTTCGGCTACGCGACGATGGACACCGCCGACTGGCACTTCCTGCCCCAGCTGAAGCAGGCTAAGGCGGACCAGGCCTGGCAACGCTACCCGATCGGCGGCGAGATCTACCCCGGGCATCCAGGAGTGCTCCGTGCGCAACCCGGGCAGCTGCATGGCCTCGGGCTCCAACGGAGGAACAGTGGACATCAGCGCCTCCATCAAGGCCACGCACGCGAGCTGGCTGGTGGACAACTGGGCCTTCACCACGACGCTCAACGGCACCGAGCGCGAGCGGACCGTACAGGCCTCCGCCGAGACCGGCTACGACCTGGCGGTGGCGCGCTGGCGGATGCGCAACGGCAAGGTCGAGGTGCAGATCGCCAACAACGGGTGGCCCCTTCTACTACAACTGGAACGTGGAGGCGGTGGCCTTCACACTCGACCGGTACGGAAGTCGGGCGCACCACGCTCAGTGGCGACCTGCGCAAGATCGAGATCGGCAAGACCCAGACCTTCTCCGGGCAGCTGCCGGACGACCCGGCCGGAGAGAACACGATCCTGGTACGCGTGGTCAACCCGCTGGAGTCGGGCCAGCCGCTGCGCTTCTCCAGCGCCGGCCAGGACCAGACGCTCCCCGGCTACCTCACCCTGGGCCGCACCCCACCAAGTAGGGCCCCGGGGGCCCGACGACGGCGAAATCCCAACGGAATCTGGCGAGGGCTCCGGCCCAGGACCGGCCTCCCCGGCCAGTTCTGCGCCGACAGCTCGCGCACCACTCATCCCGCCGTCGAGTGCGTCGAGGCGCGCGGGACCCACGGCCGGCTGAGGATCGGGTCGTTGACAGCGGTCTGGCGGGCGCTGGTAGTCCATGGCGCTGACATCAACCCTCGCACCGGCGTCGCAAGCCGGGAAGCGATCCTTGAATTCCAACGGTTCCCACTGGGCGTCTCGACGGCGGGTTTCGCTGATGTCAGCGCCGTGGACACTGGGCTGCTGACGTGCTCGATTCCGCGAGGTCTCGTGAGGTCTTGGTCGTGAGGCTGCGCGCCCTCATCTCCCGCCGCCTGACTCCTGCCCGGCCCCTTCTGGTTCCCCACGCTGCCTCCTGGCAGTGGCTCGACGCCCACTAAGCCCTGGGCACCGTCCTCGGACCGCCCTCACTCCACGAGGGTGGGGATCTACTGGCCAGGGTCGTGCGTACTGCACGAACCCACCACCCATGTGGAGTACCCCCACCCCTTTCCAGTAGCCCCCAACCCTCGTGCATAGACGTCTTGGCCCGGCTGACCGGGCCCGGGTACCGGGTCAAGTGCAAAGAGGCCACTA
>BNJU01005223.1_pt1 | contig 77076 bp, 73 predicted proteins | sample 8539281 | NCBI WGS metagenome assembly BNJU01 (sample SAMD00202456, study PRJDB9452) | human saliva metagenome | isolation source: human saliva | place: Japan
TAGAAGTGATATAATATAATAAAAATAAAGGAGGTTAAGTATGACTACAATTATTTTTCATTTGAGATTAGTAGTGTTGAAAATAAAAACTCAGGATTATGATGGAGTATCCAAATAAAGAAGATTTCCTGTGAAGAGTTAGATAGTCTGAGATTCGCTGCAAAAGGAATGGATCGCGTATTAGTGAAGAGAAGGCGATGGTGTGTTTGTCGCTGTGAGATCAGGCGGTGCTGGAACCCTAGAGATGATTTTTGGTACAGATATAAACTCAAGAGAAAAGAGAGAAAATCCTAGAAAAGAGACAGAAAATCCGAATTGCTAAAGACACAGTTATTTGTGTATTATGATCAAAAACGAATTTAGTTGTGTTGTCGGATATACGATACTAGAAAACACTTTGAAGTACATTATGCATAGAAATTATAGGAAATGATTATATACTGAGAAAGGTATTTATAAGGAGAAAGACTGCTTTTGGATATTATTAAAACAGTTGAGGAAATTAAATTTGTAACACAAACGATACGTCTTTTCAGCGGATCCAAAAGAGACTGCCTTTAGAAAGATCACAGCTGGACAGACGAGATAGATTTAGCATTAGATATAAAACAAAATTCACATAGATTTCGTCCCCTGCAAATTATTAAAAGAAAGACTAATGGAGGTAGAAGTTAGGTATGCTCATGGAGTGCTATTGCGAGGTAAAGACGAGAAGTGCTTTGGATGTATGTTTTATAATCAAGAGATTTAGTTGAAAAATAAATATTGGTGCAGATTTCAGTGCAGTTGATGTGGAGGATGTTAGATATATATCTAAAGCAGAGATTAAAGGAGCTTTTGCAATGTTGAGGGCTAAGTAAAAGGATAGAAATGTATCTTTGATTGTAGTAGTTGTATGTTTATTAGTATCTTATTTTTCAAGGAGTATAGAAAACTGAATCCATAATTACAATACTGACAGTTATTATGGGTTTATATCAGCAATTGCGATAATATTTTCTTCTTCGTAAGCAGAATGCGCTATACGATCCAGAAATCTAAAGGGTTATGTATCGCTCACGCACACTGATTTCAATTTGCTATTAGTAATTTTAGATTTAAATTTACTTTTTGTGGCTTCACTGGCAGTACTACCAGCATGCTGCTCCAAAGCTGGATTATTATGGGATGTGTCAATTGTTGAGTTAATATTCGTAATACATACTGTTGTGTTATCCGTTGAGATAGTTTAATACATTTACTCAGTAATAGTAACTTCTATGTAAGGAAAATACGTTAAACAAACGTAAAGACAAGGCATAAAAACCTTGTGTAATCATTATACTACCAGCAGCCAGGGTCGAACCGGCACGATGTTGCCATCGCTGGATTTTGACTTTGTTTTGTTTTTCTGAGTTTGTTCTTAGGTTTATTAATATAGTCTTTCAAATAAACATTTCAAAGAAGTTACTCTATCAGAGATAGATTTTCTATAGTAGTAACTTTTGAGGAACGGATAATCTTTCTCGTGTTCTACTATTAATTTTGTTAAGTTTTTATCATTATATAGTCTTTACCATGGAATATACTGAGTGTACGTAACCTTATAACTTCTTGTTAGCCTTTTTCATCAAGTAATTTTAGATAATGTTGCTAAATTTCTGCTTACTCTTCATAGCTAAAAGGCTTCCATCTCAGTAACTATGAATAATTGATCGGTCAGCACTCTTTGATGGTTTGAATTGTATTATTCTGAGATTCAATTTTATCTTGTTTTTCAATTATTATTTTACTATGTGTTGAAAACGAAAACCTTTTCTAACGGACCACAGATGCCTTTATCTCCATTATCTTATGTATCCTTCAAATATCTCTCTTCCACTCTGTTGTTTATTTGTCTAATCATAAAATTAGGTTTACATAAGCAGCATTTGCTATTGAATTCATTGTCCCAAAATACTTTACTCACTCCTTCGAGTCGGCAATTCTCTCAAAAGTTATCATCATTCTTTTAATTTAGGAGAGGACTCAAAATAAAATAGAGAGATGACAAATTACGTTGCACTCATAAAATTCTGTTCTTTGAATTCGAGATATTCTATATATATTTCATTTCCTTTATCTAATGATTTTAAAACAACTCATTAACTTCTTCATCACTATATTCATAATGTCTCCTATTTGTTAAATTGCCTAGTAGAGATAATCAGTTTCACGAGTGTCATTCGTCTTTCTACCACCAATAATAAAATTGTTGCTTTATCTACTGTTGTCATATTATTATTCCTCCCATATTTAAAGATTATAATTACAGCAGCTCTTTTCGTCTAATGTCATCAGTGGGTTTATGTTGTGATATTAGAGAAAATCTCGATTATGCTCCACAATTTAAAATAAACGGTTTATGTGAAGATATTAAGGAAAATTTTGACTGCAAATAATATATGATGATACTGCAAATATAAACACTGACACCGTATATATAAATTAAATTATTTTACAGACGACATGATAGAGTAAATGATAAGCAAAAGGGGTACACATGTATGTGTAAATAAGAGCATCCTAGTAAACTTTTTATTAACAATAAAATAAATGTGCGTATTAAATGAGGAGACACAAATGATTAAAATCACAAAATGTAGCAAGATGTAGCTGGAAATGCTTATAATCCTGAATTAAGAGAGAAAGCTTCTAGAACATGCTAGGAATCACGCTATTAAATGGTGTAACAGAGAGTTCATTGCGCTTGCTCAGCTTATGAAAGATGAGGGAATAACGGAAACTTTCCAGGAATTCTCGCACAGGCTCTGTATAGGCTTCTGTGAGTGTGCATCGACGCGATTGATATATTGGCAATCCAACTACTTTCTATGCTAGACACCTTTATTCGGAATAAAAAGAATTATTTGGAGTGGATTATAACAAGAGGGGGAGTACCCACTCCCTTTTTAGAAAATCGTCAGAGATTTGTGCTCAGATGCTTATATGAAAGAGAGAGAAATGTAGATGTGTTTATTTAATATCAGACATTATCGTACCATGTACATGCTTTACCATGGCAGGGGTGAAATTGCTTGCAGAAAGTACAAGGAGAAACTAAGGATGCTTTACTGCAAAACAACTCTATGCTTTTCTAGAGAGGTTTGAACGTGGACTATTCTTCAATTAAAGGGCTTACACGTCGAGTCCTTTAGAAGAAGGTGGATATAAATTATAGAAACTGTAATTTTCTTCAGACGTAACTTTATATTTTTGATTCCACATAGCTATAACATTGAATTCTTAAATCTAGTATTATTAAGACAAATTGTATATATTGTAGAGTGAGGAAAGATACCGTATTACAATTTGTTAGATAGCAAATGAAATGCTGAACAAGATATTAATAGAAGATAATCCAAAGTTATCTAAGTATACGTTGGTCGTCATGGCAGTATATATAAAATATAAATAATAGTGAGTGATAAAATCCGCAAAATCGCCGATATTCAGAGAGCTAATAGACAAATTCCTAATTATATCTTGGGTGAGTTTGAATTAAGCAGAAGAGATAAATATATAGAAAGGCAAAGGTATTATGATGAAAGAATAAAGATAGGATATACTCACATAGTGAGTAGTAGAGTTATTATGAAATCATTTGAGTGATGAGATGCAAAAATAATTTAAAAATAATTAAATATATTTTATAGAGATTATCATTGTTTAAAAAGTTTACATTTGAGTTTGGAGTGAGAGTAGCATTATGACTATTATTATAAACAACTATTTTCTATTGTCGTGCTTTACTAATCGAAACTTTTTACATTTTAAAGTCAGTGACTTTTAATGTGATCCCTTAGTCGGCACAGCTATTACTGCTTCTTCTGCGTATCGTATTTGTAGTCGAAGAATGTTTTTAACATTGAATGGGGTGGAAAAGAAAATGATACGAAACTAAAGAAAACAGTGCTACTGAAAATAAACCACCGTGGTGTAGCTAGACAGAAATTCATGCATTTCATATTACTAATATAATGCTATACAATGCTATTTATTATGGTAGTGTTATGCAGATCCACGTTATTCATTCGTATCGTTGTACTTTTCCTTTTTATTTTGGATTGATTTTCATCACGAATAAAGGTTTGATAACATTTAAAATCGTACAGAAAGAGTATTATTTGTACGTGAGAGGTTATGCATATCCCAGAAAGTTTAAAATGTATGATTATAGAGGATAAGGTTTAAACATCACGCTAGTTATGTTTTGAAATCAATTCTGATGATATAGTAACAGTATCAGCTCCACTTTTGGAGGGTCAAATGACTAAAACAACTTGAGAATTTGGGCGATAATTTGGTTGCTGGTTTAGGTCTCCTCCACTAAAAGGAACTTCCAAATTGTGTTATTTTTCATCGTTGGGAGAGTTTAGGAAGAAGTTAGACAATACGTCCTTCAATAGTAGTCATTAACAAGAGAATTTTTGAAGATATTCCTAAGTCAATAATTAAATTATCTAATGCCATGCAATTCAGCTTGAAATCCAATACTAATAGAGTATATATGGACGAACGGGAACAAGGAAAAACAATAGCTCTCCAATATGGTATCTGTCACGTCACTTTTCTAAAGGCTGTAAAGTGATGATGATACTTATTTGGTATCGTAGATGGTAAAGGAGCTGATTTATAGCTTTGAGGTAATATGTTGAAAGATGAACTGCGGTGAGAAAGTTTCTGTAGGAACGCTTCTCTACTGCACCTAGCAAAACTATCAAGACAGTTTGTAGAAAGTATGAATGAACGTTGAGATTATTAAGCAAAATAGCCTCACCAAATGCGGATGCTTATGATTTAGGAATGACACCTAATTTCTCTATTTGTTGATGGTCTGCTTCTATTCGCGATAGTTAGTGGAGCAAGTAAGCCAAGGTAAAGAGTTATGGAATGAAATTTTCACAAAATTTAGGATTAATTGCTAGGAAGAGGAAGACAGAAAGCTGGTTGTCACTTACTCTATTATCTACGCAAAGACCTACTGCTGAGAATATTCCGCAGAATTGAGAAACCAAATACTCTTCGGTATTATATCTGAAATCCAGGAAGTGACCGTTTGACATAAACGGTTTCTATGTGTGAGTTGGAAAATGTTCCTACTGGGTATCCGATAGAGGAGAAGCTTTATTTTATGCTGATGGACTTAATGCGAGTAGAACCAGTGCTACCAATTGTACCATTTGTTGATGTTAAAACTAAAAATGAATACAGGTGGTTAGAAGTATCTCCACCAATTCATTAATATTACATAGAAAATAGATTTGTTAAATAGTTTAATTCATAGTTATTTAAACTCAAATGAGAGGAAAATAATTATGAAATTAAATGATTTTTAGAGCCAGAATTTTTAGGAAATAAATTTATTGCTGTAAAAGGATATACTGGAGCTGTTGATTCGGAAACAGAAACAGCTCTGCGTTTAAATGTTTCAATTCAAGATGAAACTAGTGATATGGAAATGATAACAGTAAAAGTAAAAACTTTGATCTCAAACTATATCGGTTTCACAAATGGAAAGTAACAAAACTTTGTCCAGTAATTTTAAAAGATTTAGATGTGGTCAATCACAATGGAAATTTATGGTTTTCTTGTACTGATGTATTACCTGTAAGCAAATAACTACTTCAGCGTGTACCTGTTAAAACTGCCGACTTTAAGTCGGTAAGCTAGGAGCGATGTTTTGAAGCGTGAGCGGTGCTGTGGATCGCATGACGAGTAGGGGAGGAGCTTGCTCCTCCTGTTGTTATTATATAGACAATCTTTATGGCGAAAAAGCCAAACCCAGGAAACTATTATTACGATTTCATATAATATAGTCTGTACTGGTTCCTATATTGAAATTTGAATATGAAAAGAAGAAAGCCGATATATTCCAAAGGGAAATCTCTTTTAGAAATTGATGCTATTATGACACTAAGAAAAACACAAAAATTTGATGAACTTACATCTGAAGAACTAGAAAACGCCTTGCAGACGTACGAGACTCGCTTAGAAGTTGTACAAGTGCGAATTTACTTCGTTTAGTTGATTGCGTAATACGATGATACGACGACTTCGTGCAACATTAACCACCAAAGAGAATATTAGCGATAGAAATTATTTTTAAAGACTTACTTAAAACATTTATTAAACGATTTAATTATATCATATAATACTAAGAAAAGTGTAGCTTAAATATATAGCTGTGATTAGAAAAACAAAAAGAGGGCATGGCATGCTCATGTTCTGTTATTTAGCGTCCCTTATGTGCCACATAGTCAACTTTTAGGGTGTATGCATGGAGCAGTGCGGATAAATAAAGAGTTGATGTTGATAGTAAAGAAATCGTGGTCGATATGTTGTCTAAATGTTTTGAAAAGGTACTGGGTCAAGAATTATTGAAAAGTGCTGGGAAGCTTAAAGCTTATTTATCTTCTAGAAATTTACCAGATGAACAAAAATTCTATACTTATAAGGGTTTAGATTTCACTGATTCTACAGTTTTATATGGAGTACGAGAATATATTAAGTAAATCGTATAGAGACGGACGTATATCTTGATAATAGAGTTATATATATATAAGAAGTTAGATTAAAAGGGAGTATTTAAAATGATAGCAACAATAAATAAAAGCGACTTATTGAGGCTCTTGGATTTTCTGAAGGTGCTTCAAAACGTATCGGTAGACAGGGAAAAGAACTTCTTGTTTCAAGAGGAGTTTGGAAGTTTATAAGAGATAAACGAATGGGTACTATTCCCACAACAATAGCGACTGAATTATTTCTTGGATTTAATGTCAAGATATTGTACCACATTAAGAGGGTAGATTAGGCTATGAGAAAGATAGATGAGTGGTGAAGTTGCTTTGTTGATAGTAATGGATGGGTCCAATAACTTTTAAAAGCAACGTAGAGATAGTGGGAAGGGATTCGAGCAAAAGAAGCTACCGAAGCAAGACATCATTTGTTACGAGACTGTGGAATTAAAAGAAAATTTCCATAGCTAGATCACGATATGCTGTCTTCCATGCAGATGTTGAAAGAAGAGGATATCATAAATCATAGAAAGATAGGAGTCTATAAATACTCAAGAAAATAATTATAATAGACATATTAAAGATTATAAAAGTTGAGAATGTCAGCAAATTAACGTATGATGATATTTATGGATTTAGAGAGGAGTTATGTGATCAAAAATAAAAATGAAGATTTAAGTTCAAATACTGGCAAACTAAAATTTTAATATTACTATTATAGATGTAGGTGCGAGGAAGAAAGTCTATACCAGTAATCCTGTCAAACATTTATTACGAGTTCAAAAGGTTAAATTGAATTTTTGGACGATGATACAAGAGTCATGAGCTATTTAAGAATGATGGCATACAATATAAAATTATTGTTTATAGTACTTTTCTTACAGGGCTACGACTAGAGAAGCTTTGGCTTTTAACGTGGAAAAGATATAGATTTTTCATGTAATGCTATTTATGTTACAGTCAGTGTATGGAAAATAAAGGTAAAACGTTATGTGAGTTCCTTCTACAAGACAAAAGGCAGGAACTAGAAGAATTATTATTAATAAAAAGTGGGTTCCGAATTATTATCTTGGCACAAAATGTGTACAGAAATTCACGGATGATATTTTCACGTGCGGATTTTTCAAGATGGTCCAATTATTATGACTAGGGCTCTGAGTCAAAAGAAATATGCAAGAATTCTTGAACGAGAGATAAGTGCTTTAAAAGATAGGTAAATACATGATTTTAGACACTCTCATGCTTCGTTATTTAATAAATAATGGAGAGGATTGTTGGTTGTTAAAGAACGTTTGTACGTATGCTTCTATAACGACTACGATAGATGCATCATTGTCATCTTGTATCCAAGTGAAACAAAAGATTTATGCAGATAAATTAGATGAGTTATTATAAAGTGGTAATTTTGCAACTTTTTATTCATGAAAAGTATAAATATACAAAAGACAAGGCTTAAAAACCTTGTCTTAATCATTATACCAGCAGCCGGGGTCGAACCGGCACGATGTTGCCATCTGCTGGATTTTTGAGTCCAGTGCGTCTGCCAATTCCGCCATGCTGGCATACGTATATGATAATGCACATAGATACTTTGTCAATTTCATGTACAAAGGTATAAAGTAGGGTTCTAGATAATAATTTTTGATAAATAATAAAGGATTTTGATAGATTTTATTTATGTTTTTAGTTTTTAGATTGTATAATATGATAGTAGGACTATGTAAAGAAGTGTTTTTATGAGTTTATTATTATATAATTTATTTTAACTAATCAAATAAAAAAATGTAGGGTACAACATTATGCTTGTGTTTACAAGGATAGTCAAGTGTGAAACAATGTAAAATAAGTGTTTTTAGTTGACAAATTAAAATATTTTTAATAGTATATTGTAAAAACGATAATATATGTAGTATAATATAGTAGTATATAGATTATAAAAATATTAATGTTATTTTTATAAAGGAGTGTGAGTGCTGGTGGTAGTTACGTTGTTTACATCGCCTAGTTGTGTACTTCTTGTAGAAAAGCAAAAAAGCTTGGCTTATAGAAAATGATATAGACTTTGTGGAAGAAATATTTTTCAGAAGCTCTAACAACAGATGAAATTAAAGATATTTTATCTATCACAGAGCACGGAACAGAAGATATAATTTCCTTTGGATCAAAAACGTTCCAAAAATTAAACTTGGATATCGAAAGTATGTCTATTCAGGAGTTATATAAAGTTATTCAAGATAATCCAGGAATGCTTAGACGACCTATCATTGTTGATGATAAGAGATTACAAGTTGGGTATAATGAAGATGAAATGAAGAATTCCTTCCAAAGGAAATAAGAGTAAATCAATTAAAACAAATAAAAATATGGTTAGTAAGTACGCCCTGATACTACTTTACCGATTAATTTTAAAAAGGTTGATATTAGGTATCAGCCTTTTTATGAGAAGATACTCAACAATAATACTGTAAAGTATTTAATAAAAATAAAAAGAAAAGAGTACTTAATGGAAAAGAAAGATATTAAATTTATTACAGGAGAGATTCATTTCCTGGAATTAGTAGAAAAGAAGAGTTCATCGTTAGTATTTAAAGGGACCTAATGAAGAAGAAATAAGCTGTAACAGAATCTGACGTTTGAAAGTTTAGATGATTACAGTGGAGAAGAGTATTCGATGTTCGTATATCCTTCACGTCAGTGGAAAATTATTCGCTACACCAAACATACCAAAGTAACTTATGGTGATTATGCATTTAGTAAAGTTGTAAAAGTGGAAGATAGAGTGGGACTTGATATTGGGTTCTCTCGTGAGAATTCCACTTTTGGGAGAAGACTTACCTAAGTTAAGAAGTGTTTGGCCAAAAAGAGGAGACGAGCTATTTATCACACTTCGTCGTGACTTCAGTGAGCAATTATTCGCTCGTTTAGCGACAGAAACTATCATAGCATCTTTATATTCAAAAGCTACTAAAGAGTATGAAAAATAGAGATATTGAAGCTTATCCTTATCGTTTAATGCGTGTAGGAACATTCTCTACTAACAAAAAGATGGTTATAAAGTTTTCGTTCATGAAAGCGAACGTGAAAGAAAAGAACCACGTCTTGGTGAGAAAGTGATACTACGTGTTAGTAGGAGTTAAAGATAACGGAGAAATCAATGGTTCATTCTCACCACGTGCTCACACGAAAGAATGGATAGCGATGGCTCGAGCAATAATGGACTATATCGAAAATAACGGTTGTGCAATGTTACTGATAAATCAGATCCAGAAGAGATTAAAGCAGTATTTGGAATGAGTAGAGAAGCTTTTAAACGTGCGGTAGGAAGACTGTTCAAGAATAAATTAATTATGATTGAAGAAGACAGGTTATACAAACGTAAGGAAGATAAAACTATGATAAAATTAGATAAAATGCATTATTAGGTGGGAATTGTTTTTAGAAAATGAGAGATATCAAGTGGTTCATATGAATCTGAAAACAGGAACCAAACAGACTCATACAGTAATGATAAAAATATCTTATTACATAAACATCAGCGGAAAAAGTACAGTTTCTTTTGAAGAAGAAGTAGAACCTGTAAATGAATTTGAACTATTAGAAATTCCAGCAGGAGTAGAGCATGTGATTCATGTCTACAAGATGCACGAATTTTTGTGGATTAAACTATAAGTGATTACATACGGTGGCTTAAATGGTATTTCTGAGGCCACTATTATTTTCTAGAAAATTGAATTGAGGAATATGATGGAAGTACAATTTTTGAGGTTGCAGGACAGGGCTTCCTGCGAAGTTTAGAAATACACAGAGTTTTGTTTTTAATTTTATGCAGAGAATTGAAAAAGAGTGTTGGATGTTTGATTGTGGAGAAGCAACACTGGCACCAGATTTTAGAACAAATATTAAACCGACAAAAATAACTAAAATTTTTATTAGCCATCTTCATGCGGATCATGTTCCTTGGATTAATAGGTTTTTATCATCTAGAAGTTTCCTTTTTAGACACAAATGCTTCGGATGTTACCTATATATGGACCAGTCGGGATTAAAAGATTTTATAGAAAACAATATGATGTTCACATTGTTCTCTTATAAGAGTAGAATATATTGAAATTTCTAGTGAACGGTGTATAATAGAATAATAAAACTGTAGCTGTTTTAGTTACCCGATTAGCTCATAATATTGAATGTTTTGGATATATTTTTATTCACAAAAAGGGAGCTTGGATGCAAACAAACGCTGAAGAATTAGGGATTATACCAGGGCCGTTTTATAGAAATTAAAAAGAAGCAGATACTTTTGATTTAATGGAGACAGTGTGATAATTCAAGAGAATTTTTATCTGAAGATAAACCTGAAAAAGAGATTTTCGATTATACCAGATACTAGATACTTTGATGGTTTAGGGAGTTTGTTAAAAACAGTAACATTATTATTTCAAGGTGCACTTGTTTATAAAAGAAGATGCACATCATGCTGAGAAAAATTATCACTTGAGTATCTTAGATATTGAGAAATGATAGCACAAAGTAAGGTTGAGAATCTATTTCTAACACATATTGGTGCTAGGTATGATAGAAATATTGAAAAAGAGGCTATAGAATCATTACAGTGATAAAATGTAATATGAAGATTGCACATGATTTAGAAAGAATATAGTTTATGTAAAAATTTGGAGAGTATGAAAAATAGATTTGAAGAAAAACTATTGAAATAGAGAAAATTTTTAAAGGAAAGTTTTAGATGTGAAGTACATACTGTTACTTTGCCAAATGGAGAAACTTCAAAACGTGAACTGATAAATCATGAGAGGTGCTGTAGCAATATTAGCTTTAACAAAAATGATGAAGTCGTTCTTGTAGAACAATACTAGAAAAGGCGATAGAAGCGAGTAACTTTAGAAATTCCAGCAGGAAACTAGAACCAGGTGAAGATAACAAAAATTATCTGCTATTAGAGAATTACGAGAAGAAACTGGAGTATGTAGTAGAAGAAGAAAGATTAGAAAAACTATGCGATGTTCACGTGGCGTTAGGGTATGAGTTCTGAGTGATCACAATCTACTATGTTGATAATTTTAGAAGTATGCTGGAGAAATGAGATCAGATGATGATGATGAATTTATTAATTTAGAAAATATAAAAATCGAAGAAGCGTTCAAGCTTTTAGATGATAATGTTATAACTGACAGTAGAGACTATGCTTGCATTAGCTTACTTAAAAATAGGAGAAGGCACAGATAATATATGAGTATTTATGAGTGAAATAATTAAAATTATTCAAAATCTCCTTACAAGTTAACACCTCAAAGGAGAAAGATTGTAGAGATTTGAGTTGAGAACGAGATAAACATCTTAGTGCAGAGGAATTATATTTTTATTTTAAAAGACACCAGATATTGGTATAGCTACTGTTTATAGAACTCTAGATATTTTTATGAATTAAAGATTTTAGAAAATTTCATTCAGTAATAGAGTGTTTTCTAAATATCATTTAGAGACAATCTGTGGATGATGAACTTCATCATCATTGTATCTTACTAACTGCAATAACATGAAAAATGTCAATCCTATATTTAATAAAACTTATTGAATATATAGAAAAAGAGTACTCTTTTGAAGTACAGAGATAACTCATTATCATTTTATGGAACTTGCGCTAATTGTAAAAATAAAAGGTGAAATTAATGTTTTTGATAAATTAGAGAAGATATTATTACTTATCTCTAGTGTAGTTTATATTGCATATATCGGATTTGTTGGTAGTATGATCGACCTATTTTCAGAATATGCAGGAAATGAATATTTAAGATAAGATTATTGATCAGATTCGTGAACAAACACGTCTTACACAAGATAGTGCTAACGTATCAACGAAGGATATGCACTTTATCTTCCAGAGTGATGGGACAACTAGCTCGGGTATATTTCGCACTTTTAATAGTTTTTATTTTTACTATTATTATTTGTGATTTTTAAAAAGGTGCTAAAACCACAACATAGTCGCATTTCTATTCTTAGTGTACAGTATCTTTATTGTTAATCTTTGGTTTTAGGTATATTATTTATTAGTTGTTTTAATATACTCTTCTTAGGGATAAGAATAATATTAGAAATTCAGAAAAATATAAGCGTGAAGCATAATTTCCGAGGAATTCAGTTTCTTCGGAAAATGTCGACCCTACGCAATGAACTGTAATTTGAATAATGGAAAGATAGTTGATATAATAAAAGCAACAGTAGGGGCGAGTGGTTCAAAAGGATGACGTCCTTCTTAATTTAAGAAGGGAAGATGGCGGTGCAAATCCGTCCGACTACTTGTTATGACATCTATTTTTGGTGTGTATTCAATATAATAACAAAATAATAAACATCATGTTATAATAAAACTATAAACAGTAAAATAGAAAATAAATAGAGAGAAAAATGAGACGTTAGAAAACTTTGAGACTATAACAAAAGAAATAGCTGAAACTTGTGCAAAAAGGTCGGTAGAAATGCTGATGAAGTAAATTAGCTGTAGCTAAAGTATGTTACTGAATACTAGAGTTAGAAGAAGCGATATGAAGTGGAATTAGCAAGCTTTGCTGAAAATCGTCCTCAGAATTATGTTGAGAGAAAAGTAACATATTCTGATAAGACTGGCATTTAATAGGGAAGCTAGCAAACTAGAAAAGTACGTGATGTTGATTAACAGGGTTGACTACTTCCATGCTTTCAGATAGAGATAAGCTTAGCTAAAGAAATTGAAAAACGTGCAGAAAAAGAAATCAATTGTTTTCGTACAAGTTAATGTTTCTGGTGAGAAGAAAGTAAACATGGATTAACAGCGGAAGAAACCGTAGATTTTATAAAATCATTAGAACAATATTCAAAAATTAAAGTTGTAGGTCTAATGACAATGGCACCTTTTGTTGATGATGAAAAGCATTACGTAACTGTTTTTAGAAAAATTAAGACAAGTTCGTGATGAGTAAGAACTTGAATTGTCATATGCACCATGTGAATTTTTATCGATGGGTATGAGTAATGATTATAAAGATTGCGATTGAAGAAGGTGCGACTCATATACGAGTTGGGACTGCTTTTTGGTAGGTTGTGAATTAAAATAAAAATATGAGGAGGGTAGTATGCAAGAGTAATAAATGTGGGTGATTTAATCGTTACGATTAAGTACAGAAAAAATGAAAACATTTATTTAAAAGTCGACGCTGAGGTGTGTAATGAAAGTGCCCTCCAGAATACCTAATTATATTATAAAGAAATTGATTCAAGAAAATATTGATGAAATCAAATTAAGAAGAAACAATATATTAACGAATGGACATACTGTGAAAAGTTATGCATCGGAGAAAAACACTTTGTTTTTGGTGAGAATATACGCTAGAAGTAAAGATTGGTAGATTCTAGTATCTTTATGTGATGATAAACTTACTCTTAAGTATTAAAGATGAAGATCAAGACAGAAACAAATAGTCACAAGAGAACTTAGAAAAATTCTTTATGATATAGGATTGAAGTTTATTGATAAACATGAAAAAGATTATGGTGTTCATGCTGAACAATTTAGAATTAAAAGATGAAAACGCGTTGGGGAGACATGTAACATTGAAGCGAAAAAGAATCTGGATAAACTATGAACTTGTAAAAAGTATCCGATTGAATGTTTAGAACATATTATAGTTCATGAATTAACGCATCTGTAGAAACCAATCATACACTGAGATTCTATGCATTGTTAGAGAAATACTATCCTAACTATAAGAAAGAAATAAAGTTAAAGTTTAAAAGATTTAGTAAAAATATTAAAATGGTAGATAGGAAAAAGGATTAAAGTATTACAATGAAATTTAGTATTAAATGAGTTTAAAATTTTTGAAACTATGTAAATCACTTTTGAAAACAATAATTTAGATGTGTAGTATTGACTTTTTACGCTATTTACTATATAATTAATCAAGAGTTTTAGTATTTTTTATACTAACATTTTTGATGATACTTAAGAAATATTTTTGGAGGAAAAATAAATGTCTAGAATTTTAAATAAAAGAAGATGGAAAAGATAGTTATCGCTTTTTCAGCAACAAAGAAAGAATTTGCGAAAGGAGTTAGACCAAGCATTCAAACGTGCGAGTTAAACGTGTTAACGCACCTGGATTCAGAAAAGGTAAAAATTACCAGAGCCGTATTCAACAAAATGTACGGTGAAGAAGCATTATACCAAGATGCGATTGATTATGTATGTGCAAGAGCTTACACTAAAGCTATCGATGAATTAAAGTTTCACCGTGGCTATCTGCCGATATCGATGTAAAAAGAACCAGCAGAGAAGAAGGTGTTAAATTCGAAGCAGTTGTTACTGTTAAACCAAACGTTGAATTAGGTGAATACAAAAACCTTGGATTGAAAAAGACTCGAAAGTAACTGAGTGCTGATGTAGAAGAAAGATTAGATAGCTTATTAAGCCGTCAAGCTGAATGGCAAATCAAAGAAGGAATCTAAAAAGGTGATATCGTAGTTATCGACTTTAAAAAGTTCATCGGAGATGAAGCTTTCGAAGGTGGAGAAGCTAAAGGTTACGAATTAGAATTAGGATCGGTTCATTCATCCCTGGTTCGAAGAACAATTAGAAGGAAAAGTTGCACGAGCTGGCACAGTTGTTAACGTAACATTCTGAAAACTACAAGTAGCTGACTTAGCTGGTAAGAAGCTAAATTCGAGTTACAGTTCACGACGTAAAAGAAAAAGTCTTGCCTGAATTAACTGACGAGATTCGTTAAAAGAATTCTCTAAAAAGCAGCTTCAACAGTAGCTGAATACGAAAGAAAATTAAAAGAAGAAATTAAATTAGAAAAAGAAAAGCTTAGAGAAAATCTTATTCTGATAAAGTAATTTCTACAGCTATAGAAAATGCAAAAACTTTCTGTACCAGAAAAATTAGTAGAACAAGAAGTTGATTCTATGTTTGAACAATTCACTGAAACTTATCTCGTCAAAGGTTATCATTTGATTTATACCAACAATTCACTGGAAAAGGTGAAGCTGAGACTTAAAGCTGAAATGAAATCTGACGCAGAAAAATAAATCAAAACTTCATTCGTATTAGGTGAAATCGCTGGAAGTAGAAAAAGTTGAAGTAACAGACGCTGATATCGATGCAGAAGTTAAAGAACTGCTACATGTACACACGTGACTGAAGAGAATCAAACAACGTATTAGTGTTGAAGACTTACGTGGTGAGTTAGTAATCCAAAAACATGTGATTTCTAAAAAGCTAACAACTAATTTTAGCAACCATCCTGTAGCATATAGGGAGTGTCTAACATTCTATATGCTTTTTTAAAGAAAGATAGATTTAGGGAAGGAGTTGAGAATATCGTCAAGGAAAAATATTAATATGTTCCTAATGGAAGGCGATGTAACGAGTTCTATTAAATGTACGCTATCTAATTGGACAGGTTAATTTACAAATGCCAAGAACAAAACTAAATTCAGAATTGATTAAAGCAGAGACAACACTTTAAAGTTTAGTGGAATATGACTTCTTAATAGGTAAAAGTGATAAAGAGGATAAGAATCTTGTTTATGTCAGTCTGAAGCTGGGAATAGGAAAAATGGAGAGCACTTTTATTAAGGTTATTTGAGCATACAAAGATGCGAAAAGATGGATTTCTTTAATGAGGTAATAGTTTTAACGACGGATACTAATATCTTTTGGGGCCTACAGAATTGAATTATCTTGAAAATAAATTTGCAGAAAAATTAAATTTGCAGATAGATATATATTGAAAAATCAAAATGAACTGAATATAGAAATGTTACAGAAGAAAAAGAATCTGAGTTGATTGAAATTCTTTCTAATAGTGAAAATGATAATAGGTACATTAGGACACAAATTATTCATTCCAACTTTAAACAAAGATGCACTTGAAGAGGAAGTTGTAGAAGATAAAGATTTATTATTTTTGAAGTAAAAAATTAGAAAAAGTAATCTTCAAATTGAAGCGAAAATGTAAAAAGAACAAATGAGGGATTTGTAGTTTTTAAAAGAAGTATGATTTTCCAGACGATTTAAAAACTATGCCTAAATTAATTAAAAAAATTACGTTATCAATTGAGTGCCTCTGATAATAAAGAATGGAATACAAAATGAAAATCAATTGTTTACAAGTGCTTCTATGCGACAGATTTGTATTAGGGACTAATGCTAATGGATTAACGCATTGGAAAACAAAAAGATGGAAAGATCTTTAAAGGAATTAGAAGGAAATTAAAGAGGGTATGTCTAAGTATGAACGAATATATTAAAAGCTTAGAGCAAGAATTTTTCTAATAAAGAGTGGATTCAAGAAAGAAGAAAATAGAGCATAGCTGATTATAAAAATAATGATAGAGCTTATACTAAGAAGTGTTTCTTATCCTATGAGTCAAAAAGTATACCAGTTAGAATGATGATGTATTTCTTTTCGGATATTTATCAGATGATAGTGATATCCTAACTTTTATGCGAGATCGAAGTATCTAAAGATGATAATTGAGGATAAGAGGTTCTTGCGAAAGCATTTTGATGAATATTGTAAAAATAAAGGTTAGAAAATTCAATATCTGTATTGATGAGTGGTTAAGTTCTGATAATCCAAATACTAGAAGGGCAGTCACAGAAGGACTACGAATATGGACTAGTAGACCGTATTTCAAAGAAAAATCCACAAGAAGCAATAAAAAGAATAGCACCATTAAAAGAAGACGCTAGTGAATATGTAAGGAAAATCAGTAGGAAATGCACTAAGAGATATAGTAGAAAATTTCCAGAATTAATAAAAGAAGAATTAAAAACTTGGAATTTAGAAACAAAAGATAAAACAAGTCTACAAATTAGTGAGTGGTTTATTGGAGAAATAATAAGATAAAAGTAGTAAAAAGTTGACTAATTGCCTCAAAATTTGGACAAAATTTTGTTCTTAGTCAAATTCGGTTAATTATAAAGGTTAATTTCTAGATGAAAACTAGCTTCAAATTAAATTTCAGTATGTTTACTTTAACTGGAATTTACTTTTGGGAATTAGTAATAATTTTACTATATCAAATTAGATAAAATTTTTGATTTAAATATAGATTTGTGTTAAAATTAAATTATAAAAGAGAGACTGTTTTGTACCGACTTTACTAATACTTTAACTTACTACGTTCGTAGAAATTATAGGTTGTAGTATAATTATTTCGTAATATTTTCTTCAGTCTTTTGACTTTGAAAAATAAAACGAAATTTAAAAGACGGGACTCTAATTAAGTATTATTAAAAATAATCATCTTAACTCGTCAAAGTATATAAAGATGGTTGTTTATTGTCTTCAAAGTGCTGAGATACATACTACCTACTATAGTTACACATCAAAAAGATTTACACCTATAATAGTTTGTATAATTATACGCAGACAACTGTTACTCCTTTCGTCCAGATTTTTGTTACTTATGAGCATAAGCACCATCTCCTTCCATGCAGAGCAGCCACCATCTCAGAAAGCTTTTATACTTCCTAACTTTCCATCTCTTGATTATGTCAGAAAATGAAAATAGGGTTACAGAAAAATAAAGATTCAGATATTAACTTTGTAATATTGTACATTGTATTTATAGATTTTTATAATATAATGAAAGTACAAGAGATGCTCATCCCTCCTGTTGTTATTTTTGAGTGAGGACATTCTTTTTGTGTTACATATTTTATTTGACTCATAGTCAATGATAACAGATAAGAAGTCCCGCATCTGTGAGCTCGGTGATTTCTTTCATCTTTATTTCATCTGTTCACTACAGTACTTACTTTTCTAGAATTTCATCAAGACTGAAGTATCCGCTTTTGAATAGATAGTCTTCTCGATATATACTTCACAGTTGGTCAGAAAGAATCTTCGTTGAGCAAAGCTTACATTTGTTATTTTCTCTAATGAAATGTAGTATGCTGTGATGTCTTTGTGATCTTTCTTGCCAAGTGTAATTCTGTTTTTATTGAGTGACATATGGCATGCATGTGGCTGCATCCGTATTGAATAATCGCTATGTCATTGTCGCTGATGATTTTATTTTAAGTCGTCATTTTGTAAAATCAATCATATTTTATAATCCTTTATTTTTATATTAAGAAGCAGTAGAATGCTGTCTTTTTAATATGTTTATTATTATAGTTGTTTTAAAGAGAATTAGCAACTATACTAATTGTGTATGTAAACACCAAAAACTAGATAGGTAAATCTCAGTGCAAGTTCCAGTAAGAAATTGAGTGGAAGTTACGTTGGGAAAAAAGGAAAATAACTAAAAATATTCCCAAGGTAACTTCCGCATAAAACAAGGAAGCTTTACTTTGGGAGTTTTTCAAAAGGAATCAAAATAAAAAGGATGACAAATAGACCTGCAAATCACTATTCCTGGGTTAAATTCCAGTTATGCTGAAGTTGTTGAGACTTTTCTAATAAAAACATTTCGTGTGTGTATACTATATTACTATTTTATAAATAGTTTAACTTTATTTGTTTAGTATCCTTAATTTGTTTAGCTAGAAAGGTTTAAGTATTACTCATTGGCAGGTATTTTAAAAATACCTAGTAGGTTAGCTATATGTTCGCCGAAAGTAAAAAGAAAAATCATAGGCTGATTTTCCGTTCAAACATACTTTTCTCTAGTGAGTTAATATGCGATATAATAGTATTAACATCACTTTGTAAAAGATCGTCAAACTGAGGATCCTCTAGGTAGTATTTCACGCAAGGTGGTGATTTCTATCTTACCTTTTTCCCAAGAAGAATTAGATTACAGAAAAATAATTTTAAGTTTTTATCAAAAATCATATTCGATTTCTTCAACTTTAGAAAAATTCACTACCATTATCTGTCAAAACAACAGGAAAAATATCAGAAAAGTGTATTATCTCTGATAAATCTTTTTCTTTTAGATTATAAAGTTTTAGAAGAAACCTCGCTAGAAGTATTCTAACCCAAAAAGAAGAGCGAATATAAAATTACAAGAAGATACATTGAAAGGTAAGTAGAGTCTACACCACGTTTACCAATGACAGTATCCATTTCAAGTGAAAAGGCATTGTAGATTCATTCATAAAATCTAGAAGTTAATATAAGCTCTACCGGACTTTAGATGTTTAGGATAGCTTTATTAACTTTATTTCGTTTTCTAAATTTAACAATACGCTTTACAATCAACAGAATCAATAGAGAAATATCATTATTCACATATCGATACAAAGAAGATCTGAAACAACTAAGTTATTACTATGCATAATATGATAGAAAGATTGTCCCTTAGAAAACACCTTTTTAGAAATTATTTTATCCATTTTATAAAATTTCTTCTTATCTAAGACAACAGCTCTTCTTGGTTCGACAAGATTTTCTTGATAATTAGTTGAGCCTTTTGCATAGCAGAAACGTTTATCAAAAACCACACCCTTCTTTTTAAGTTTACAAATTATTACAAACATAGGAGGTTTGTTTAGAAGAGCATAATTAGCTTTTGATTAATTTTCCGTCAAGAGTTTTGGTAACTACTTCGGTATCTTTATATTGCAGATTACGTTTAATTTCTTTAGAAAATAGTAGTAGGATCTTATCAAGTTCTATACCTATACTTCTAAAAGTTTTACCTTTAGAGATTCCTTCTTCAATGTCTAAGCGATCATAATATGTTAAGTGTTTGTTTTGTTTGTCATAATATTAGATTCTTTCATTCAACGAAAAGTCTCATACATATATAATACACCAAAATAAAAGAAAGAGGAATTATATTTTATTAAAAATTAGTTTGACATTGATCCTCTGATGGTGGAAATTATAATGTGGGAAAGCGGCACGCCAACATTTTCCTCACAGGAAACCACATCTCTCTCAGTATAAAACTACTTACGAAGTATAAAGATAGAATCAGATTTTTCATCTAAAATCTATTTAACATTATAAAGAGAATTTAAAATAACGTAATCAAAGTTAGATAAATATCCTTTTCATAATTATTTAGTTTCAACCAAGTTCCAGTTAAAAAATAGTTTTCGTGTTAAATCCAGTTTTTATTTGAACTGAATTTACTTGGGAATCAACATTAGAATATTATAAAATTTTCTGAAAAACTCTTTGACATTAATTTTGTGTGTGATATTATTTTTATAACGTAAAAGATAGTATTATAAAAAGAGGCCGCGATGACTAATTTAAAGGCAGCATCGCCGAAGTGATTTATCACTGGGGGTTATGTCGAATAGGCATAGCACTGCTGGCAGAAATGCCCATTTTCTATGGTGAGCTTTTATAATAAGCAAGAGGATAGATAGGACTATAGTTAGACTACAAGGACCTTTTGTTCTTGTAGTCTATAATTATTTGAAGGAGCAGTCATGAGATTAGTTTTGATGGTATGACTGGTAGAAAATGGGGAACTGAGTATTTCAGGTAGTTGGGAGTGAGTGAGTTAGCTCAATATGTACACCACTTTACGCTTTATGATGAAAATATGTTAGTGAACCAATGTAGAACTTTTATTAATAATTTCAAAAAGTTCAAGGTTTAGTACAGAAGTTCTTTACGCATCGAAAGCTTTTTAGTTGTTTAGAAGTATTAAGAATTGCGAGTAGAGAAGGATTAGTGTGATGTGGTTTCACTCTGGTGAAATTCATAGCTAGCATACAAGGCTGGTATGATATGAGACGAGCTTTATTTCACGGAAATAATAAAAACTCGTGAGGAACTGCAATATGCTCTGAAGTTGGAGTAGGGACTATCGTTGTAGATAATGACTATGAATATGAAATGATTAATGAAAATCAAGAGAGGTGGAAACACAGTAGTGTGCTGTTAAGAATTAATACTGCGTATCGATGCTCATACTCATGAATACATCAAAACTGCAAAAGATGATTCGAAAATTTGGTTATTCAGCATATGATGAAACAATTTATGATTTAATCGCAGATATTAATAATCAAAAGCAATCTTTAACTTTGTGAGATTTCATTCTGCACATCGGATCACAAATTTTTGGAAAACTTATTTTCGAAGCTGAAAAGTGGTTATGGAATTTACGAAAAAGTTCAAGAAAGATTAGCTTTAACTATAAGTGTTCTTAACCTAGGTGGAGGGTTCGGAGTTTATTATACTGAAGAAGATAGACCTTTTTGAACTTGCTGAATTTTAGAGAGTATATCGAAGTAGTGGAACGAAAGTGATAATTTCAGCTTAGATTTAATCTAAGGTAGTCATTGAGCCAGGTAGAAGTTTAACATGTAACGCAGTGGCACATTATACAGTGCTGGTGAGTTAAGAAAAACTTTTGCAGGTCGTGAATATGTGTTTGTGATGGAGGTATGGCAGATAATCCTCGTTATGCATTATATAAAAGCCAAATACGAGGCTATGTTAGTCTAACAAGATGAAACGAATAAGCTGATACAACTTATACAGTTGCTGGTAAGTGTTGTGAGTCTGGAGCATGTTAGTAATGGATGAGAAATTACCTAAAAAGCTGAGCAAGGTGACTTACTATTAGTATCATCGACAGGGAGCTTATAACTACAGTATGAGTAGTAATTACAATAGATTACCGAAATTACCGGTGTATTTTGTAGAAAGATGGAACTAGTCGCCTAGTAGTAAAGGTGAGACTTTAGAAGATTTAATTAGACAAGATATTTAATTGAAAAAATAATATATATACTATAAAAATATAAAATATAACATAGATACAAGGAGAATAAGATTATGACAATTTAGTACAGGAAGCGGAGTACATAGTAGCACCACTGAGGATGGATGTGTAGATATGAAACATTTGGAGGAGTTAATCCGAATTCCATTGCTGAGGGAGCTGATGCGATTATCGTGGCAGTGAACTAAGTGTGTGAGGAGTTTCAACTCTGCCTGACGATGCGAAGTAGCGTAGTACGTTGCTCTTGATAGAGTAGCAGGACGTGTTACCTGTTATTGCAGGTAGTGTAATGATACAGCTTCACCTCAGCTCAGATTAAGCCAAGAAATTGAAAAATTAGGACCAGATGACTATTAGTAGTAACACCTATTACATCAAAACTGAAGCCAACTGGAGGTCTAATTGACACTTTGAAGCTATCGCTGATTAGTGTTGATTTACCAATCGTGCTGTACAATGCACGGGAAGAACTGGGCCAAGTTATGGCGCCTGAGGACTATTTGTACTTATCTCAGCACAAAATATTGTAGCAGCATATAAAAGATGCTGTAGGGGACATAGCTCATACTGTAAAGCAGTTTAGAAAACTGTAGGCGATAAAATTGATGTTTACTTCCAGGGAAATGATGACATCAATGTACCGATTATTTTAGCTGGTGGTAAAGGAACAATTTCTGTTTTAGCTAACGTTTATCCAAAAGCTACGCACTTAATGTGTAAATATGCTTTAGAAAGACAAGTGGATAAAGCGTTTGCTCTTCAACTTAAATATTTAGACTTCATCCACATGTTATTTGCTGAACCAAACCCAATGCCAGTTAAAAATGTGCAGAATTAATTGGAAAATCAGCTTGTCACTACCGTCTACCTATGACACACGTTGCACCAACTAGCGACAAAATTAGAGCAAGAGATTGCAAGACTTAATTCATTACAAGGAGAGTAAAAATGAGAGTTTTATTAAGTGGTTATAATGGAACTACGGACAAGTTCTAAAACTATATTCAAGACAGTACTGATTTAGAAATTGTTGCATAGCAGTCGTGAATTATTGAAGAAAAATTTCCTACTTATACTTCATATGAATCTTTAGAAAAGGTGGCTGATGTGATTATTGATTTTTCTCATCATGCTGACTGCTGAACTAGTGGAGTATGCTAAACGTACAACAACGAAGGTTGTAATAGCGACAACTGGTCATACTGCAGAAGAATTAGAATTAATCGATGAACTAGCGACTCATGTTGGAGTAGTTTATGCTGGGAATTACAGCTTAGAGTAAATATTGAGTAGAATTAGTGAAAAGGCTAGTGAGTTATTACTAGGATATGATATCGAAGTTATTGAAAAACATCACAATAAAAAGTCGATGCACCTAGTGGAACTGCAAAAATGTTAGTAGATGCGGTTAAAGATGTAGAAGATTATAATAGAGTTTATGGTCGCCATGGAGATATGAAACGCCAAGAAAAAGAGATTGATTCACTCGGTCTCTGGTGGAACTATAGTAGGTGAACATGAAGTGATTTTTGCTGAGAAGATGAGGTAATCGAGATTAAAACATACAGCTTTAAGTAAAATGTTCAGTAAAGATCTGTTATGAACAGCACAGTGGCTTAGCAATGTTGATGAACCTAGATTACTATCTATGAAAGATGTACTAGGTATAGAATAATAATGTCAGAAACGACTCAAGGTGTACTATAAGATGCTTTATTGAGTCATCTTTTATGAAGTTTTATAAAATATTCATAAGTAGAGTGGTCGGCATACCACTGATAATACTATAACAAGTTAGTTTGACATATGTAAAAATTAGATATGAAAAATAGATCATAGATAATAGAGAAAGGAAATGAAATCAACAGAGAGATTATTAGATTTATAGCAACATCTAAAAGAAACACCGGTTAAAGTTTGTGTTAATTTTAATGCTGATGTAGAATTTCCAGAAACTTTAAGTTTATGGTGAAGGAAACTCAAGAGTTATCTTTGCGGATTTTGCTGATTGGTGGAAATTTTACGAAGCCACAGCTGTGGTGTAAATCACCGTAGAAAATGATCGCCGTAATAGTGGTGTGCCGATGATTGATTTAACCGTTTAACGCTCGTATCGAACCAGGATGCTCAATTCGTGAACATGTTAGTATTGAGATAATGCGGTTATTATGATGGGTCGCTGTTATTAATATCGGAGCTAAAATTGTCAAAAATACTCACGATCGATATGAATGCTATTTTTAGGTGGACGCAGAAGTTGGAGAAAACTCTACGTTGGTGCGGATCTGTGTTGTCAGGTGTTATTGAACCAGCTAATGCTACACCAGCACGTGTAGGTACAATGTTCTTATCGGAGCTAATGCTGTTATCTTAGAAGGTGCAAAATCGAGACAATGCTGTTGTCGCAGCTGGAAGTGTAGTAACGAAAGATGTAGCTAGTGGAGATGTAGTAGAGTGGTGTTCCAGCACGAGTAATCAAAACACGGTGAAGTTGCAGAAGAAAAAGTAGATATTATCGCAGAATTAAGAAACTTATAATAAAGTAGGAAGAGAAGATGAAAAGTAATTACTGAAGAGAATTTAACATCATGGCGTAGACACTCCACCCAAAATCCAGAGTTATCTTTGGAGAGCATAAAACTAAAGAATTTATCGCTAGTGTCTTAAAAAGAATATGGCATAGACTATCAAGAAACTTTGGAGACAGGATTGGTAGTAATCTTTAAAAGCAAGTGTAGAGACTAAAGATACATGATTTTATTCAGAGCTGATATTGATGCATTGCTCATCACAGAGGAAAATGATGTTGATTTTAAATCATAACGATGGTGTGATGCTTGTGGACATGATGGACATACTACTATGCTTTTAGGAAGTGTTATAGAAGCGGCAGATTATTACAAAAACAATGATACGAAGGTGAATAGTATTTTCGTATTTCAACCAGCTGAAGAAACTTTTCGGCGGAGGGATTATTAATTAATGATTTGATTTTTCACCATTTAATATTTAGCAAGTTATGCTCTGCATATGAATCCAGATTATCCAGAAGGTCATATACATTTCTAAAAGCAAAAGAAATTATAAGTGCTAAAAGTTATAGATATAGAATCTATATTAAAGGACGTGCACTCATGTGGTTTAAAATACCGAATCGATGCTCTTAACGTAGCTACAATTGTCTTCAGGAGATGTTAAACTTAATGCGTTGCACACTAAAAGCACGTAACACTGATATTATTCATACTGGTAAAATGTACGGTGGAGATGCATGAATGTCGTTGCGGAGAATGCATATTTAGAAGGAACGATTAGAACATGCAGTATGGAGGATTTAGTTACTATTAAAAGCTGCAATTGAAAATACGCGTGTAGGACTTGAACATCTTACTGGAGCAAGTATTCGTGTTGACTTTGCTGAAGGTTATCCAACGGGTAATTAATGATGAAGTTCCTTATAAAGTACTAAAAGAGTTACAGAAAAAGAAACATATGACTATATTGAGTTAGAAGAAGCTTATCTATACGGAGAAGACTTTTCGTTCTTTATAGATTGTCTCCTATAAATTATAGTTTTTAGGTTTAAGAAATGAAGAGAAAAACTATGTCTCAGGATTACACTCCAACTTTCAACTTTCGATGAAAAATATTAAAAGTAGGGGTCAAATATTACCTAGGATATTGAGACACTATAACAAATAACTTTGTTGATTTTTAGTGAAATATAAAAAGATGATCCTAAAGACTTAAATTTTAAAAAGTTTATATGAAAACTCATAAGAAGCAGTGATATCTAAATTTCTTTAGAAAGTGATCTAGTAATTTTGCAGGGAGTGACTTGATAAAATCTGATTTCTTTGAAATCGTGATTTTGAGTCACCCCTTTTATCTAAGAAAGAGATCTTTATGGCAACAATTGAGTTAAATTACAATAACATACGACAAAAATGCTATTAAATTTAAAAGAACAAGCACAGGATATAATAGCTGCAGTGAAAAGAATAATGCTATAATTTAGACTTTAAAAGAATGTATAAAAGCATACTCAGAAGTAGGAATAAATTACTTTGCAACGACGAAAGAAGAAGAGTGTAAAGTAATAAGGAAAACATTAGGAGATGGAGTGTAATATTTTTCTTCTAAATCCAACTTATGACTTTTGATTTAGTTAGAGAATCAATATTGAGATAAATATTGGAGTCTTGAATATTTAAAAAGAAAATCTTGATAATGTGAGATTTAACGTTACAGCTAGAATTTGCAGGTAGTATGAGACGTGCAGGAGCAAGAAATCTGGAAGAAGTGCTAGAAATTATAAATTTCTGCAAAGAAAACAAATCTAAAATTAAAAGGATTTTGGTCTCATTTTTCATTTGTTGATGAGTTTGATGGTTTTTATGAAAAAGAAAAAGAATTGGTGCTAGAAAGTTCTTGAGAGGCACAGAAACATCATGATTTTGAAGTAGTTCACTTACAAAATAGTGCTTCTATTTTTACGTGATGGTGCGTTTTGGAAAAACAACACACCAGAGATTAGGGGATAATTCTTTATGGAGCTATGCCTTACAATGTGAAGGAAAATCCAGTTACGTTTAAGGACTTTAGTTATTAAAACCCAATTACCGTATACGGTGAAATAATTAATATAGTAACCTTGAAGAAGGTGAGTGCATAGGGTATTCTAATTCGTATATAGCTGATGTTGATAAAAGTAGCAGTTGTTAATATTGGCTATGGTGATGGAATATTACGAGATAGACTAAAAGGGAAAACATGTTTAATCAATGGTAAAAGAGAAATATTTACTCGACGATGACGAGTCACTTTAGTAGTAGAAATAGATGAAGAAAATTGTATCGGAGATAGGGTTTATATTTATGATGATAAGCAACAACTTCATGATTATACTAAGTATTTTGGTCCGAATTCGTGCAACTTGCAGCCTTAAATTATGATAGTTTAAAAGGTGAATATATATAATCAGGTAAACGGCGCATACGATGTATGCGTCGTTCACTATAAAAAGGAAAAATTTTAAATGAATTTAAATTAAGTATATTAACTTAAATCTTTTTAGAGATACTTATTTATCTTGTTCTTCTGGAATTTTTAGTAATAGTTGCTTCGAAAATCCGCTGGGATAGAACGTTGTTTAATGATGATTACGTCAGATTTAGCATATCTAACGATACCCTTCAGACACTGATCCCATAAGCATGCGTTTGAATCCAGTTAAACCAGAAGATCCACAAACTACAAGATCGATACCTTTTTCGTCAACAATATCTTCACTAAGAACTATTTTAGGAATACCTTGTTCAACGATACCGAATACTTTAGTTAATCCATCTTCTTTAGCAGATTCTACATAGCTATCAACTAATTCTTTAGTACGTTTTTGTAGAATGAGTTGAAAATGTATGGATCTGATAAAACCAGAAGTTGTGATTGTCGCATCAATAACAGACGCGATGTATAACCTGCATCCTCGTTTCTTTGAGCAATGGCTACGGCATTTTTAAAAGCCCATTCAGCTTTGTTTTGAACCGTCAACTGCGACTAAAATTTTAGAATATTTATTTTCCATGATCACTAACCTCCGACTTCTATGTCTCTTACTTATATTATATCATATTTACAAAAAGTAAACGTTATTTTCACAGTATAAATATTTTTCATGAAAAACTACCTAGGAGTAGCGTATATACAGCGTTTTAACCCCTAGGTATATGTTTTGATTATTTTATGAATATTGATTATTCGTTTTCATCAATAACAGTAGTAAGTCTTTTTCGTTTGTGTTCTTTATTATCTATAGTTACTCTGTATATTAATTCATAAGTTCCAGTGTTTAGTGTTATCAACTTCACCTTCGATAATAAGATCATCTAAATAAGATTTCCTGCTTTACGAGCAATTACTCCATCTTTGTTAGTATCTACTTCTTCGCCAACTTTTATTGTTGCATTTTCAGGGATAATGAAAGTAGAAAGTACGTTCAAGTCGACGTTCAAGACGTTTTCTGTATTTTTCTTCGTCTGCACTCATTCGATCTCTAAGTTTTTCATCAACTAAAGGCATTAGCTCAACTTCAGTATCAGCTATACAAATTTGCTATTAACAAGTGTAAACGTCTGAGTTCTTCCAGGTCCACAATAAGATTGACATCCTATGATAAATTCAGCATTTGGAGCTTTCTTTTTTAATTTTGGGATTAAAGTTTTAAGATTAACACCAAGGCAATCATCACATAATCTAAATGTTACTTTATCTTCAGTAACAATATTTTTATCATTTTGAGCCATATTATATCCTTTTCATAATTTATTTGTTTGAAACTAGAATTTATTATATCACATAATTATAATAAATTAAATTTTAAATATCATCTTTAAGACTAATTATTTTTAAACCTTTTTTCTACTCAGAGTATTTAGAACAAATAATGTAATAAATAATATAAATATATGTATGATTATTGTGGTAATTAGACTTATGAAAATTCTTCAGGTACCATTTTGTATTAAATTTGATTCAGTCAGGACTTAACAACCAAAGATCGTTAGAAAATAGAAGTTGATGAAATTTTTATCCAAATGATGTGAAATTATGAAATAACACATGATAAATCACCAATTACTATAATAAACGATAGTAGTACTTTTGTTAAATGTTCTTGAGATATAAAAAGTGTCTTTGCAAAGAAATACTAATAATATGGTTGAAATAATGAATAATACAAAAGAAGAATACCATAGTTTTGTAACTTACATTGTATAGTGTTCTTACATCTTGCATATGAAGTATGTCTTTATCTGAATACCAATCAAGATTTAACATTGTTTTATGATTGAGATAATCAGTAAATTAGTAGTGTTTTTGTATTAGATCATCATATGTGGTTCCAATTTTAGGAGCTAAATTTTCTTTTGATAGAAAATTTTTATAAAAATTCTAAATTAAAACAATTGTAAAAATATTATGGCTAGTATTCCCACTAATAAATAGTGAAAAATTTTCTATAACAATAAGGAACTGTATAATATATTTTCTCATTATTGCACCTCAATAAACATTATAACATATAAACATAGTTGTGAAATGATGTTTGCATTGAATTTGGTTTATATTTACACAAATTAACAAAAATATGAGGATTTATAAAAGTTTTTGAGTAAAAATATTTAATATTTATATAAATTATGGTAAAATATCACATATAGTTATTTATTTTGGGGGAAAATCATGAATAAGTTTTTAAGATTCATTTAGAGTTAAGAGAAAAATAGAGCATAGGCAATATAGGTCTAACTCTCTCTTACCAAGTGAAAATGAACTCGCAAGAGAATATAATGTTTCTAGGAAACTATGAAAAAGCATTATTACTATTGTTTAGAAAATGGTTATATTCACAAAATACAAGGGATGGGATTCATAGTGTTAGATGTTCACAGATTTAGATTACCTGTAACAGGAATATTAAGTTTTAAAGAACGTCGCCAATTTCAAGATGTAGATGCAACTACTAAAGTGTTGGTGAATAAAGAAGTGGATGCTCCAGATTTTTAGTAAGACTTGGTCTTGTATAAGCCAGATGAAAAAGTTAATCTACTTAGTACGCCAAAAGAATAGTGGATGGAGAGCAGTAATCCTAGATAAAGATTATATTAGAAAAAGTACAATAGGGACCTACCTACAAATCGTGTAGAGGAATCATTATATGAATATTTAGAAAAAGGATTTAGGAATTAAAACTTTATGGAATAAAGATTTTAAAATCGAACCTGTTAATGAAGAAGATACTACATATATTGATTTAAATGGTCATAAACATATTGCAGTATTACGAAGTGATGTGTATACAGAAGGAACAGATTTCACATTATACAGGAGAGTCGACATAGGTCGATAAATTCTATTTTCTGAATTTTGCGAGAAGAAAAAGGATAGAATAAATTAATATGATTATAGAAGAAAACTTTAAACAGAGTAATTTTGTTTCAGTTTTCTTATCTATAATATTATAAAGAAATGAAAGGTATTTTTACTATAATATTTTTAGTTTATAGATGCCTAAGTATAGGGTAATACGATTTCTAAAAATATTAAATAAGTATAGAAATTTCCAAAAAGAATTGCAGTTTTTCATAGAAAAATAATCATTGAAAAATAATAAAAATAAAGTATAATTGATATAAGTTCTTAAATTTCCGGGAAATATTCTCGGAAATATTTTTACGGAGGTGAGAAAAATGAAGATAATTGTATTTTCATTAACTGGAAATTGCAAGAGATTTGTAGACATGTGTAAAACTCAGAAGAGGATGTTATTGGACCTATTTGATATCGATTATGAAGTTGATTTTCGATTATATTTTAATAACCCCAACGATAGGGTTTTGGACAAGTCCCTGAATGTGTAGCAGAGTTTTTAGAAATTACCATAAGCACTTAAAAGGGTAGTAGGTAGTGGAAATAAAACTGGGGTAATAGATTTGCTAAAGCTTCAGAAACGATTAGTGAGAAGTATAACGTACCATTACTTATGAAAATCAGAATTACACGGAAATACAAAAGATCTTACTAAAAATTTAAAAATATATTTGGAGAGTGTAAAGAATGGAGAAATTTAACATATTGAACTAAATAATGAAGTAACAAAAAGAGGTGACAATGGATTTTTCAAATTAGAAAAAGACATTGAGGCTATTGAAGAATTTCTTCAGTAGTGAGACTTTCGAACCGTAAAATTTAGTTCAGAAATGAAAAGACTTAGATATCTAGTAGAGAGAACTTCTACTATAATATCTTTTGATAAATATATTGAAGATGAAATTTAGAATGTTTAGAATTAGCTGCAAACTTTAAATTTGAATTCAAAAGTTACATGGCAGCAGAGTAAATTCTATAAAGATTATGACATTAAAAACAAAATGATAAAGAAACAATATTTAGAAAAACTCTTAAATCATCACGTATTCATCGTTGCTATGTATTTAGCTGATGGAGATGTTGCTTTTAGCTAAAGAGCTTATGATTTCAATGCTTGAGCAAAGATTACAACCAGCGACACCAACTTTCCTGAACTCTGGAAGAAGTCGTCGTGGTGAGTTAGTATCATGCTTTTTATTAGAAGCAGGGGATTCACTTAACCCAATCAATTACACTCGATCCAACGAGCCAAACAACCTTTCAAAAATCGTGGAGGGGTTACATTAACTTATCAAAACTTCGTGCACGTGGTGAGAGTATCAAAGGAATTAAAGATAGCTAAAGGTGTTATTCCTGTAGCTAAAATCTTTAGAACAAGGTTTTGCATATGCTGATCAACTTGGACAACGTCCTGGGGCTGGAGCTGTTTATTTGAACATTTTCCACTATGACGTATTAGAATTTTTAGATACTAAAAAAGTTAATGCTGATGAAGAATTACGTCTTCCAACGATTTCTACAGGTACATCGTACCATCATTATTCTTCGATTTAGCTCGTGAGAATCAAAGATTTCTATATGTTTGGACCGCACTTATTTAGTGAAGAGTATGGATTAGTTCTTGATGATATTGATATTGCTACACATTATGATCAATTTAGTAGCGAATGAAAACATCATGAAAGCGTAAATTGATGCTCGTGATATGCTTAACTTAATCGCACAAACTCACTACAATCAGGATACCCATACTTAATGTTTAAAGATAACGCGAATAAAGATCATGCACTTCGTGAAATTGGACAAGTTAAAGATGAGTAACTTATAGTGATTGAGATTTTCCAATTGACAAGAAACTTCAATAATTAAAGACTACGGTGAAGATGATATTATTAAACGTGATATTTTCTGTAACTTGGCTTTCATTAAATATTGTAAATGTAATGGAAAGTAAAAATCAAAGAATCTATTTACTTTGGTATGGATGCATTAACATTTGTAAGTAATTCTACTAAGATTAAGAATGCACCTGGTGTAGTAAAAAGCTAATGATGAGTTCCACCTGTTGGATTAGAGCAATGAACTTAAATGGATACTTAGGCTAAAACTTAATCGCTTATGAGAGTGAAGAAGGAAAGATTTTCGCAAATGTCTTCTTCATGATGATGAACTACTATACATTAGAACGTTCAAGCAAATTGCTAAAAACGTACGAGACATTTAAAGACTTTTGAGAAATCAGATTACTACAATGGTAGATACTCTCACTAAATATATTGAAAATGACTACTTCACCAGTGACTGATAAAGTAAAAGAGTTATTCTGAAGGAATCTATATTCCAAACAAGAGAAGACTTGAGAAAGTTCAAAAATAGAGTAAAAGAAAATGGACTATATCACGCTTTATAGAATGGCGATTGCACCAACACAAAGTATTTCTTATGTTCAAAACTCAACATCAAGTGTATTACCTGATTGTTGATAAAATTGAACGTGGAAGTTATGGGAAATGCTGGAAACATTTTATCCAATGCCATACTTAAGTCCAAAAACCAATGGTTCTATAAATCTGCATTTACTATTGATCAAAATGAAACTTATTGATTTAATGGCAGTTATTCAAGAACACGTAGACCAAGGTATTTCTGTGATTTTATTCGTAAATTTGGATATCACAACAAGAGAACTTACTGATATTATATTTATGCTCATCACAAAGGATTGAAATCACTATATGTACATAAGAAATAAAACTACTTTTCTGTAGAAGAATGTACTCATGTGCCAGTATAGAAAAAGAGAGGAAAAATTACTAAATTAGTGAAAGCTGTAAACTGGAATAAACAAGATGATTTTAACATTTATGTATTGAGTGTCAAAATATTGCTCAATTTCTTTGGGTTGATACTGAGTTTTAAAAGTATCAAAAAGATATTAAGAGTTGGAACGAAGATTTAAAATGATAAAAGAACGAAGTTTACAAAAAGTATTAGCTGGTTTAACTGGTCTTGATACTCAAATAAGGTGATAAAGGTATGCCTCTGTATCTCTACATACTGAAGATATGAGAAAACAAGCTGTGACAGCTTTATGGGAATGATGGAGCAAATCACGCGAAAAAGTTATCAACAATCTTTTACATCATTAATCCTTCACAAGAAACAGATTACTTATTAGACGAATGGGTCTCAGTAATCCAGAGCTTCAATTTCAAAGCGAAATTAATTGAAGATTATTATATGAGTTATTTAAAACCAGAAGTTCCGACTTATGACTTTATATATGGCTCTGTAGCTTCAGTATTCTAGAAAGTTATATTTTCTATAGTGGATCTTTTCATCCATTATATTTAGCTGGATAAGGTAGCAACGACTCTGGAGAAATCATCCGTAAGATTTTGTTAGATGAGACTATCTCACGGGAGTTTTCACAGGATTTGATGCACAAGAATTATTCAAAAACTTTAACTCCAGAAGAGCAAGAGCGTGCTGAAAAAGAAATGTATAAATTATTATTAGATTTATATGAAAATGAATTAAAATATACTAAAAAGATATTTATGACTGAGATTGGTCTATATGAAGATGTTAAAGACTACGTAGAGCTACAATGTTAACCAGTGCTTTTAGCTAACTTAGGGATACCCCTGGATACTCTGAAGATAAAGAAATTAATCCAATCATTGAAAATGCAACAATCACTAACACTAAAAACCATGACTTCTTCAGTGTTAAAGCTGATGGATAGTGTGTAGGGTCATGAATGTTGAATCAATTGAAGATGAAGATTTCACTTTGAATAGGTAAAAATGATATGAAAATACTTATTAGTAAGACATGGCGAAACAGACTGACAAAACAAAAATAAATTAATTCAAGGTCATAGTGATATTGAATTGAATGAAACTGGAAGAAATCACAAGATTTGCAGGCAAAAAGTTAACGAGTATGATATTGATTTTGCCTTTTAGTAGTCCGTTACAAACGTGCTGTAGAGACAGCTAGACTTATGCTTGATAATTCCAATAATGAGGTTAATGCTAATAAAGAAATTACTGAAGATGCTTCGCTTAATAGAGAAATTCTTCGGTGATTTCGAAGAGTACTTTTGAAAGAATATCTTTTCTGCATTAGAAGCTCAAAGTCGTTTAGAGTCTATAGAAAAAGATGAAGATGTTTATAAAAGAGCAAGTTCATTCTTCAATGAAAAATATTTAAACTACAAAAGATGAAACAATTTTAGTTGTTTGTCATGGTGCATTTATTCGTATATTTTTACGTACTTTAGGATTATATCCTGAATCTACGTTAATTAATAATACTGCATTAAATGTAGTACTACTATGATGGACAAGAACTTTATATTAGAGAAGCTTTAATATATAAATATAAGTAGGGAACGACTGAAAAATCGGATTTTTAGGGAATTGATTTTATTTAGTTGTTCCCTTTATTTTTAAAAAGGAGATGGAATATGCGTATAATTTTAGCGAGACACGGAGAGACAGATTATAATAAGAATAAAATGGTTCAGGGCATACTGATATTCCTTTAAATGAAGAAGGAATTCGTCAAGGTATTGTTGCAGGAAATAGAAGGATATATCTATTGATGCTGTATAGTAGCACTTTAGGAAGAGATTTGATACTGCTAGATACATGCTAGACAATCTCAAAGATAGTGAAGAAAATAAAAATTTATCTGTAATAAAAGATAAAAGATTAATAGAAAAACTCATAGGGGAATACGAAGGTGTATCTTTGCAGAGTATGGAGCTGGTCTTAAGGCTGGAGAAACAAGAGGTAGGGAATTAGATCCAGATGCGGCAGATAGAGTAGAAGTATTCTTTAGAGAAAAATATGAGGAACACCCAGACAAAACTATGTTAGCAGTATGTCAGTGGTGGATTAATTCGTTCTTTCTAACTCAAAAGGTACTAAAGAGGTAGGACGAGGAGTAATAGTAAATACTTCTGTCAGTGTTCTTGACTCATGATGGAGAGAAGTTTGAACTTATAGAGTTTAATAAATCAATTTATAGAAAATATGAAAATATAGATGTCTTTGATTCTAAGATTTTTCAGGCGCTCTATTGACAAACAAAAGCTAAATTCTTTATAATGTTAAGTAAACTAATATGGAAACACATTGAAGAGATAAGTAGATTACAATTGATTCAAAACAGAGAGCTTTCGGTTGGTGGAAGAAAGTAAGAAAAGATATAATTGAAAAATGGTCTCGGAGTAATAATTATCTAATAGGTAATTACGTAGTGCACGATAGTATAACGATATGAACACGTATCGACAAAGGTGGAATTAATATATTCACGAACATGGGTGGTAATGATAGACTCGTCCCTATTACATAAGTTTGTAATAGGGACGAGCTTATTTAAGAAAGAGTAGTTGAGGAGACGAACAACGCCAATATGATACAAAATGAACTACTCAGTAAAAATAAACTTCTGGAAGAAGCGTAGTAGTAATAGAGGAGAATAGGGCAAAAATCAAGATATTAGACCGTTAAGAATATCGACTTTCAAATTTAATGCCGAAGAAAGAAGAAACTGAACGCCAATTATTGAGGCTTCTAGGAAATTCTCCATTTCAATAACTGTTGAATTTTTACATACGACTAGTCATGTAGCGAAAAAATACAGCACAATCGATACTTAGAAAAATTCTATAAAAACATTTGATGAAGCGAAAGACAACGACTAGGATGGACTAATTATTACAGGAGTACCTAATTGAACATTTAGGAATTCTGAAGATGTAAACTATTGGGGAGAGTTAAATCAAATTTTTGAATGGAGTAAAACCTCATGTATTTTCAATATTAAATATCTGTTAATGTGCTAGTGTTATATTATACATTATGGTGTAAAAAGAGCAAGTTAATGATAAGATATTTGAGTTTTTGAACATGATGTACTACTGAAAATCGATACATTAACACGTGGATTTACAGATACTTTCTTAGCGCCGCATTCTAGACATACTAGATAGAAGAGGAGAAATCTACTATTTCTGAATTAGATATTCTGCTAAACCGTGAAGATGTTGAACGCTTCTGTTGCGACTAAAGATTTAAGAAAAATATTTTGTGACAGGGCATATTGAATATGATGCTGATACACTCACAATGAGTATAGTTCCGTGATAAAAATAGTAATCTCACTATAGAAGTTCCAGTGAATTATTACCCAGGAAATGATGATACTAAGACTCCTAAAAATAGATGGAGAGGTGGCTTATTTATTTTTATCATAACTGGTTAAAACCAAGTTTATCAACAAACACCATATGATCTAACTGAATTATCAAAATAAGATAAATAATAGACTTTACAGATATGCTTTTAAACATATTGTAAAGTCTATTTTTTAGTTGTCTTTTTATCGTCTTGTTTTTGTTGAATTTTCTTCTTCAGTTAGACCTGAAATTGATTTTTAAATGATGTGACATATTTTTCCTATTGATTCTCCAAGTTCAGGTAGACGTTTAGGACCGAAGATAATTAGAGCAGCTATAATAAGAACTATAACCCAGGAGCCCTCTGATATCACGTAAAAATCCCGATTATTTTTCACCTCTTTGTTGTAAATATACTTTGCTAATAACGATACTAATTTTCATAAATTAAAAATTAATGGTATTGATATAACGATATCACTGATAAAGTCAGCAGGTGTAATAACAACAGCTATTACTACTAGTATAAAATATGCATATCTCTATTACGTGTTAAAAATGATGGTGTAGAATACCTAGGATGTTAAAAATGCAAGCAACAACAGGAAAACTCAAAAAGTATAGCTATCGGTATTGTTGTATTACATCAAACGATAGGTAATTTTGAGCTGTTAATTGTGTATTGAATAGTTACTCAATAGAAAAGAAGTACATTTAAAAGTAGCAGGGTTACTAGAAAGAACCCAAGATTAAACCTACTGTGAAGCAAAATGAATACCGCTGGTATATAAGCGCAAAGCACGAGCTCTCTGTAAAGCAGGTCTTTATAATGCCCAAATTTGATAACAGATAAATGAGTATCGAAAAGGTAGGCGCAAACTACCGTATAGTGTTAGATATATCCATAGTATATCATTAGGTCCAAGAACAATCAATTTTATTATTGAAAATTACTAGTTAAAATTTATAAATATCCGCTGACCACATTAATTCAACTATGAAAGAGACAATAAAACACAAGGCTTAGTATTAGTCTCTTTCTTTAGTCTAGCTTAGACGATCTATGCGTAGAAATTTTTATCTCCATATTCATCATTCGGTTACCTATTTATAGATTTTCATAAAAATATACCAATTGCCCGCTACAACTACGATATAAATTAGTTGGAGTAGTTACTACTGCAAATGTCAGATAAATCTTCAAGATTTCTGATAGTAGGGCAGTAGTCTATAATAGATTTGAAACAACATCAGTCATCTGTAGAGCATGTATACTTACCTGCGCATCTGTAACCTGACATAGATTAACCAAGATAATATTCAGGAATACTTGTTGATAGGAAGTTTTTCTGATGCTTTTACCATAATTATACGATACAATCAACGCAACAACAGCAAGAGCTATTCCGATCAATAGGTTAGCTGTTGATTAATGCATTATACCAGCGCAGAACAGTATAGTTTCTGCCCTTCTAAATACAGCTAGAAGCCAAGTAGTGAACATAGATATAAAACTCCAGCTGAAAGTACTGATTTAGTTTTAGTATCCAGATATTTTTCCATGCTTTAACTCGAACTCTCGCTATGTAGCCAAATTCCGATACCTATCATCATTATTACTGCGAAGATACCAACAACACCTTCGATGATTTCACGGTTAGTACCAGATGATAGAGCAGGGAAACGAGCATTTTAAGACTACAGCAGTCGTATACCAGAAAGAATCTCCAACCAGTGCCCCAGCGTGCATATCCAAATTAGTCCTTTCTGTCTGCTTTTAATCGCGCTGGCTAAAGAAAGAACGATAATAGCGTTCTCACACCTTCACGAAGTAAAACCAGTAGAATCGAATGCAGTATAGACTTAGATCGATGATTTTAGAAAGCTCTGAAATCAAGTTTTTAAGTTGATTTTGGTATTTTTGTTCGCTACCTTTAACCATAATAATAGGAGTATCACTCTCTACCTAGTAGGCAACGTAAGCGTTACGTGTACGAACTTCACCTTCGATTATAGGCCAAATCAATCAAATTTCTCTCTTTGAGATCCCGGCATTGTTGCCATTTTGAATGCTGAGTAACCTTTCTTCATAGAAGTTTTTACACCTTGTTCAAGTGTTTTACATCTGAAGATTGTTCTAGTATTTTTCCCACTGAAAAGTCATCAAGGTAGTAAATCTGTTAAAACATTTTTGTAGTTTGATAGTCGTAAGGCTCAACTTCCATTGAACTGACGAAGAAATGACATTGTTGTCTCTGATTTTACTGTGTAGGCAGGTTCGTGAGCGTTCCATAATACCTTCATTTCTAACTCCCAAGAAGTATTGTATTTTACATACTCTGCTTTCATAGTTTCTCATTTTTAGTATCAACAGCTTTTTCTAGTTTATCAAAAGCAGGGAAGAGTTTGTTTTTAAAAAGCTTTTCTTCTGCTTCTCACATCTAGAGGGTTTTGGTCATTTTCAAAAGCAAGCAGGGCAGTTGATAGTCTCTAGTTGCTCTTCATTGATACTCATTTGATTTTAAAGTTTTGCTTAACTCCAGCTTCAGAATCTGAACTTTTTGTAGATTCAAATTCTGCTTTTAAATTTTTCTATTAATAGCTTTTATCCTGCTCGTTATTTTTTATCGCTGTATTTGTACGGTAATTTTGACAGATTACTGTATGGACTTGAGCTACAATAGTTTTTAAATAAGGGAACAAAGCAAAAAGTACGATAAAGGCTATCTTAGTCAAAAAGTTGGCCAATATATTCACCTCCTGATTCCCTCCAAAACATGCGAATAGTCCATCACCTATAGGAGTAATGTATTCATTCATTTTATCTTCAGTCCCTAAACTATTTTGAATTGTATAAATTGCTTTTGGATCCTGAAAGAAATAAAATAGACCTGAGCAAACTGTCCTGTAGTTTCTATCTTATGCCGTCTGAGTCAAGAACACGATCGTCCCAATTCAACATCCCGGTTTATGTGCTAAAATGGACATGTGAAGTTACAGGTATTAAAGGTATCGCCATCTGACCTATTACGTCTATTGGTGTAAATTCTATCAGTTTCACCCAAATGAGGCACCACTTTCTTTATATTCTTCCAAAAAGTATTTTCTTGTTCATTTAAACTGGTTCTATCCTATGTTTCATAGGTGCACTGAATACGTCTGACAGCCATATAGCCCATCTTTCATCCAGTTGTTTTTGTCGCACCATCATGATTTTGTCAAATTGCTCTTTAGTGGCATTAGCAGTACCATCTGAAAACCAAAAGGTATGCGGTGTTTTCAAATACGATTACCGATTGCAGCGAAACCTGATTAGGGCTCCATTTCATAGTTACTGTAGTACGAGTTTAACTAAATACTACGTACTGCATGGAAGCATACTTGTTCATCATCTGCACATGCTTGGATACAAACATCTCTACCTGTATATTTTCTTGCCGTTCTCTCAGCAAATGTGTAGATCTTAAATTCTTCATGTGTTTTGTTTTCTAAGTCTCATTTTTTAAGAAAACTTGACTAATCCCCAAAAGTTAGAGTTACGGGTAGAGCTAATCCCCACCGTTTCTCCAGTATCTTGGAGGTAAATAATGGTTTTTAAGAGCAGGTTCACTAATTCACCGTCTACTAATTTTTCACCATATTTAGTCCATTCTTAAACATGCACGACATCATCACGCTTTAGTAGAGGTAAATCTTATCACTAAACAAGCATTGCATTAGAGTAGTAATCCAGCTTGTGCGTGCTGCAGAAACCACTTCATCGCCGCAGCAATAACTCATTATTTTCGGCTTTATTTCGCGAAAAATCCTCCAAGAGCAGAGGCTCCAACAACGGCTCCAGCTCCAGTCATTCTTGCTTTTTAGAACGCGTCTGTTATTATCAATCCATTTTTACCAGATTTTTCCCATATTACTTAGCCTCTTCGTCTGTAAAAATTACAATCCATTTGTGAAAGTGGTTCACCTAATTTAGTTACTGCTTCAGAAAGTTCTTCTGTATTTTCTTAGTGTTTGCGTATATAGTGATAGGTCTGTCATCGTTTTGTATTTATCTAGTAGCTGTTAATTGCTGCGAATTTTTCTACCAAACTCACTTACATCTACTATCTTTTCTCAATTAGGTTTAAAGATTTTGAAGATTTCTTCAGCACCTTGATGTTAGCTTTGAAGTCATAAAGGTCAGTGAGAGAAGATTTTCTTCACCTGTACTTTTAGTTGCAACTGTTAAGTAAGTCAACAGCTCCAGCTACCATTAAGTCAGGAGTACTTTTCACAGTAGCAATCTTTAGCTTTTAGTTCTTTAATGTCTTTTACTAATCGATCTACATATTCTTCAGTACCTTTTAGTAGTATCCCTACATCTATCTCTATGGAATCTACGCCATCCGTCTTCAGTTTTGTTTTCTTCTAGCAGTCAGCAAGACGGAAGTCGATATTTACATCTAATTCTCCAGCTTCTGCAAATGGTTCTGAAACGTTCATATGCCATACTGAATGATAGGGTATTGTTTTAGCTTCTTCTAAATTTCCAGCTTTAATAGTTCTGTGCCAAAATTTTTCTGTACTCTTAAGTAGTGTATTCACTTGATTTTCTACGTAATTTTGTAAAGTTCAGTAGCTTGTTTGTTGTTCTTTTGTTCCTTTTGATGTACTCAACTTAAAGCTGATTTATTCTCTTCTTTTTATCAGATTTAGTAGCACATCCGCTGATCACGATAGTTCCAGCCATTAGGCTAAAAATAATTTATCATTATCAAACTCACTTCATACTACTATTTGTTCTATTATAAACTATAATCATTATCAATTAGAAAGTAAAGTAATTAGAAAGAAATTTTTATAAAAATAAAAAGTTTTATCATAAAAATATTTCTAAAGAAGTAAAAAGTTGAAACAATTTTTATGTATCAGATTGAAAAACCTTAATAAAGTAAAATGTAGTAATTATATTTTAAGAAATTATTGTATATATAATAACTGTATGAAAGCGTATAATTATATTGAAAGTTGAAAAATGTCTGATGCATATGAAAAGTAGATTTTTAGGTGATATAAAAAGTCTAGCAAAACCTAAAAATTACTATTACATTACAAAATGTAATAATTATAGGAATATAGCTTTTATGAAACAAAAAGTTAAAAATATTTGCAACATCAAATGGTTTGATTTATTAGAGGCTGTTTTAGTAATTGCAGCATGATCAAGTATCTGGATATTTTAGCAACGAGATTAGATAAATTTGTTGATTGGGGACCGGACTGCACTCTAGTTCCATCGGATTTATTTCGTTAATCAATGCTGGCATTCAATGTTATCGACAAGATTCTACAGGGAAATTGGCAAATCTGGAAACTATTTAGGTATTATTAATGCAGTAGTTATGGGAGGATTGATTATATTTTAGGAAATAAGGCGCAATCATCACTATATCCAGTGACATTTTTAATCTATTTAGGTGCGATTTATGTATGGAATAAATCTCAGATAAGCCAAATACAATGTCTCAGCTAAAATTATATATAGTATTAATAGCAATTGCGATTCTTTCATTTGTATTTTCATGCAAGCAAACCATATGATAATATGGCAAAGATGAGCACCTTGCATATATCACTACAATCGCGTTTGCATTTTCATTAATGGGGAAATGGATTAAATATATTTAAGTTAACGGACACAATGGCTGTTCTACTATATAATTTTGTTCAACTTACAAAAGCAATAGTTCAAGGGAACTTCTGCCAATGTTGGTAAAATACATCTTTCTGACATTATCAGTGTTGGAGCGCTATTTGTGTGGAAAGATCTCTGAGAATAGTCTGAAAGAACCAGTAGATATAGCAAAAAATACAAGAGTCCGACGATTAGGTCAGGCTCTTGTTCTATATTTTATATTTCGACAATCATCAATATTTGCCCGTGCTTTTATGAATACATCCTTTCGTTCGATTAGTATAGTAGCTTTTTCTGATAGTTCTTGTTTTCTTTAATCTACCAAGTAGCTCACGACTTGGACTCATGCCACGGATTACCACACGTCTTAGCATGTTGTAATCACCATTTGCATCACCATATGCAAATGATTCAGAAAGATCAATATTATATTCTTCAACTAATTTATCAATCATATTATTTTTACTATCAGCATCCCACATTGAATTACTTTCACCTGTAAATTTATCATCTGACGATGTATTACTCACCAATCGCAAGAAATGCATGATGTTTTTACCCATTGCTCAACAAGATAGTGTGACTACCTGAGATGAAAAAATAATAAGATGGCCATTATGTTTTTACTATATGTCTCGAGGAATTTATAAACACGATCCGCCTTAAGTTTTCATTATTTGTTTGTTGCAAAATCAATATATTTTTATGAAGACCTGTTATTGTGAAACGTAAGCTTCAGATACCTGAATAGATAGTTACTGCTATCTTCAAAAACGTTTATCCCAGTTGATGTATGAATCTCTAACACTATTTACCCCAATATCTTCTGTATCTACAACTTCTGTATTTAATTAATTATGGTGTCGTCATTCAAAGAACCTATATAGAGTTCCATCAATATCAGTGCTGTGTCTTCATATTTTATCCTCCTAAAAATCAATGTTTAATAGTAGAGTACTAAAATCTGTAATTTCTAAGAAACAAGATTTTTGAGTCATTTCGCAGTAGTTTATTAGATATCTAAAAAGCTTTTTACAGCGAATGAGATACATTAAAACCACTGTGCTCTAGAGTCTCATATACACTTGTTAAATTTTAGGTCTTTGAATCACCGCCTTTAAGTATAGTTTTAAAATCCAGCACCTACAGAGTCAATGCATAGCTCTGGTACAATATTAGAAATAGTTCCATCTTTGAATGGATTTTTCTAGATTTGTTTTTCAATCTAATTCTAAGAATGGTTTAGTTCCACCTTGTTTACATAGGTGCAGTATCGCCCATGCTTTTTCTCTATTTTCAGCTCCCAGAATCAAAGCACAAACTTGAGCTAGAGCATAACTGAGTAGAGAATGGTACGCTATAAGTGTCCTGTTATAGAAGAATAATCTCATCAAGTTCTGAATTTTCAGAATGATGGCAGGTATTTTCCTACTTCAACCATTTCGACACGACGCTGTGTGTGTTAGTTCTGATATGCATACTTGTAAGTTGAACTTCATCGGCAGCACACTCATAAGGTAAGAATTTAATAGCCAGCCATGTGGTAGTATTTGAACTTATCAGTATCTCTTTAAAGAAAAGATGATCCATGGCTGCATGTTAAAAATTCTACACTCATTGAGTGAATTTGCAAGTCAAAATGTTAGCAAACGTAATCTGGCATATGATTTTACTTTTGGAAAACTTGAATGCATGTCCAGCTCATGAGCAAACTACATGTGCGGAGTTTCTATTAGTTAGAAAGATAAATGGTGCTTTTGTAGTCTGGAATAAAGCAGTAACCACCACCAGCTTTTTCCTGGTTTTGTATCTAAGCTCCACAGGTTATCGTCATAAATGGAAGAATCTATCTGTTTCTAGGAGTACCTTTTATACATTGTTTTAGCAATCAAGTGCGCATGGACGTCACCTTGGAGTAGGTTACCAGATTTGAATGTTACACCTTCATCGTGAATGAAAGTTTTTAAGTCCTAGACGATTAGCTTGTGCTAAGTTCTTCAACTACAGGACGATTTCTTCGAAAATTTGTTTTCTGTAGTTTGCTGCGTCTTTTGCATTGTAGTCGTCTACGTGACGAAGGTAAGCAACTTCTACGAAGTTATCAAAACGAAAGTCGCAATACGAGTACGAACCTTGACCATACGGTCATAATGCTATCGTATTGTTCTAAATTTTCGAAGAATCGAGAACAGCTGATTTGCTACATAGATGAGTCCACGGTTGGCACCCTGAGTATATTTACTACTCGTTTAGATTATGTACCCACCATCAAATGTAAATTCCTAGCACTGAAGTAAGTTTTCTAGTATATCTAGTAAGTTTATTTTCTTTGTCTTCGATACCTATCACAAATACTTTAAGAGAAGATTCAATTAGGAAGTAGTGTTCTCAATTTCCTAAGTTCTTGAATTTAGAATCGAACATTGCTGTCGAACTTGCTAAGAAGAGTCAATTCAGGATTGAAGTCATCCCATCTTTTCAGTCATAAAATGTTTATCAGTAGTGTCGATTGTTGCACGAATTACTAAATTGTTACCTAATGTTTCAACGCATTACGAAGTTTTTGTTGTATCGTTAAAATTTTCTAAAGTTTCTTCAATATTTGCTGAATTTAATTTTCTATTAATGTTTCTAATTGCTATCGACTCAGTACTGGTCTAGTGAGTTGGTACTCAAAAGTCATAAACCTCAAAATCTGATTTATAAATTATCAATACTGCATATAGATATCATGAAATATAGAAAATCACAAAATAAAATTAGAAAATTTCTAAACAAGATTGAAAGATTATATGTTTTGAAAATAGAATTTCTACTGTCGGGTAGAAACTTTGACATTCTGACTATTTGAGAAATAATAAAATAAGTATAAGACCGAGAGGAATAATTCAGAAACAAGGAGACGGATTACAACTAAGATATAATTACTGACCACATGCAACACTTAGAGTACGTGCTAGAAGTGAAAAGTCCGATCCTCAGATGAAGATAAAGCGTATACGATTATTAGAGAGCAGTGTACTGCTTCAAGATGATGAGAAAGAAAGATTAGGATTAAAACCAGGATAGATTGACAGCGCAAATTAACGTTTCTAAAAGAATGATCGCAGTGCAGCACCTGATGAGGAGTTCGGAAGATACAGTTTTTCATGATTAGATAATCCAAAAATAATCTCAAACTCAGCTGCAAAATGTTACTTAGTTGGAGGAGAAGGATGTTTTATCTGCAGATAAAGACATTAAAGGATATGTTCTCGTTATTCAAAAATTAAAAGTAGTTGGTTTATAATGAAAAATGATGAGAAAGTTACTTTTAACTTAATCTGATTTAGCAGCAATTTGTTTCCAGCACGAAATTGACTCATTTAAATGAGAGGTTTCCATGATCATGTTAATAAAGAAAAATCCATTTGATGTACCAGCTGAATACGAAAAATTATAATGATTGAGAGAGAGCACGTAAGATGATAAAATGTCTCGCATGTATTTAGCCATAATACTTTCTTCATATTTAATGTAGATAAGCATCGATGCAAATCGATTATATCACCATCCATTACCTCATCTACTGTAGATACTTGTAGTTTGTCTGTGATCTCACCATTGTATATGGGGTAAATACATAAGAACGAATTTGAGAACCCCAACCAATATCCTTTTGTTCACCTTGTTGCTAGTTCTTTTCTTTTTCTTCTATTTTCGTTGATATAGTTTTTGATTTTGGGCGTTTTCATCGCACATCTTATTTTTAATTTGGCTCGTCTTGCTTGTGCGATTGAACGACTGATACCAGTAGAAGATGGACATGAACCGCTGAGTCAGTAGTGTTAATATGTTGACCTCCAGCCCTGAGCTCTGTAAGCGTCTACTTTTTAAATTCTATCACACTGATGTTAATCTATCATCATTAAATTCTGGAATTACGATCTATTGAAGCGAACGATGTATTCTTCAGATGGGATCTGCAAAGGTGAGATACGAACAACTCGGTGAACACCTTTTCTCCTCATCAACCCATATGCAAAGTCACTCAATTTTATAGCGTTGATTGTACTCCAGTGATGTCACCAGATTGATAGTCTAAGCAGCCGTATTTTAATCTGTTTTGTGAAGAAACCTTTCACATACGTGCAACATTAACTCGCAGACCAATCTGTAGCATCAGTTCCACCAGCACCTGCATGGCTTTCTAGCATAGCAGTGTTGATCATTACATCTGAGAATAATAATCTAAAGCCACAAATCTCAACACTTGCTTGAGATTGACCACTGTTTCAGTAAAACTTTGATAAATCTCTTCGTCATCTTCATCTAGAAATTCAACCATTCTTCAGAGTGTTCTAAATTCACTGGCATCATTTCACTAAATTCATCAAGTTCTATATTTTTGATTCTGTAACTAATAGGGTTGTCGCTTTAGTCCATCATTCCAAAAATCGGACCAGCATCACATTTTCAATTTCAGCAGTGCTCGCTTTTATCTTCTATTTTTAATGAAGTTTTAAATTTCGTTATTCTTTTGTTAATTTCTTCTGGAGTTCTTTTCAAGTTCAATGTTCCAAAAATTTTCACCTCATTAACTTCTTTTCGTTTACTTATTATGTTACACTTTTACTGAAGATACAAGGAAGGTAGGAACAAATTATAATACTGGATTAAATATACATTTAGAAATTAGGTTAGAAATTCAGGCTATAAGTTGCTTCATCTACAAATTATTATTTTCATTTTCAATATTATGTGCAATACTACGAAAGAATCAATTGAATTTTTCCACTAAAATTATTCTTAGAAATGTGATTACCAAGGTTAAGAGAGAGTATGATTTACAAAAAGTCATTTAAAAAGCTATTGACTGATTTTGACCTTAATGATATTATTATATATGTGATAGCAAAGTCAGATACTTAGAGTGCTAAAACACAAAATTGGGAGAATAGGTGATGACGATGTTAATAGAGTAGACAGCACCATCTTTCAATCGTATGTCGAGACCTTATTACGACTAATCAACTTGTAGGTTCTAAGCAAATTGTTCAAAAGATTGATTTGTGCTGGCAACGATAAGAAATGATATGAGTAAAATTAGAAAAGAAGGATTGATTACAAAAGACTATATTTTCATCAGGGTAGAGTACCTTTCGAAAGGTTATCGTATTAGTAGATTACAAAAAAGATTATGAACTATCGACAGTGAGAATGAGAAACTTAAACAACTCTCTGGTGGTGATATAGTTCGAAAATAATTATCTAGATGCAACAGTACTATCGGATCTCACTGACTGTACGGCGTGATACTCAGCCCTGACAAAACAGGCAGGCGCATTAATATGCAGAGGTTATTCTAAGTAGTCGTAGTATTCGTTATATTAGTAACAAGCATAGGAGAGGTATTCCAAAATTATAACCGGATGCAGACTCACTGCAGAAGATATGAGATGAGATTAATAAGCTTCTTCAAAGTTACTTTATGATGTGGATATGGCAACAGCTCAGCAATGATTCACGGAGAGTTAGAAAATATCTAAAGAATAAAGTTAATCAACTACGATATGATAGTGGGTGGCTTTTAAACAGACTGTTGCAAAATAAAATTAAAAGACCGTAGCATTAGGGTAAGTGCAATTTACTAGCAACCTGATATAGACAATGTAGAAAATTAAAAAGAAGTAGTATCGCTCTTAGAAGATGACAGATAGTCGAGCTTCTAGATATCAATGAGTAACAAGACAAAACCATCTCATTAAAATAGGAACCGAGCTAAGCTGAGAATACAGGATGATCCTTTCACAGTGTCTAGAAGTATAACACATCTAAAGGTCAAGGTGTACAGCTGCATGGACCAAAGAGAATGGACTATTCGAAAATCATGACACTTATAGCTTGTGTTCGTGATATCTATAATAATTTGAAAATAATTAGAGGCAGAGATGCTATTTCTCAACAGAACAAAAAGAAACTCCACAAGAATAGCAAACAACAGAAGAAACTGTTGAAACTGAAGAAAACTAGACTCTGAAGAAGTAGTTGAAAAACTGCAGAAGAGCTATTACAAGAACAAATTGACTGCAAGAAGAAGCAGTAGCGTCAGAAGACAAATACTTTACGACTTTACGCAGAGTTTGAAAAACTTTAAAACGACGTAAAAATCAAGAAATTGATACTATAAATACTTACAAGAGTCAAAAGTGATTACAGAACGGCCTGTTTGATAACTAGAACGCTGTTGAGTTGAGTCAACTAGAAGAAGTACAAACAGTTCTAAAAGGTGTACAAATGGTATACGAAGGATTACAAGACGCTTAAATCAGAAGGTGTTGAACAGAAACTGAAAATACTGCAGTTCGATCCAAACTTCCACCATCGCAGTAATGTAAGAAGATAGTGATAAAGAAAGCGGAGTAATCTTAGATACATTCCAAAAGGTTACAAAACTAAAAAGATAGAGTAATCAGACCAGCAATGGTTATAGTTAATTTAAAGGCTATCAATGTTAGTATTTCAAGTATTAAATACGAAGAAATGGTTATGAGGAAGCTTCTCAAAGATACCAAAGAATAAGGAACGCAGAGACGAAATGATGAAATATCGACGAGCCTTAGTTTTTCGAACCCAGAAGGTGAAGAAAAGTTAGGAGTAAGAATCGCACAGCTATACCAAGAAATGAAGAGCGTAGTAACGAAATGATTGGCATGTAGCCACTGCGCAGATACTTACTTGAAGAACTAAGAACGCTAGTGACAAACACCTGAAAGTAGCCACTGTGCAGAATATTTTCATGTAAAAGCTGAAAAGCATTTAGTAATATAAGACTTTGTTAGAGTGAAATAATCACTTTTAACAAATAAATTTGAAAATATAGTTATTATAAATTTAAGGAGGACAAGAATATGTCATTATGTATCGACTTAGGAACAACTAACTCTGCGTATCGCATTAGAAGGTGGGGAAGCTAAAGTAATCCCTTAACCCAGAAGGTAACAGAACTACACCTTCTGTAGTAGCATCCAGTGATGAAATCAGAAGCAGCAAAACGTCACAATCACTAACCCCAATACAGTAATTTCTATCAAACGTCACATGGGTACAGATTGATAAAGTAGATGCAGAGGTAATACTCATACCAAAGAAACTTGCTGATTTTACAAAACTTAAAAAGCAACTGCTGAAGCTTACCTAGTGAAAAGTAACCAGCTGTTATTACAGTACCAGTTACTCAACGACGCTCAACGTCACAACCAAAGATGCTGGTAAAATCGCTGGATTAGAAGTAGAACGTATTATTAACGAACCACCGTGCACGCATTAGCATGACGGATTGAAAAACAGATGTAGATCAAAAGCATTAGTATTCTGACTTAGGTGGTGGTACTGACGTATCTATCTTAGAATTAGGAGATGGAGGATTCAAGTATTAGCTACATCAGGGAGATAATTTACTAGTGGGGGATGATTGACCCGCTTTTATTGACTATCTTGTAGAAGACTCAAAAAGAACAAGCTACCGACTTATCCCAAGATAAAAATGGCAGATGCAACGTCTTAAAGATGCAGAGCAGAAAAAGCTAAAAAGACTTATCTGGTGAAAACTCAACTCAAATTTCATTACCATTCATCTCACTGGAGCACCGGACCAGTTCACTTAGAAAACACATTAACTCTGTGCTAAATTTGATGAATGACCTACAGCTTAGTAGAAAGAAGATCATCCCAACTCGTCAAGCCTCTAAAGATGCTGGATTAAACCCAAGGATATCGATCAAGCACCTTTTAGCTGGTGGATTCTACCTGTACTCCAGCCAGGCCAAGTTAGCCGTAGAAATGGTGCGAGCACCTGGCATAGGAGGTGAAACCTGTATGAAGGAGAAATATGGCAGGGTGCAACTATCCAAGGTGAGTAATCAGCAGGTGACTGTTAAAGACGTTGTATTACTAGACGTAACTCCACTACTCATCAATAGGTATCGAAACCATGGGACTCAGTTATGACAGTATTAATTCCAAGCAGGCTACTACAATCCCCAACTTCTAAATCACAAGTATTCTACTAGCTGCAGACAACGTAACCAGCAGTAGGACATCCACGTATTACAAGGTAGAACGTCCAATCGGCATCTGATAACAAAACCTTTGGAAGATTCCAAATCTCAGATATACTCACCAGCACCACGTGAGTACCTCAAATTGAAGTTACATCTGATATCGATCACGGTATTGTAAATGTTACAGCTTAGAAGATCTTGAACTCACTAACAAAAATTACTATTGAATCACGCAGTTCATTAACTGATGCTGATATCGATAGAATGGTATAAAGAAGCTAGAAGCTGTGCTGTTATGCAGACAAGCTAAATGTACAAGAAGAAGTTGATGTACGTAACGAAGCTGGACCCAACTTTCTATCCCAAGCAGATAAAGCATTAGAAGAAGCTAAAGATAAAGTAGATCGAAAGCTTTATTAGATAACATTACAGCTAAAAACGATGGCTAATAAAGAAGCTATGCTAAACAATAACCTTGAGAAGAAAATTGAAAGTCATGCTAAAGATGACTAAACAGCTGTTCAAGAAAATGACTATGAAACTTTTATGAATAAGCTAATGCTGCATAGCTGGGACAGCATGCGTGATGAGGAGCAAACTTCATCTAATCAAACGATGATGACACAATTGATGGACTTCACTGAGATAATTAAATAAATAGTCTAAGGGAGTTACCCAAAACTTCTAAATTTGGAAATGTTTATATGGAACTCAGATAGTGTGGGTTTATTGATATCTCAAATTTGCTTTTATAACGGCTAGATATCTAATAAACTTTGTGGGTGGACTAAACTAAAATCTTGTTTCTCCTGAAATCACCGATTTTGAGTCACCCCTTTGTTAAATACCGTAGGAGAGATGAAGATGGCTACAAAAGAGATTATTGTGCAGCATTGGCGTAAGTAAAAGTGCGCAAGCAAATGAAATGAGTATATCGTAAATTATCAAAAACAATATCACCTGGATATCAACAAAGAGCCAGGCGCTTGAAGATAAAGTTCAAAGAAACTCAGAAGCGTAAGGAAGCACTGGCGAGGATACTCAAAAAGCTCTACGGCGACTGATTTGGCTGCACGCATCGCGAAGGCGGAGCCGGTCAAGGCGATATCGCGCTTCGGTGGAGGTTTCTCTGACTCTCAGGTGGTTTTCCGATGACTTTGGAGATATTTTCTCAAGTTTCTTCGGTGGAGGAGTGACTCACGCCGCAATCCGAAATGCCCCACGTCGGCGAGAAGACTGGCTTACACCGCATCTCGCATAAGCTCGGAGGATGCTGTGGCCTGGCACGAAAAACCTATCAAAATCCGTAAAGATGTAGAATGTGATCACTGTCACGGAAGTGGAGCGAAAGATTCTTCTTCATCTGTAAACACTTGCGCTAGATGTAATGGTAGGACAAGAAGCGGTAATTCAAGACACCCATTCTCGGACGTATGCAAAGTCAACGGCCACGTTCGCATGTCGATGACGCGGGAAAATCATTGAAGATAAACGCTCACTGTTTCGGTAAAGGATGCAACAACTCAAATCGCGTAGAAGGATGGTGCTAGAGACTCCAGAAGCTGAATTCGGCCCAGGGTCAACGTGTTCGCTTCGTACAGGTGGAGCAGGAGAAAATGGATAGTCCAGCAGGTGATTTATCTCTAGAAGTAATCGCAAGCGAGGATCGCATACCCATAGAGAAGATGATGACATACACTCGAATTAAAACTTTCAGCGCACAGGCTCGCTTTAGAACAAAGTGCTGGCTGTTCGCACATTTGACAGGTGAAATTGAAACTAAACAACGCAGCAGGAACGACAACATGGACGTGTAAATCTGGTCTTGCAGGTAAAAGGTGCTAAAAGTGTTATGGGATATGGTCAAGGAGATCGCTCTATATCGGTATCGGCTGAAATCCCTAAAACTCTATCAACAAAAGAACGTGAGTTATACCTAGAACTTGCTAAACTGAATAATGAAAAGTTGCCGAAGATGAAAGCCTGGACAAGCGTAGAGGAAAAGCAAAAGATCTGTTTGACTCATCAAGACGTAAAAGCTCAGAGGTTTCTGGCTCTGTATTTCCGATCAAGTATTACACTATATTTATTTGAATGTGAATACACAGTAAAACATAAGATGGATGATAAAATATCTAAAAGAAGGAGTGAGGAAATGTCTCATGTGTTGACTTTAAGACTGATCAAGAGATTAGTGATGTTTTATTATTAGATAATGTAATTCGTGGAATTGCGACAAGTGGGAAACCATTATTTAACATTTGCGTATCTGGAAAGATAAAACTGGTACAAGATTGATGGAAAAATTTGGGAAGTTAAAGACGAAGATAGGTGAAACTAAAAGCTGGGTAAGATGGTTTATGGTATGAACGATTTAGATTATCGTGAAAAACTTCAGTTGAAAATCACTATCGAATGGCCACAGAAAATGACAAACATCGATATGTTGCCAAGATTATATTCAAACAGCAACCAGTACCAAAAAGATGTAAATGATAAACATGAATTAAATTATTTTCGAAAGAAATAGCAAAGGAGAACTTAAGAACTGTAAAATAATCGAATTGAATTACACACACATAAAAAGGAATTTATTAGTTACCCTGGCTTTCAAACTCAATGCATCAAGGATTTTATTCAGGGACTGATTTAATCTCACACTACAACAATGCTGGAAAAATAGATGTGCTTATTGCATGGACTTTATCCATCGTCAGTCAAGGATTTGTTTATGTATAGCGGCATCATGCTAAAGGATTTAGGGAAAACTACTAGAACTCGAGTGGACCTGCAGGAACTTCTATATAGCATTAGAAGGTGAGCTATTAGGGTAATATTGTTGTTATGGAGTGAAGGAAGTAGTTTCGAATGCATGGATTAGGGATTGAATCTGAAGAGATGCTCTACTTTATGACATATGATTCTTGCACATCATGGTGCAGTAGGAATTTGGTCTCACCAAAACCACTTCGCGATTAAAGAGGCGGAGATTATTCACTTTTATCGACAACATAGATGCTAGGAATGAGCGATGCCTTGAGAAAACTTAGCGAATGTGTGAGCCATATTACGTAAAGATAAATTATTTGCTGAGAGGAAAGAGATTTTATGTTCCTACGTTTGATAGAGAAGCTAATGCCAAAGAAATAAAATTATAGAAAGAGAAGCAGTCAGATCAGCGCATGCAAATATATTAGGTTTTGCTGCTGACGTTTTGTTGGGCATTGTAATATGCGTATTTGATTGATCAAATATGAAGAAATGCAAGAAGGAGCTTCGACGAATAATAGCACAAATAACTTAGGAAGTGTAGATGGGATTTAGATAAGGAAAACTACAGTAGTTGTAGAGAAAATACGTACTATTACAGATTTAGATTCATTAAAATCTGAATTGAATTTATCTCAAGAAACTATAGCTGAGTTGAAAAACTTTTGCCCTCAACGGTTAGTTATTCAGTAGATAGTAAAGGAATGAGTACTAAAAATCTACCCAAGACAAGGTGACATATTTCACAATAAGATTGCAGGAAAATGAACTAATTGGTGCGTTATGATGTAAAAGATGGGAAATTAAATACCTGTCAGTGAAGATTCTAAAAATTTTATCAAAAATAGATTCTAGTAAAATTAAAATGACTGATTTAAATCTAAAAATACTGACCATAATAACTCAGAAAAGAAATTCTTAAAAATATTTTTTGTAACTCATGGAGGAAGAAAGAGCTAGTAGCATTATTTGGTTATTTAGTTGATATAGATAAAAATGTCACTGTTGTGGTAAGGATTATCATGTAACTAAAATGTCATTGGCTGAATTAACGGATGTTTATAATACAGCTTACAAGGATACATACAGTAGAAGATGTTTATAAAGATGTACCATCACTGAAAAATATAAAATATAGAGAAGTAGATGATAGTTATTCAGGTAATGAAGATAAGTATAATAATTTCTCTCGTTAGGAGAGACAGTGTCTTTTAAAAAGATAAAGTTTATATAACAGGAATGGGAGGAATTGGTGGTGCAACTCAATTTACTCCAACTGATGAAAGAAGTTGACTACTGAAGGATAGATTATCAGTTCCAATTAAAAATTCATCTTCAAATAGTGTTGCAGGTAAATATATACTGCGATTAAACGACAAGCAATATGGGCGTGAGAATCTCGCCTAAATACTATAGTAGAGAGTATAGAACTAAAACTAATATGTTAGAGGTAAATAATAAAGTAGCTTTTAGTAGTTTGTTCTAACGGCAAAAGCTAGGAAGATAAAATTAAATTAGATAAATTAGAAGAAAATATTAAAAGTCTAGGCTTAGTTCCTGTTTATAGTAACCATTTATATAAAGATCAAATTCCAAGAAGAAAGTGCAGAAACACGTGGTGAAGAGCTAATGGACTTTTTAGGTGATAAAAGTATAAAGGCACTTGAGTTATTTCTGTGTGATCTTTCTAATGAAATATTAGATTATCTAGACTATGTATACATAGAGCATTAAACCAGTGACATAGTGATTTAAGTGTAGTATTAAATGCAATAACTGGTTAAAACATGAGAATCTATATATCATTTACTCAAGTATTGAACATATTGAAAATGAAAATATAAGAGATAGTTTTAGTGAAACAGTGAGGTATAATGAACCAGATTTAATAAATATATCATGGAATTTTTCAAGGTGAAGAAATTCAGTGGATAGTTGCAGGTGTGTGTATTAGGTGTTTTCTTAAAACTAGCAGGGCACTCAATATTTTCTCCCAGATTTGTAGTAACAGAGTATTATAGAAGGACTAGGGTACTAACAGTAGAATCATTAATTACTCATCTAATCAATTAAAACAAATGGGTGTTTTTTGATAAAATTTCAGGTTATTACTGAATTTTATCATTTCGAAAAATATATAATAAAATGATATTATATTGTAAAAGATTTATAGTAAGATTTACCAGTAGCTAGATAAGGAGTGAAGGATGTAAATTTAAAATGATTACTATAGGTGGTAGAATAAATATAAAAAACTTTATTTTATTTTACTTCCTGGTTTTTCTATAATTAGTTTATACCCATTATAGAAATTGCTTGAGTTCCGGTTTGTATTACGAACTTCTTCTAATTCGTTGTAAATTTCTATGCTGTTTCAAGTCCAGTAGTTTAATGTTCATCACATTCTTCTAATGCTAGTTTCATATCTTTAATGAAGTGATGTGTGAAAAATCCTGGTTTGAAGTCTCTGCCTAGGACTACGTGGTCCATGTAGAAGTCATTGAGAAGCTTCCACCAGAACCTGCTGATACTGGTTTTGAAGAACGAGTTCTAAGTCTCAGGCCAACTTCTTTTAGCGAATTTGAAGCTTTCTGCAACTGGAAATCATAGTTGTAGCTATTACGATCTCGATTAGCAAAAGTTTCGTATATTGACCTTTTCCAGCCACTCCGAAATATGTAATATTTTTACCTAATTTTTCAACAAGAGGAAGAACAACTTTTTCGAATACCTTTTTATCTCCACCCGCCATGATTGATAGAGTAGCATTTCTGCTCCAATGTCTCCACCTGTAACTGGAAGATCGAATGTATATGCTCAACTTTTTAGAAATTCTGTATTGATTTTTCAGCAAGACTAGGTGATGAAGTAGTCATATCCACAAATACTTGACCTTTTTAGCTGTTGTAATTAAATCCATTTTCACCAAGATAAACATCTTCAACATCTTTAGGATATCCAACCATAGTGAATACTGTACACGAATTCTGGTGCATCTTTAATCTCATCTAAGAAGTAGCAGCTCACGTTTACTAAGTTATCAGTTTTACTCTTTGTTCTGTTGTAGACGAAAAGTTCATGACCTGCATCTAATAGGTGCCTAGCCATGCTTTCACCCATAACTCCTGTTCCAACTCATGCAATTTTCATAATGAATTCTCCGTGTATAATTAATATTCTTCTTTAATTATAACATAAAAGATGAAAACGTATAATTAGTAGTTCGGCTAAAATGAGGAAAGATTTTTGATAACATCGAGCCAAACATATGATATAATATTCAAAGGTAAGAAGATAACTAGGAGGATGTTGTGAATGAGTAAATTAAAAAGAATTTTTATGTGTACAAGACCACATAGTTATCCGTAGCATCGATAGCGCCAGTGTTATTTAGCCACATATGCATTAGGATACGAGAGTAAATTCTCAATTTTAAAAATTTATATTATTTCTGTTGGCTTGCTTAATAATTCAAGCGGCAACTAATTTATTTAATGAGGTATTATGACTATAAACACGGGTTAGATAAGATTGATTCAGAAGGAATTTCTGGTTCGATAGTAAAAGGAAAATTTAAGTCCAAAAGAGGTTATGGTAGGTGCTTTGCACGGTACGTACTGGCATTTGGACTTGGATTAATTTAACATTTATGACTAGTATCATGTATTATTAGTTGGTTTAGTGTGTATGCTTGCTGGATATTTTATACTGGAGGCAAGTATCCTATAGCTTATTCTCCATTCGGAGAAGTTGTTTCAGGATTTTTCATGGGAACAATTATAATAGCTTTATCATTCTATTTCCAAACTGGCTATGTTAATGCTGATATTATTATTGTTTCACTGCCGTTATTTATCATGATAGGGAGCTATATTATTGGCGAATAATATCCGTGACTTAGATAATGATAAAGATCAGGAAGAAGAACTATAAGCATATTAGTCGGAAGAAATCAATGCGATTAAAACGATGGCAATTAGTTTTATAGTAGTATATTTACTAAATGTTTTCATTTATAGTTACCAAATATACTTTCGTGGTGGAATCTACTGAGTGTTTGTTACTATTCCTTTAGCGATAAAAATACTAAAGGTTGAAAATGCAAATAATGATAAAAACAATAGGCAATCTGTATGGTGTTAACAGCTAAGTTGACGATTTTCGTAGGATTCATAATGTCGTCATGAATATATTGAAATATATAATGAATTAGGTAAATTCTAGTAAGTTCAGTACAATTAAAAGGGAAGTCAATAACTTTCGTTGACATCTTAAACCAAAAAGATATATAATAAATAATGTGTTTATGAGGTGATATTTAATGAAATGGTTAAGATTCTCGTTATTCAAAAATAATAGTGATACTTTTTGTTTTGAAGAAAATATAAATGTTAAAGTAGCACACTATGATAGCTCTAAAAGATATTAGAGACGTTGTTGTAGTGGAAAATTAACTCGAGTGGACAAGATAAAATCTATGCCGATTCATTAATTAGAAAGGTAACTTGAAAATGATTTCAGGGAAAACACTAAAAGAAGTTGTTGTTCCATTTGAAAATCGAAGAGAGAGAAGAATACGTTGATAACCTGTATTTGCAGGTGAAGAGGTATTCGATGTTAATTTAATGGATATGTATATTGATTTAACACCTTTAGTGAATGAGCTTATAATTTTAAATATTCCAATAACTACTCTGATGAAGAAGAGCTAGAGATGGTTTCTGCTAACGACTGGGAATTGGTTTCTGAAGAGGCTTAACCGATGTTAAAGAAACGAAAGAATCACCGTTTGCGTAGCTCTTAATGGACTATTTAAAGAACAATAAGAATTATTTAAAATAATTGGAGGAATTAACTATGGCAGTTCTTTAGAAGAACATCAAAAACAGCTAAAAGAAAAGAAGAACTCACAAAAACTATCTGCACCATCAATTACTATCGATGCAACAACTGGTAACTACGTAATGGGTCACCGTGTTGATAGAAAAACTGGTGCATGTACAAGTTGCAGACAAGTTCTAGACGTTAAATATCTCGAATATTACCAAACCCCAAGGAGGTGTCCTTAGGGTTTTTATATTGAAAATTAAATTATTAATAAGTCATCTTATTTTACTAAAATTCATGGAAAATAAGATATATTGAAAATGAGGTTGATTCAAAAGGTTCTAAAATAAATCTGAATGTGATCCAGTACGTGCCGCAGTTAAAATTAATTTTCGTTAGATATAGTGTAAATGTCAACCAATCTGATTCAATATGAGATTCTCTAAGCCTCTGTAATTACCAACAAGTGCATGATCTCTATATTTTAATGGAAGAGCTTCTTGCTTTTGAAGAGTATCAAGAACAAATTTTAATGAATTTAAGTCTAAACCTCTTTTTCTTATTTGTTTTAAATCTTTTTTAAATTGGGTGGTGGTGATTAATGCTAACATAGATTATTCCTCAGAGTCAATACTATCGAAAAGAGCGGTTGCTGAAGAATATGTTTGTGCTTCAATTTTACCTTCCATAATATCTTTTGCTTCTTGTATAGCAGCTTCTGTTTCCTTATTGAAATTAGGTTGTACAATTGGAAAAGGGAAACCACCGTTCATAATTGCTGTATTTAAAAAATATATTAATCGCGTCTCAGTCACTGAAATACCAAAGCTAGAAAACAGAGATTCAGCTTCGGCTTTTGTTTCGGTTCGATACGTAGATTGATATTTGCATGTCTTTGCCACATAAAAACCTCCTTATATAATTTTATTGTATATTAAAAGTGTTTAACAATGCAACATAGGAAGTATAATTAAGATAAAAGTTTAATAACAATACTCCAAGAGAAGTTTCTCCTGGAGTATTGTTTTATATATTAATCTAAGTATCCTAATTTTAATTAATTCTGCAGTTAGTACAGCTCCACCAGCTGCTCCACGTAATGTATTGTAGAAAGTCCCACGAATTTGTAATCGAATAGGTATCTTCACGTAAACGACCCACAGTACTTGCATACCTTTTTCGTTGTCACGATCAAGCACTGGTTGTGGACGATCATTTTTCTTCATAGTATTTAATGAATGGTGTTGGTGCTAATGGTAAAAGTCATATTTAGCAATTTCAGGAACATGTTTTTAATTTTTCAACTAAAGTTTCTAATCCTGGATCATTTTCTAAATTGAATGATACACAAGCAAGGTGACCATCAAAGAACTGGAACACGAATACATTGAGCTGATAGTTTCATTGAGTTATCTGGAACGATTTTACCATCAACTACTTTTACCGAAAGATTTTAAGTGGTTCTTTTTCACTTTCTTCTTCTCCTCCGATGTAAGGAATGATGTTTCAATCATTTCAGGCCATTCATTGAAAGTTTTTCCGCTTCCTGAGATAGCTTTGGTAAGTACAGATAGATGTTTCTTTAACACTGTACTCTTTAATTGCTTCAAAGATAGGAACATAACTTTGAATAGAACAGTTAGGTTTAGTAACGATAAATCCTTTTTAGTTCCAAGACGTTCTCTTTGAGCTGGAAGAACATCTAGGTGAGCAGAGTTAATTTCTGGACAATCATCGGTACACTCGTCTTTGTTTTCGTTTGCAGAGTTGTTAGAAACAACAACTACTTCACGTTTAGCATAATCTTCTCCAAGTTTGATTAAAGCTTCTTTATCAAGGCTGATAGCGCAGAACATATATCAATTCCTTCAGAAATTTCGTCAATTTTGTATAAAGTTTTCACAACCAACTCTTTTGTGTATTCTAGGAATAGCGTGGTCTAATTTCCAACGGCTTTCCATAAGTTCTCCATATTTTTACCAGCAGAACGAGGTGACGCTGCTAATTTAACTACGTCAAAGTATGGGTGATTTTCTCACAATACTAACAAACGTTGTCCTACCATCTCCTGTTGCCTCTAATACGGCTACCCTTGATCTTTTGACAATAAATCTCTCCTCTATTTGTATAAAAATTATTTTAAAATGAATTTCCTCTCTGTAATAAAAGAAGAAGGTTCAAAAATTATTAATATATTAATTTAGAACTACTGTTCCTCTCTTTATCAACTTTTTAGTAAAATTGCTTTGCCAGTTGTATTTTTAATTTAGCAAGATCGCTTTTTATTTTTCAATATTGTTAGTATCGCTAACGATATTCATTAATGTAGAACCACTTCCAGAAATGAAAATGCTGAACTATCAATTTTTCACAAATTTCTTTTAACTTCGTGATATTCATGTATTATTTCTTTTCTGTAAGGTTCATGGATTTATTCTCTAACTTTATTATGAAGTTCTAAGTCATAAGTTTCAAATGCTCAATAACCGATCCGATACGATAATGAGTAGATTGTATCTTGAAGTTTAATTTCTTTTTGGCATTACTTTTTCTAGCTTTTTCAGTAGAAGTTTTCGAAGTTTGGAATTAATGCCAGGAAATTAAATCTTTCATCGACTCATATTTTACAGTTACGCTTCTTTACTATCGGCAGTACAAGATGAACTTAGACTTCGAAAATAGCTGGAGAAAACATTATCGGGATGCCCTTCGATTTCGTTAGCTATTGTAAAGATTTCTTGTTTATCACGGGTGTATCAGTTAGTAAGTACGCACTCGCATATTCCAGCGACTACACAAGTAGAGCTACTACCCAAACCACGGCTAATCGGGTACATCATTATCAATTGATATTCTAACACCTGAAATTTCTTTGTTTAATTTTAGTGTAGTTAGTAATGTTTGATAAACTAGGTTATTTTCATTTGAAAACGTTCTTCAAATCCGACGAATTTTGCTAGACCGCTGTCTAATTTTTCGAATTTAAAAGTAGTGTAAAAGTGTTGCAAACATCACTAAGGCTATCAAATCCACATCCAACATTTGGAGAAGTGGCAGGTACACGAACACATACCATTATAAATCACTAGTTTCTAAGATGTATTTTCTTCATATCTTCCTCGATCAATTACATCTTTATGTCTAATTTCCTTTTGTCAAGATCTCAAATTCTCAGGGATAACAACTTTTGTTTGTTCATGAAGTTTATTCATAAGAGTAAACCCATCTTCTCCATGAGTTTCGAATAGAGAAGAGTAGACACTTTTCAGTAAATTTGTATGGAGACGCTGTTGATAATACGATACTAGCATGCTCATTATCTAAATTATCTAGAAGAACTTTATAGCTACCGCAGTATGAGTATCTATATGTAGTTATCTTTTCATAGATAGCTTTTAATAGTTTCTTTAGTTTGTTCATCATCAGCAAATCCAGCTTGGAACTTGTCTTTATCTTATCTAATACTTCACCAGTAACTTCAAAACGACCAGTTTTCTTTTAAGTCTTTCATAAGTTTAGCAATATATGCATTATCGCAACCGCTCAATGTAGTAAAGTAGACGTCAAGTTACTAGAAATTAAGATATCCATACTTGGTGATACTGTTTCTTTTAAGAAGTCTCTGCTTTTTATCATAAACACCAGTTGTTAAGAAATCATAAAGTACATTATTGTTATTACTTGCACAAACTAGTTTATTTACAGGTAAACCGATTTGTTCAGCATAGTAACCAGCTAGAATATTACCGAAGTTACCAGTGCAGGTACTACAAAGTTTACTTTATCGTTTAATTTAATTTTTGTTTGTATTTACTAAGTCTAAGTAAGAAATAACATAGTAAACCACTTGAGGGATAAGACGCTCTGATATTGATTGAGTCACTTGATAACCTAATATTTTTAGAAAGCAATTCTGAATTCTTCATCAACGAATAGTTCTTTAATCCCACTTTGAGCATCGTCAAAGTTTCCATGAATCGCACAAACTTTTGTATCTCTTGACCTTCTTGAGTTTGCATTTGTGCTTTTTGTACTGTACTGTCACCATCGTTAGGGTAGAAAACCATAATTTTTGTTCTATCTACATCTTTAAAACCTTCTAGTGCAGCTTTTCACCTGCATCTCCACTAGTCGCTAAGATAAGAATCACTTTTGTTTCATTTTTGTAAAGTGCCGTTTTTGTAAGTTGTGGAAGAAGTGAAAGACCTACGTCTTTAAAGTGCGCTAGTTGGTCCGTTGAATAATTCAAGAACATAGCTATCTTTTTAATCCTACTAGAGGAGTAATGTTTTCATGAGAGAATTTAGCATCTATATGTTTCTTCTACACATTTTTAATTTCTTCATCGCTAAAGTCTACGAAAAAGACGTAGCACGGCTTCAGCTACTGACAGTAGCTTTTCCGATTAATTTTTCTAAATCCACTTATTTTCCTAAATCTCTTAAAACGAGTCCACCTTCTTCACTTAAACCTTGAAGAATAGCTCACTTGACTCTAATTTTCTATTAATATCTCTTGTACTTTCGTAAATCATTTAAAAATCTCCTTGCTTTATCGTTGTATATATGATACATATGTCTCTATAAAAATACAAGTGTTTTTACAAAAAGAACTTAATTAATTTTTATAATTATAATTTTACACTAAAATAAGTTATAAAAACAGTCAAAATAATCGAAAAATTGAAATTTTTGAAAATTTTCAAAATTGATTTATTTGACATAAATAAAATACTTGATAAACTTTAACTATATAATTGAAAATAAATAATGAACTTAGGAGAAAAATCAATTATGAAGATTGGGATTTAGGATATGGAACTGCTGGTAGTGGGCATGATGTATTACTAACGGTAAAACTGAAGAATTAGATAAAATTGAAGTAAAGAGTGTTGCAAGAAGTCGTGACAAGATGCATTTGTAGCTACAGATGATATTAATGAAATTTTAAATGATGAAGAAATTTTCGATTGTGAGTTGAGTGCTTAGGTGGATTAAATCCCTGCGTAGTGAATTTATATCTTTAGAGAGCGGAAAGCATGTTGTTACTGCGAATAAAGCTGTTGCTGCAAAAATATCTAGGCGAATTTATTGAGTTAGCTGAGAAGAATAATGTTAGTTTGTTTTTGGAGGCTAGTGTTGGTGGAGGAATTCCATGGCTTGTAAACTTAGAAAGAACTAGACGTGTTGATGAAGTAAAACGAGTATATGGTATTTTTAATGGAACAAGTAACTATATCTTAGATAACATGTACAGAAATGATCAAGAATTTGATTCTACTTTTCACTGCTCAGGATTTAGGATATGCTGAAGCTGATCCGAGTGCTGATGTGGATGGTGGGATGTTGTGAACAAAATAATCTCAAGTAATGCACTTGCTTTCGATATTCACGTTAAACCTGAATTTCCTACATACTCTATGAGAAACATTACAAAAATGATATAGAACTATTTAAAAACAGTATGACCTAGCTGTTAAAATATATTGGAGAAACAAATGTAGAAAATGGGAGTATGAGACTCTGTAATGCTTTCTATATTTGGAAAAGAATCTCAAGAAGCTGTTCGCTTTAAAATAATAATATCATTACTTTAGATGGTTCTTCATCGGAGAACTAGTTTTATGGACAAGGAGCAGGAAAAACTTCCAACAGGAAATGCTATTGTTCAAGATATAGTTGATATTAATGAAGGTTCAACTCGTGTTGATTTAGTAATTAAGAATGACTTATCTTGTTCAGAAGAATTAACTAGAAGAAATTACTGAGTACGTTCATCAGTTGAATTATCTGGTGAATTAGTTCGAGAGTGTTGAACAGTTCAGAGAAAACTACTATGTAAGAACAAAAAGAAATTTCATTAAAACAATTAAGTTCTTTAGTTGATGAAGTAAGAGAGAAAGATAGTAAATTTGTAGTTGCTAAGTTTCATAAATAATTAAAAATAAGTAATAAAGTGATTATTGAAAATAAATGTTAGATTTTTCAGAAAATTTATTGATTTTTCTACAGATAGTTATATAATATATATGAGTAATAAAAATACAAATAACATGAATTAGAAAAGGAGTTAAGATGGTTAGAGTATCAAAATTTGGAGGAAGTTCGGTAGCGAGTGCTGAAACAATTTAAAAAGTAAAAATATTGTAGAATTAGACGATGCTCTGTCGTTTTGTTGTAGTGAAAGTGCAGTAGGAAAAAGCTACTAAAGAAGATAATAAGGTTACAGATTTACTATATTTTATGCTACGCACACACTAAATACAATATAAATTTTGATAATATCTTTAAAATGATAGAAGATAAATTTATTGCTATTAAAAATGAATTAAACTTGAAATTTGATATTGAAGGTGAACTTGCTAAATTAAAATCTGAAATTAGTAAAAGGTATTGATGAAGAGTATTTAGTAAGTCGTGGTGAATATTTAACAGCTTTTATTAATGGCGGAATATTTAGGATATCACTTTGTAGATGCTAAAGACTTAATCTTTTACAACTACCAAGGTGAAATTGATTTTGAAAAACTCAAGCAGCATTTTGATGCTATTGTAAAAGAGTACGATCGTCTTCTGATTCCAGGGTTCTATGGAAGTAGACCAAATGGGGAAATTAAAATTATGACTCGTGGTGGAGGAGATGTTAGTGGAGCGATTGTTGCTAATATTGCAAATGCAATGTTTATGAAAACTGACTGACGTATCAGGAATCTTAATAGCGATCCTCGCATTATTGAAAACTCACATGAAATTAAAGTACTAGTTATACAGAACTTCGTGAACTTTCATACATGGGTGACAAGTGTTCTTCATGAAGAAGCTACTCTTTCCCAGTTCGTGATAAAGATATTCCAATCCAAATTCGTAACACAAATGATCCAAAAGCAGAAGGAACTATTATCTCAGATAATAAAACATCTAGATGCGAACAAATAGTTACGGGGTATTGCAGGAAAAAGATTTCTCATTATTACTATTAAAAACGTCACATGGCAAAATGAAGGATTAATTGGTAAAAGCCTGAGAATTTTTGAAGACTTTAATGTTAGTATCGAGCACATTCCCAAGTGGAATTGACTCATTCTCTGTGGTTATTGAAACAGGTAATGTTAGACCATTCTATCCAAGAGTTAGTAGCTAAAATTAAAGCTGTTTTAGATGCGGATGAGGTAAATGTAACTCATGAGATTTCTCTAATTGCTACAGTTGGGGAAAAATGAAAAATACAAAAGGGTTATTCAGCAGATTATTCAAAAGCTCTAGGGAAGCTTTGGGTAAACATTGCACTAATTTCATCAAACAAATGATGAGATTAACATTATCGTTGGTGTTCATAACGATGATTACGAAAAACTACTAAACACTATTTATTCAGAATTTAAATAATATAAATAGGGGCTGACCTTCAAAAGTCCTAAATTTTAACAAGGTTTATATGAAAATTATAGATGCAGTGAGTTTATTGATATCTAAATTCGCTTTTAGTAAAAGCTTTTTAGATATCTAATATCTCTAGTGGGTGACTCGACAAAATCGATTTCTTCGAAATCACGATTTTTGAGTCACTCCCTATTTTTATAATATTTTATTTTATGAGTGAAATGATGAAAATTTTACAGATTATGTGTCATCCAGATTTTTGATGGAGAAATATAGAATTTCTAATATTTTAGCAAAAATTGGTGAAGAAAAATTAATAGAAGAAGGCTCAAAGATATCGAAAAGATAAATTATACGATCCAAGCACTCTATATTCCGATGTACTGGATAAGCTTTATGTTCAATTATGAGGAGTACAATTAACAGAAAAGAGAGCAACAGGATAAAAATTAGACAAAAGAATTACTAGGAACAATGGAAGAGTGCTGAAGCAGTATTTGTTATATACGCTTCACAATTTTAATGTAGTATCAAAATTCAAAGATTATATTGATAATACTCATGATAGTAAATGAAACTTTAAATGTGAGGTAGAATCTTTTAATAGGGTTAGACGATCTAATAAACAAATAACCTCTCATCATAACTAGTGGTGAGAATTTGATAAGCATATCCAATATACTAATTTAGACTTTGCAGTTCAATATGTACGAGGAGTATTTAGCATCCTAGGAATAGACAAAGTTAAAGTTATAAGAGTAGAGGTCTGGATTTAGCATTTAATAATAAAGAAAAATAGTAGAGAAGGGTATTGCTGATTTGAAAAGAATGGATAGATGAATTTTTCTAGTAGAATAAATAATGAAGGTATAAAGACCGTGAAATATGGTTTCTGTACCTTCTTGTTTTTATTTAATATCAAATTCAAGTTGTTTTTCTTTTGAAGATAAAATTGAATTGACCGTTAGTTAGGTTAGCGATCCAATTTTCAAAATTATCATAGTCTTCTTGCATTACATATAAATTGTATAAACGATTTTGTCAGGTATTCGTAAGTTATTCACGATGAAATTAGTTTTTCCACTCATATTCTATTTTTCCGTTTAGACTATAATCTAATTCTAGTCTCAACTTCAAAAGCATCTTTTCTTTCTACTATGTGTTGCATTTTTAGCGTTAATTACACCACCACCATATGCACGGACTAAAACCACCAGTTCCCTGTCTTAGTTCCACCGTAGTATCTGATAACTGTAGCTACAGACATTTTTGATTTCGTTTTTACTAGTACGTCTAACATCGAGCGCCAGTAGTTCCACTTTGGGTTCTCCATCATCATTAGTACTGAGTTATTTCGTTATTATCACCAACTACATAGCATAGAGCAAACATGTAGCATCGTAGTGTTTTTTTCATTTTTGAATAAACTCTAGCTCTTCTTCGCTACTAATTTATAAGATGTGTAATGAATGTAGATCACAAATTCATCGTATGAACTTCTTTGATTGTAATAAATTTTTTCGTCATAGTACCTCCTTTGTAATTTATAATTTGCTGAATTTACTATATTAATTATGATGTATTATAAATAAAAATGTCAATAATTAGAATGTATTTCATCATACTACTTTTGACAAAATTATACTATGCAATATGTAGTATTAGTGAAAGGAGATATCTGAATGAAGCTCAATTAAAAAGAGGTTTATTGGAAATATGTGTTCTTGCTACTTTACGTAATTCTGAATCATATGGGTATAAAATTATAAAAAGATGTTTCAAATGTAATTCTATATCGGAATCAACGTTATATCCAATTTAAAACGCTTGGAAGCAAATGATTGTGTTACCTCATATTCGGTAGAACATAATAGTAGACTAAGAAAAATATTATAAAATTACAGATGTTGGTCTCAATAAAATTCAGGAATTTCTATCGACTGGAAAGTAATAAGTACGTACATAAATATATATTAGGAGATGAAAAACATGAATAAGACACAGTTTTTGCGCTCTTTTTGGGAAGATAAATTAAACCATATTTATCGCCAAAAAGAGATGTATAAAACACTCAATTTTTCGAAGAAATGACTGATGATCGTATTGATGAGGGCTTAGTGAAGAAGAAGCTGTATCGCAATTAGGGATATTAATATCATCGTTGATCAAATTTTAGATGAACACAATATTGGGAAAAACAAAACAAAACTAGTATGGAGGTTTATACCACGAAAAATCCTACAGAGCTGGGCTATTATTACTGTATTATTATTTCCTGCTTGATAACTATATTTCTCTAGTCGTTAGTCTTTTTATAGTTATTCTATCTATAATATTTAGTATTGTACCTTTCATATATAGCTATTTTCATTGGTGGAATCTTATTAATATTAAAATCCCCATTTTATCTTTATTTACGAAAAGAAATATTTCGTATTTCTTAGATACTTTAGGATTTGGATTTATATTTCAGGGCTGGTTTAATTGGTATTTACTGGTTGATACATATAAAAATCACGTCAAAATGGTATAAACATCAGAACAATTTTTGTGAAGATTTTTCAAAAAGAGGTATATAAATGAATAACTTTATAAAAATTTCTATTAGTTTTTATAATTTTTGGACTAGTATTGATAGGATTAGCAACTTACTTAAATAATGGTCATATACCTAGATTTTTCTAATTTCGAGAAAAAGAATTATACTGTCTCAATTAATGATGTTAAAAATTTAGATTTAGATATTATTGATTCTTGATGTAAACTATAGAAGAGAATACTGCTTCTAAAAAATATGGAAATAGAATACTATACTGCTCTAGAACGTCAAAGTTAATATAGAGCACACAGGAAATAAGTTATCTATAAAAAGAAAATAAAAATATTGTGGGTATCAATTTTAATTTCTTTACTGAAAAAGAAAACTTATTATAAAAATACCTAAATCTTTCTAATATCGATATCAATTCAGTTAATAAAATAGAGATTATTTTTTATCAAGAATCTAGATATTAAATCTTTACAATTAATAGTAAACTAGGTGATGTATATATAACTAATATTTCAGCTTCAGATGCTGATATTAAATTAGCAACTGGAAATTTAAATATAGATAATCTTAAATAGTAAAAATAATTCTCTAAAAATTAATGTTACAGGAAATGTTAAATTAAATAATATTAATGATTTAAAAGATATTAGTGTTGATAATAAAACAGGAGATACAGAGTTTGTCATCATCAACAATAAAAGATATTAATATAACTAATAAACTAGGAAATATTAAGGTAAGTAATCTTCCTAGTGAAAGTTCAGATATATTAACTTAAAAACAACTACTGGTAATATTATTTCTTTAAGTAATCTTACTGCAAATAATTCTATTACTATTAAGTCAACAGAAGGTGATATTATAGCTGAATTAAGTGATGAAGAGTCAAATCTTTACAAATAGCTCAAATAAAAAAGAAACATTATTTACATCTTCAAAAACTGAACTGTAAATGTAAAATTTTTCAAATAAATAATTAATATCCCATCAAAATAGTTTGATGGATATTAATTATTCTGATTATTATTAACTCCGAGTATTTTTGATGGGTATTTGTAGTACTGATACCAGTTGTAGTATTTTACTGTTCATTGCTATTGTTAGTATTGTTTTCAGTATTACCATTTTCATCAGGTCTATTTTTCGTTACTTACTGTAATATCTTTTTTCAGATCTTCTTTAGAAAGTTGTTCTGGAAGATTGATTAGTAAATCTCATGTGACATTACTGTAAGTGCGACTCTGAGGATATAGAGTTTTTGGTAATAAATCATTTATTCTATATTCTTTTTTAATCCTATATTTATATGGCCTTGATAGTAAATGTTTAATAAGTCTGTTGCTTTTTGGCAATGGTAAATCTAAATTATCTCTTAATGCTGATGACGCATAATAGAGATAGTGGACGAGGATAGTAGTACATACACCGTTGTACATTACATCATATCCATCGATTCTGTGTGAAACGATTTGAATATCATCATTAAAGAACATTTTATCGCTGAAGCAGATTTCTGTCGTTGATAGGTTATGTCTACATTATCACCTGCAATATTAATTACATCATTGATTTTAGTTAAAGCATTTAAACTCTTTGCTTTATCGATAAGAGCGTGAATAGCTTGAAGTTGACGTTGACCACGTTCGATATCACTATCGTAATATCTACTACGAGCAAAGCGCAAGAGCTTGTTCACCGTTTAGGTATGCCATCCTTTTTCAATTTAATAGTGTTTTCTTCACCATTGGCGTTTCTTGTTCATCCATATCGAATGGAACGTATAAATCAATTCCACCAAATGCATCGACTGTTTGTTCAAAAGCTTTGAAGTTTATTAACACGTAGAAGTTTATAGGTGTATTTAATAAGTTTTCTACTGCGTTTGTTGTTCCTTTTACATCATTATAAGCATGAGCATGTGTAATTTTATCGTAGAAATATGCACTATTATTATTCTCATCATCTTTTTCACGCATTAAAGCAAGGGAATCACGAGGAATACTAACCATATCCATACGTTTTTATCTTGTTAACAGTTGCTAAAATCATAGAGTCTGTTCTACTATCTGCTCGTGTTTGTCTTGAGCCTTTTCATGGGTCATCATTCATATCAATTCTCAAAATTAGTACTGAAAATTTCCTGAAGTTAGGTCAACTTTTTTAAATAATTAACATTTTTATATCCTTTGAGAGTTGAATTATGAGTTGAAGAATGTATATGCAGCAAAAGCTCCAGTCTCTAAAAACAATAGTGCAATAATTGTAAATATTATTTTTGAATCCCTTTTAGGGGATTGTTTATCTTTTTACGAGATTGAGAACTAATTCTATCTCTTCTAGATATTCTTTCATTTAATATAATCCTTCTATCATTATAATCCCTTTTATTATACTACAAATTTCAATTTGTTGCCATAATAAAGGTGAAAAATTGAGATAAATATTGAAAAATTAGAAAAGTAAAAAGTGGGAAAATTTTTGATATTTCCAAATATTTATATTAAAAATAAAATGAGTATAAAAATAGGAGACATGTATGCCAGAATTACCAGAGGTTGAGAATATAAAGTTTGGTCTTGAAGAAGTAGTAATAAATAAAACAAATTCTAGATATAAAATATTCGAATGTAGTAAAGGAAAAGTCAAATCAAATAAAATGGCTATAGTTAAATAAGATATTGAGTATTTTTCAGAAAACGTAAAAGGTAAAAACTATAGAGAAATTATTTAGAAGAGGGAAATATTTATATTTTTACATTAAATGAAGGATATTATCACACATTTTGGAAATGACGGGGAGCATAGTAAAGATATATCAGAAATTACTAATAAAAACTACTGCAAACATCAACATGTAATTTTTGAACTATCTACTGGAGAAAACTAGTCTACAGTGATATAAGAAGATCTGGAGAACTAAAGGTACATAGAAGATGTCAGTAAATTTAAACCTCTGTAAATCTTTTTGCACCAGAGCCGTTTGATAAAACTGCATATTTTCTAGATAAATTAGATGAAAATAAATATATGATCAGTCGATAAAAGGCTCTTCTTCTTGAAGGAAATGTATTTTTGTGGATGTGGTAACATTTATGATTGTGAAGTGTTATATCGTCAAAAATACATCCATTAACTAAGGCAAGTGAACTTTCTAAAAAAGAAAAAGAAAGTTTGTTTAAAGAATTAGTTGATATCTTGTGATTCAGCGATACGAGAGGGTGGATCTACAATTTCAGATTATGTTCATGCTGATGGTGGAGAAGGAAATATGCAAAATTTTTCATCAGATTTATGGAAAGAAAGTTTGTCCGTTAGGGTCACGATGTAGAAAAATGTTACAATAAAAAGGTCGTTCTAGTCATTTTTGTCCTATTTGTCAAAAATAAAATAAAAGGAGAATCAATGGAAAGTAAAATAGAATTTTTAAAGAAGTATATGAAAAGTATAATTATAGGATCGTTAATTTTTGCAGTGATTAGATTTTTCTTAATCCTAATAATATATTAGATGGAGGAGTGATTGGGGTATCAATTATCGCTCGTCATTATTTAAGATTACCACTTGGTATTTTCATTAATTTTTAACATTCCTTTTTATACTTGAGTATAAACAGATTGGTAAAGGATTTTCGATTGCATCCGTTTTTGGTATTGTTATCCTATCTTTTAGTCAACGTCTTATTTTCATAGTTTTCCGCCACTTGTTACGGATCCATTTTTAGCGTGTATCTTTTGCGGGATAATATTAGGAATAGGGGTTGGATTAGTTATTAGAAATGGTGGAACATTGATGGAAGTGAGATGTTTTCAATTTATGCTACTAAAAATTACTGATTTCTGTAGGTGAAATGGTTCTGGAATAAATGTTGTTATCTTTATCGCATCTGGATTTGTTTTTACATGGGAAGCAGCATTATATTCTATGACAAGTTATTTTACAGCATCTAAAGTTATGGATACATCGTTATTGAGGGACTAAATGATTCTAAATCTGTTATGGTTATTACAAGTAATTATCAAGTGATAAGTCAAGAAATTCAAGATCGATTAGGGTCGGTGTGACTTTTATTACATGGTGAAGGTGGTTATTCAGGACATGAAACAAAAATTATATTTTGTGAATAACCTCGTATTGAAGAATCAAAACTAAAAATTGTATTTAGAAATGATAAAAATGCCTTTCTATCGATTGGAACAGTTAGTGAAGTAAGTGGAGCTAACTTTAGAAAAAGGATATACACTATAAATCCTCCTTTGCAGAATATTCTGCAAAGGATTTTTATGTTATAATGACTATAAAGAGGGTGGGAATTATGGAAGAATTATATAATTATCTTATGAAGAGTGAAGAGATTTATTTGTTAGAAAAGAAGAAAAACAGTAAATGGTGGCATATACTATTTGACCTTGTTGATTTCTATATTTTTGGGGAGAATATGGAAAAGATAAGACTTATGATTGTTACTTAGTTAAGTTTGAAAACATTGGGAAATACTAGTGTAAAAAGGAAAAGCACTAGAAAAATTAAGCTTTAAAGAGAAATTCGAATTGAAAAAGAAATTTCTTTGGTGGAGGCTATAGTACATGTTCACTCATGAAATTGACACATGAACTATACAACTATTTGAAATATTCATGCTAGCATGAGCAAAATTTGTCTAAATATGTTATAATAGACTGATAAATTTTAAGGATAATAAAAATGAAAATCAAAGAAATAATAGTAGAAGGAAGAGATGATACCAATGTTAAAGAAGCAATAGATTGCGATACATTTGAAAACCAATGGCTCTGCCCCTTACAAGATAGAACGATTAATCTTTTAGAAAAACAAGAGGATTAATAGTTCTAACAGATCCTGGATTATGCAGGAAAAGAATTAGAAGTATAATAGAAAAATATCCCTACAGCTAAAAACATGCATATATATCAAATAAAAAGGCCGTTGATAGTAAAGGGAAAATTGGAATAGAAGCTATGAGCAAGGAAGATATTATAGCGTTATTAAAAATCATTATACACCGATGGATGAGGTGAAAAAATGATATAAGTAATGAAATATTGATAGAGTTAGGTTTGGTAGGAGGAACTACGTCAAAAGTCCTAGAGAAGAACTTTGTGAAAGATTAAATATTGGTTACACTAATGCAAAACAACTACTAAATAAACTTAATATGTATAATATTTCTAAAGAACGTTTATTAGATGAGATGGATAAGTAAAGGATTGAAATAATGATAGGAACACCTAAGAAAACTTTTTGAAATACTAAAAACATGGATTCACATTTAAGAAGAGTTTAGGACAAAACTTCTTGATAGATGCGAATATCTTAAATAGAATCTGTTGATGAGCTGGAGTAAATGGAAATGTAGGAGTACTAGAAATCGGGCCTGGGATAGGTTCTCTTACAGAAGCATTAGCTAAAAAGCAGTAATTTCATCTGAAATTGATGGTAGACTTTACCACTTTTATCAGAGACGCTTGCTGATTATTCGAATGTTGAGATTATTAATAATGATATCTTAAAAAGTCGATGTTGATAAAATAATCGCTGAAAAAGATGTCAGATTGTGAAAAATTATGGTAGTACACTTACTGCACTACATATACTACACCAATTTTAACTCATTTAATTGAGAATACTGGAAAAATTGATGGTTATGTAGTTATGATGCAAAAGAAGCGCTATATAGACTAAATGCTAAAAGTAGGAACAAAAGATTATAACTCACTAACAATTTTATTAAATTACTATACAGATGTTGGAGTATTTATTTACTGTACCGAAAAAGTATTCGTACCTGCAACCGAATGTAGAAAGTGCGGTAGAAAATTATAGACAAAAGAAACTGAGAATTTGAAACTGATACCAAATTTTTAAATTCGTACTGTTCATGTTTCGTACAGCGTAGGAAAAACGTTATTAAATAATTTGATTTCAAGTTATGGTAGATAAAAACAAGACTTACAAAATGCTTGCTAGTAGATAGTGATATTGAACCTGGAAGACGAAGTGAAACTCTAAGTTTAGCGGAATTTTTACAATTTATATAATAATTTAACAAATAACAGCTTAATTTAAAGGTAAAAGATGGAAGAATTAAAAACCATAATAACTGAGTTTAGAGAAAAAGAGGTTGGGAGAGTACGATAGAATTTAGAAAGATTTTTCTAAAAGCAACTCTATTGAAGCGACAGGATTATTTAGAGAACATTTTTCTAATGGAGCGAAGAAGGAGATGATATACAAGAGATAAAAGATGAACTGGCAGACGTACCAATTTATGCTCTGTGGATGTGTTATCATCTTGATGAAGATCCTAAAAGATAATAAAAGAAAAAGTTGATTGAAGTCGCAAGGCGTTATCCAGAAAAATAAAATTAAAAAGAGGAGTGTATAATATCATCCTCTTGTTATCAATAATAAATATCTATAATAGCCCTTTAATTAGGACTACTGTTTTTAAGTTTATTACTATCGACTAGTTTTAGTTTTGTAAGCACTGGTACTTTTTACCTTGTAGAGACATAGCGTAAAGAACAGTTACTCCAATTGTTACTATTGCAAAAGGATGTAAATTCTCTGTATGATAAGATTCTCTGAACTGTACCTAGTGCATAGGAGGCCCAAATCCAAGACCAAGGTCTAATCCGATGAAGTATGTAGATAATGCAATACCTACTTTAGTAGAATCAACAAGTTTTAAAAACAAACTGTTTGTCCATTTGACATGAATGTTCCATATCCCAAACCGATTAAAGCACCAGAGAATAACAACAGAAGTTACCGTTTGAAACTTAACATTAATAATCCTAATGTTAAGAATACAAAACTTGGATACCTGATTTTCACCACTCATCAAATATGCGTCCTGCGAATGGACGAGTAACTGTAACGATAAGAGCATAACCACAAAGAAGAATGCCCTGCAGTAGATGATTTAGGGCTATCAGCGTAGATAGATAAGAATCCTAATACACGAGTAAGCTAAACCAACTAGAATGCTGCAGTAGAAACTGAATAATACTTTTGTATTTCCTGATAAATGTGTTAAAGACCAACTGTTTAATAATGTTTTTCGTCTATTCGATATTTTTGAACTGGAATAAGAAAACAAGCTAAATTGTAACAGCAACAGATAATACGATTGCTAAAATAATAACTGCATTAAATCTGCGATAGGAAGTAATAACATACCGATAATGGTCCAATTGCAGTGCTAAACTTGTACTTAATCCGTAGTAGTTAATACCTTCACCGTTACGAGATTTGAGGAATGTAAGTTGTAACTATTGCATTTGCTGCAGTAGAGATAGTTCCATATGCGAATCCATTTAAGAAACGAATAGTATCTAAAATAACAATGTTAGATGAAATTAGGTGTCTGCTGTTGTGATTAAATAGATTAAAGCTCAAAACGTAAGAATTTTGTTTTACGTCCAACAATTTCTAATTTTTACCAATATAAAGTCTGGCAACAAGTGTACCGATAATATAAATACTCATGCAAAGCCCCGCAGACAGCAGTCGCACCTAATTGAGAAGTTGCATATTTAGCTGTAATAACTAGGAAAACAGTAATAAATTAAAAATACGATAAAATTAATCGTAGTTATTAGTTATAAATCCTTTATTAAATAATTTGTCTCTTTCATAGCTATCTGGCTATCCATAAAAAATTCTCCTAACTTATTTTTAATAACATATACCCTATCATACTCCTATGGAAATATATTTTCATGTAAATTTTTCATGAAAATGATATATTTTTCAATTTGTATTTTCATGAGAAATTCAATTTATGAAATTTTTAAAATAAAGTTGGTATAACAGTATTTTCAAGTCAGTGTATTATTTTTAAAATGATGGCTATGGAAACGAATTATTTTCATAAGTTCAAAAATACTTATATAATTTCAATAGATTTTTAGTACAGAAGTAATGTATAAAATACCATTAATATCTTTTAATATGTAGATTATTTTGATTTGCCTTGATAAATTGGGCTTTTGTAATAGTATATATAGTTTAATGTAATTGTCTAGAATTTTTATTTATTTTTGATGTCGACAATACTGTTGCTATAATGTAAAACAAGAATTAAAACGTGAAGGGAGAAAAAGATCATGAAAACTGCATCAAGCTGACACGCTACAATTAAATATTCGTTGGCAAAAGCCACCAGATACTGAGTCGATCTTGCCTAACATAGATACGGCTCGTCGATAGTAAAGTATCAGTGGATTATTTGTATGAAAAATCAAGACCACATAGAAAATATCTAGGTGGTTTTATATATGATATATTGTGAGGACCACTGATATTGTGCTAGTGGTCTTTTATATAGATACGCTTCTAAATTTTTGATTACAAAATACTATTAAAGTAAAAGATTATTAAAATGAAAGCATGTACAATTGGTGGTATTATTAGTTTGCAGCATTAGGTTATGGGTTCTTTCTCATGTAAAAGATGAAAGTACTCAGTTGATAAATGAAGTGAAAGTAGGAGTCCTAGATTACTTAGTCACCCAGCTCTGACCAAATCTATAAGGTTTAGAAGATGGACTTAAAAAGTAGGATAGCAAGTTGGTAAGAATTTAAATGATCTTCAAAATGCGAGGTGATCAAAGTAACTTAGCAAGTATGGATATGAAATTAGTTACAGATAACAACGATATTTTTAGTAGGTATTACAAACACCAGCTACTTTTATCTCTATCAAACGCAACTAAAAGATAAACCAATTATCATGGGTGGTATTACTTATCCAGTTGAAGCGGGATTAATTAAAAGTGAAGACAAACCAGGAAAACAAATATTACGGGTAAGTGATAGAATGCCACTAAAACAACAACTTGAAATCATGAAAAAGTATTACCTAACATGAAGAAAGTTGGAATTCTTTACATGTATGAAGATAACGCTGTAAAACAAGCTCAAGAAGCTGAAAATTAGCTAAAGAATTAGGATTAGAGTTAAGGTATCAGCAGTAAATGCTGAAATGATATTCAACAAGTAACAGAAAGTCTTTGTTTCAAACAGATGCAATTTTGTTCCAATCGATAATACAATCGCTAGTGCAATAGCACAGTAGTAAAAGTAACAGACGCTAAGAGAAATTCCAGTATTCCCATCTGCAGATACAATGGTAGCTGATGGAGGACTCTTTAGGATTAGGGTGTTGATCAATATCAAATCGGAAAGGAAACAGCAAAAGTTGTCGCTAAAGTACTAAAAGGTGTTGATACAAAAGATATGCCAATCGTAGCTTACAATGAGGGTGTAATTTACCCTAAAATGAAGCAAAAGAAAACAATTAGGGAATTGGAAATTCAAAAGAAATAAAGATAAAGCAAAAAGAGTAGATAAAAATATCGAGTGATCTAAAAATCGTGATTTCGGAGAAATCGAGTTTTGTCGAATCACCTCTCAAGTTTATTAGATATCTAAAAAGCTTTTATAA
>BNJU01004518.1_pt1 | contig 77033 bp, 112 predicted proteins | sample 8539281 | NCBI WGS metagenome assembly BNJU01 (sample SAMD00202456, study PRJDB9452) | human saliva metagenome | isolation source: human saliva | place: Japan
ATGATTGCACAAGGTATTGTTTAAAATTCATTTGCTCAATCCTCAATCATTATGATTGGGGATTTTTATGTTGGCTTCAAAAAAGCTCACTATTTAAAATAGTAAGCTTAAAATCAAGATTTATTTTACCTCTACTAAGGCAAAAGATAGGCATTCAACTATTTCATTTACTGCCTCATCTATATCTAGGTCCTCATTATCATTCAACATCATTGGAAGAACATAAGAAAGACTCAAGGCTAAAATATAGCGAACGATTCTTTCGTTTGACCAATTTCTGATGAGGCCCTTTTCTTTAAACTGATTCAGAACTGGACTAATTGGCCTAATGATAGAGTGAACAATAACATTCCCTAACTGGTTAGCAATAGTATTATCAATAAAAGAACGATTCAAGAGAATTTTAACTTGCATTTGATTCTCCTGAATAAAAACTAGTCTATCCCGAACAATACTTTTCAAAAACACTGAAAAATTCTCTTGGTTTGCTGTAAATTTCTTCTGAGAAAAATCAGCAATGACATCTGGAATAACTTGCTCAAGAAAAGTCGATAAAATTGCTTCTAAGATCCCTTCCTTGGTCTTAAAGTAACTAAAAACCGTTCCTTCTGAAACTCCAGCTTCCTTGGCGATAAGACTGGCTGTTGTGTTTTCAAAACCAATTTCTGAAAATAACTTTAGACTTGATAATAATACTTGACGTTGTTTTAAACTCAAATTGCTATTTTCTAATGTCTGGGCATACTTTTGTTCTAAACTTTCCATCACTAGCACCTCTCTGCTACTCTCTTACTTTTACGACTTTCTTACCTCGAGTGTGTCCCAATTTCAGACTACGATATGCTTCTCTAACTGACTTTAGAGAAAAGTCATACACTTGATCAATATTTAGCTGAACCCTCCCATCTGAGACCATCTCCGCTAGAGTCTTAAAATCATCATATGTGGAATGTCTCGGACCCGTGAACTGAGCTCCTCTTATCATAACATATGGTAAAGGTACTAGCGTTCCAATATCCGTGCCTTTCAATCCCAAACTGAAAGCCAATTTAACATAATCACTTCCATAGCAATCCAAGAATTTTGTAATCGGCTTTGGACTTGCTGATAGAAGAGCATTCTGGATGTTCTCTTCGTAAGCTACTGGTATAGCACCTAAGGACTTGAGATATTCTGAATTTTTCTTACTTGCAATTCCGATAACTGTTGCACCCTTAGCAACTGCATACTGTACTGCAATACTTCCAATACCACCTGTCGCCGCTGAAATAACTACAACATCTTTAGAATTTAACTCAATTTTTCTAAAAGCACCACCCACTGTTAGAGAGGCTACCCCCATAGTAGCAGCATGATTCATATCAATCATATCTGGTTTCAATACGATTTCCGATTCATTGACACAAATTTCTGTTGCCAAAGCTCCCCTCTTGGTTCCCAATCCAGGGTCACTGATCATTGTTCCAAAAACCTTATCGCCTACTGCAAACCGACTTACTCCTTCACCGATTTCTGTGATAACTCCAGCAAAATCCCGACCAACACCTCTTGGAAATAGAGATGATTTTGATTCAAACCAACGACTTGGCTTCCTTAGTTTCGTCATAAAAGATAAAAAACGAAGTGGCTTTGCACCCTCAAAAGTCTTATAATCAATAGGATTTAAACCAACTGCATGAACTTCTATCCTAACTTGATTCACTTTCAAAGAATCAGATTTAATGTTCACTAAATCTAACACTTCTTCATCACCGAAACGACTATATTGTATTGCTTGAACAACCATTTTATGAACTCCTTTACCCATCTACTAATTGAGTGAGCACTCAATCATTTTTTGATTATATGCTTATTCTCCATAGATGTCAACTATACTGTTTCCAAAACTTCTAACTAAGTGAGCTGTTCATGATAAAAATAGATCTATTTTTATCATGAAAGATTATCAAACTATAACTCAAAGAAATCCGACTGCTTATGAAAGCAGCCGGATTTTTATATATCTAATTTTTCAAAAAACTTGCCTGCTGACTGCTTTTCCTTTAGCTTCTCAAGCAGCTCATTTTCCAGAAAAGGACTTAGTTCGTCAAAATCTTGACAAACCTTAAAGACAATTTCTCTGTCCAACTGGTCATAAGCCAGTTCGTAATAGTCCTTATTATGCTGCCAGTTCTGGTCATAATTGACATCTGTTCGCTGATAGTAAACGATGTTTTGCTTCGGAGTCAGGTAAATCTTCTGCGTTAGAATACTTTTCTGATCTTTGGACAGCGTGCTGCGGCTAAAAATTTTAACACCTTGAAAAATCTTGCGCTCATGAATTCCTTGATCTGTCACCTTCAATTCAATTCTTTTATAGTGCATACTATCACCTCCTGAAATCACCTACATTATATCATGTTCTGGCAAATTTTCAAACAAAAGTGTCATTTCCAAAAGTCTTCAGTCGCCTCTAAAATCTCTTCTGTTGGTGTCACTGTGGCCTCAATAATGCTCTTGCCAGTCTTTTTCAGATAGGCTTGTATAAGATGATAGCCATAAGCATAGCCTGCAGCATAAGGCATACCAACCGGTATTTGACCTTGAATCTCAGCAATTTCATCACCGTAAAGATAAGGAGCCATTTCCGCCATACCTGTTAGCTGAAGCTGACTTGAGATGATGGGCTTAATCTCTTCTAACTGCTCTGGACTGGTTGAAGTGACCCAAGGCCCAATGAGATCTTTACCATAAAGCTCAGCTGCAAAAGACTCTGCCAATCCTTCACTGACTACCCAGTCTGCTAGTGTCGTCTGCTGGTTCCATTTGACAAATTGGAAGCGGACATTGTGATTGCACTCATGGGCTAGCGCTGCTTGTACTCGTGGCAAAGTATAGTCATTTGGTAGCAGACTAAGCATGAGGTAGCCTGGAATTCCACCATCTCCACTGTATCCCTTATTAATCTGCAGCATAGGTTTTTCTGGATTGCCCAATAAAATAGTAAAATGGTAATCCTCAACCTCTAAATCATAGCCAGCCTGCTCAAAAAGACCAATACTCCTCTTGATGGTATCCTGGCAGTCCTGCCAGAGTTGATCAGAGCTCAGAGAGTCGATAGCTGGTCTATCCTTTTCTGAGAGAGTTGAGGGTAACTGATTCATAAAGCCAAGTAGGAAAAGAGCATCAAATCCTCCAGGATACTTTGCTTTCAGAGGAATGTGTTGAGTTTGGTATTTCGTTGCAAAAGGTGCTAATATTTTTAGCTCGAAAGCAACCTTTCTCTTTTTCTAAAGGAAGCTCGAGCATCTCTTGGTAAACTTTATCTGAACGAATCATATTGATTTTGCATGGTAATCTCCTTTCTTATCTACTATTAGTATAATCCCTTACCTAAGGTCAGAGTCAAGACAGAAAAATGAATTTGCTGATCACATATGGTCTTGGTACTACCTTTGGAAACATTGACATACTGAAATCTGTCGATCAGCTATGATTACTCAAGTAGGTTTACCCAAATATCTAAATCAAAACGATCGAGGTTTTTGAAGCTTCATCTTCTATCAAAACTTCTTCTTCCATAGCATTTTTATTTTTTTGCCCAAAGATAATAACGTTTCTACATCAGAGGGTTTGCTTGTCCCGAGAGGATTCAAGTAGAAGATGATAAATTTTCATATTCCTTAGACCGAACTCGAAATTTAATGTTATCCCCCTTGGTGTCTATGTCTACATTTAAGGCTCTCGCCCCCAGTTTAGGCTCCTTATTTTTTTATCCCTACAGAAAATAACTTCTCCTGATACAATCTCCTTTCCATCACACAAATCCTAATATTTCTTCCAGATAATTCTACGACAAAAATTCTTCACTAGACTACCTTGTATTTTTTAATTAAAAAGAAAACTAATACCAAAAAAATACTAATACTATCGTATAAAGAAAAAGAGGTTGTGATTTTAAAAAATCATTCAGTTTTTAAATAGAATATAGCCAACTGTATTCCCAATACAGGAAGCATGAGGAACATGGGAAAAAGGATACCAATTATTATATCTGATTTTGCTGTTGTCGCTGTAAATTCATATCTTTCCATCAATATCACCTTTATAACATTTCCTTTTTATAGGACATTAATCCCATACTAAGACGGATGCATCAGGGAGTTCAATCTCCCTTTCCCCTAGCAAAGATAAATTTTTGAACTATTCTAAGGATATTGTACCACTATTTCTGCAAAAATACCTTAGCAAACATAATCTCCTTCCACAGATACATCATCGCTTTATCGAGCGTTGGAGTTTGATTGACATGGTTCTCTAATCAAACTCCAGAACTTTATGATGAAAATCTTATGGAACAACTGGAGACACTTTATAAATTTTCTCTTTTTCAATTATAAAGAAAACCGCTACTCCTAAGAATAGCGGTTTAATCATGTTTTAAGCTACTAATGTAGTTGCTCTATTATTTAAGAGTAACAATTTGCAAATCTTATTTTCTCCCAGTATTAGTGGGTTAATTCCTCAATTTTTCAACTCTGGCAGGAATTTGGTAGGTAAATTGATAATCCAAGATTATCTAAACTGTTTGTAATCTCTTCTGAAATTGTTGAATCACCTGAATAATACCAATGACTATATGTATTCAACGTGGTTGACTTATCAGCGTGTCCTAATCGATATGAAACATATAAAAGTATCCTTATGTAACACATTTATAAGATAAGATGCATGACTATGTCTTAATCCTTTTCCCCGTAATTTCTGGTACACCAGTAATCTTAGAATGCCTTTTTATTATCCTAGAAATTGTAGACTTACACAAGAGGCACCAAAACGTGATATTACATAATCTTTATCATCATTCTTGATTTGAACTTCTCGCCATTTTTTAGTATTGTAATCGTAAAATCATCTAAATCAATTTTACGATTCCTGCTACTGTCTTTGTTTGTTGTTTAGCATACCATACACCGTTTTTATCTTTTCTCAATCGTCGAATGAACATGAATCCATTTACGTTCAAAATCAATATCTTCCCATTTAAAAAGCAATACCTCACTAACTCTTTAAACCAGTCATAGAAAATATAACCAGATCGTCATGTAATTATGAGTCCCCTGCTCACTAATATCAAGAGTTTATTACTTTCTTAAACTCATCAAAAGTCCAAAATTTTGTATCAGTGCTTACCTCTAGGGTTATCCAAAAGCCTTACATGGCATTGTTGAAAATATCCCACCTCTCAGCGTATCCCCATACGAGGCCTTTAATCGTGACCATAAATTCTTCGCATAATTTTCGGAGTAGTTCTCAATGATGTGTCACCTAAACGACTCACAATCTCGAGCTGTTATTCCTTTCAAAGGTTTTGATCCAAAAATATTGAATGAATAATTATGATGTGTAAGCAGTTTTATAGGTTACAGTCTGAACTTTTTGTTATGCTCTCAGATAAATAGTATTCATATAATTTTTCAAACGTGATATTGTAATTTTCAATCGTAATGATTATTAAACTCATACTTAATTCGAACAAGCTCATCATATGCCTCTTTCATTGTACTGAACGGCTTACCATACTGATTCTTTCTAGCCTTCTTTTTGAACTCGTTTTACCTGTCCGGATCACACCGAGATCAGCTTGGTAAAATATCTTTCCATTATTATCACAATAAACACCTTTGTACTGATTTTCGCAGCCATCACTAATTCTCACTTTCTAAATTTTCTGAGAGTGAAATACCGATTAACTCTTCTACGATATATTTTGGAGCATATCAAGTCTTCTATTGTCAAAGGGCGATTTACTTAATTGTACCGCATTATTGTCAACTTGGCGAGCTTCTTCAAACTTTTTACTGCTATTTTTAGCTTCTCTAATGATATTTCTTGCCGTATGTTCAGGAAAGCCTATTTTCATTAAGTTTTTATATGTTACTGTCTTCATACCTCCACTCCTGTTAACAAAAATCTAGTGTCCTCCGTGGGTAAGCGATTGGTTAGAGCACTCATGGTCGTCTCACCCACTGTCCTTATATTAGCAGTCATGATTGTTCAGAAGCATTATCCTTATTTGTGGTTCTTGGCATATAGAAAATCGTTCTATTTATAGCTGACATCAATCACTCATATCCTTGCGTGTCACACTAAATTGCTCGACAAATAAGAAAGTCCCACCTCAGTTTATTCAATTGTCAATGAACAAATTAAGGAGATGTCTATTATTTATTTTTAAATGTTATGGAATAGCCGTCTATCCAAACAAATAATCAATATTAACATTATATAGATTTTATAGGCTAAATGAGTAAAGGAAGGATATGCAATAACTTGTTTTTGAATATTCTCCTTATCTTTCCTCAAACCTCTTATAAGTTGGTTCATCTATCCTTCTCCTGAATGATTCTATAGGTTATATACATTTAGATAAAAATTCTAAAATATCCTAATTAGATAACATCTCTAGAATTTTTAAAAGGCTGATAACACCTATCACTCCAGCATTATGTCACAATGCAACTACATTAGGCGAAAGCAACAATCTAGAAAGCATAATTTATTAACAATAGTCAGCTCCTTAACCTCCATTTTATAATTTCATATATTTATATCACCTCCATGGCATGACTGATATAGGCATCATAAGAATTTCACTTACTGCTCTTTTACGCTGGCAGCCTGAACGTTCAGAAGTATCATTATAATCATTTGTATCCTGGCAGATGAGGTAATCACTCTATTTTTATTATTGATTTTTGTCGCTCATCTCATATGGCGAATCAAATAAAGTTGCTCCGCAAATGATGAAAGTACCATTTAGTCTATTAAATTGTCAAAGGGCGCTAATGAAAATGCATATCTAGGTATTATTATTTTATATCCGTCATCCTAAGAATATAATCTGTGGTCACCGAATAAAATTTTGCAAGTTTGATTAATATTTTGATGGAATATCCTGTATTCCATTTTCGATTCTAGGAATAAGCTGATTGTGAACAAAACATATTTTGCTATATCATTTTGAGATAAATCATAGATCTTCTCGTAAGTCTTTGAGACGTCTATACATTTCCATCTTTCTACTTACTGTATATCTAATTTGGTTTTATCTCGATTTTATGCAGTATATGTGACAAACATATTTATACAAGCAAACAACGTAGTTTACTTGTAAGATGGATAACAGCAATTATTTTTCTATAATTACGTTTATCAATTTTGAACCACGATTCAAATACTAGCTTGAGATTGTTGTTATATTATATCTATCATAATCTGATCAAACCATTTCTAATAAGGCCACGCTGTTGTAAATTTAATACTCTGTACCTTTACTTTGCCATCTCTAAGATAAAAATAAGCTAGTTTGAGAAACTAAGTAATCGTCTTTTACAAATTCTGCTAAGCTGGAGATTTACTAGCAGTAATTCGATAATTAGTTCAATCTTTTAACATGATATCAACATTTTCCACTTCCAAAACCTCTCCATAACAATGAAAAACTCTCTTAAAAGATATTTACTTTTCATCTTTTAGTAAGAGATAGTTAAATCACTACCTCCTATTTTATAAAAATGAGTGAGCTGAACAAAAATGTTTTTATCCTACCTAAAAACTATCACATACGAGTCATTCTTTTTCCATAGTTGCAATCATGCAGTTAAGATAGTTAAACTCAAACAGAGGTAAATTTTAAAATTGAGGACCATTTGAAATAGAATCTCTCTTTTTACAATTCTAAAATCTATACAATGAGAACACCCTCACCTGTCTATTTTATAAAGAAATATGAGATGTGATATTCCATCCCATTTCTAAAGGAGATAACTATCATACATTTTATTCTCTTTCCTTTTCTTCCATGACTTACCAATTAAAAAAGTAGTTGAAGACTCTAACCGATTCGTTTATTAAAGGCAAGAATGGAAATTAGTGCTCAGTTTTGGTAATTTAGTGCCTCCAGTTCCAACAGAGGGTAAACTTAGATCCCACTGATTGAACATTTGAAAACGGAACCTTTTGATCTGTAACCCAAATTAGTTGGAGCCACTGAATTTTTGAACAGAGGCAAATGTATTTGATTTCTTGTTTCCGACCTGATTATTATTTCCGTTTTGGCTATTCTGTCATTTAGTGTATTACATGTTTGGATTAGATTTACTGCCTTGATGTGTGACTCATCTTTTACCATCTTTTACCAGCATACCATCGCCTTTTATCGCCTCTTTGTCACTCTTTATCACCTTTTGTCTCCTTGTCTCCTTTGAGAGACTTTCACGTAATCATCAGGTGTTTTATTGGCATTACCCGGCAATTCTTCCAGATGTCGTAAGCGCACTTACCAGCGCCCTTTATCACCTTTTATCGCTTTTATCGCCCTTGTCACCCTTGAGACTTCACGTAATCGTCAGGGGTCTTGATCATTGTTTCTGGTAATTCTTTTCCAGATGTCGTAGGCCGACTCTACCGTCTTACCTGCTGTCGCTCATATCTGCCCTTTGTCTTCCCTTTTGAGAGACTTTACGTAATCATCAGGTGTTTTATTGGCATTACCGGCAAATTTCTTTCCAGATGTCAGTAAGCTGACTTACCAGCGTCACCCTTATCACCTTTTATCGCCCTTGTCTCCTTTGAGAGACTTCACGTAATCGTCAGGGGTCTGTAGTATTGGCGTAATTCTTTTCCAGATGTCGTATGGCTGACTCACCGTCTTTTGCTCGTGTCGCCTTTATCGCCCTTGTCGCCTCTTTGAGTACTTCATACGTAATCATCAGGTGTTTTATGGCATTACCCGGGCAATTCTTTCCAGATGTCATAAGCTGACTTACCAGCGTCACCCTTATCACCTTTATCGCTTATCCCTGAGAGACTTCACGCTAATCATCAGGTGTTTTATTGGCATTACCCAGGCAATTCTTTCCAGATGTCATAAGCTGACTTACCGTCTTACCTGTTGTCCATCTTTGCCTGCGTCACCCTTTCTCCTTCAAGGACTTCACGTAATCGTCAGGGGTCTTATTGCTGTTACCTGGCATATTCTTTCCAGATGTCATAGGCTGACTTACCAGCGTCACCCTTATCACCCTTTATCGCCTTATCGCCCTTGTCACCCTTTGAGACTTCACGAATCGTCAGGTGTTTTATTGGCATTACCAGCTATTCTTTCGAGATGTCATAAGCGGACTTTCACGTCTTTGCTGAGTCCCTTCTATCGCGCCTTTGCTCCTTTTTGAGACTTTCACGAATCATCAGGTGTTTTATTACACTACCCGGCAATTCTTTCCAGATGTCATAAGCGGACTTACCAGCGTCACCCTTATCACCTTTATCGCCCTTGTCTCCTTTGAGACTTCACATAATCATCAGGGTGTTTTCATTGGCATTACCTGCGGTAATTCTTTCCAGATGTCAGTAAGCTGACTTACCGTCTTACTCGCTTGTCCACCTTTGCCTGCGCACCTGTCTCCTTTGAGGGACTTCACGTAATCGTCAGGGGTCTTATTGCATTACCTGGTAATTCTTTCCAGATGTCGTAGGCTGACTTACCAGCTGTCACCCTATCACCTTTATCGCCTTTATCGCCCTTGTCACGCTAGAGACTTCACGTAATCGTCAGGGTCTTATTGGCATTACCTGGTAATTCTTTCCAGATGTCGTAAGCGGACTTACCAGCGTCACCCTGTATCACCTTTATCGCCCTTGTCCTCCTTTGAGACTTCACATAATCGTCAGGGGTCTTATTGGCATTACCTGGTAATTCTTTCCAGATGTCGTAAGCCGGACTTACCAGCGCTCACCCTATCACCTTTATCGCCCTTGTCTCCTTTTGAGGATTTCACGTAATCGTCCAGGGGTCTTATTGGCATTACCTGGTAATTCTTTCCAGATGTCGTAGCGGACTTACTGTTTTGACCGTCTTTACCGGCGTCCCTTTATCACCCTTGTCACCTTTCAGACTCTTTTCACGAAATCGTCTCGGGTCTTAAGTTGGCATTGCCTGGTTGTTCTTTCCAGATGTCGACTAAAGCTGATTTTGACCGTTCGACTGCCTTTACCAGCATCCCTTTGTCACTCTTACCTTTCTGGGCTCTTCACGAAATCGTTCCGGAGTCTCATGCATTGTCTGGTTGTTCTTTTCCAGATGTCATAAGCGGGACTTACTGTTTTGACCGTCTTTACTGGCAGCGCCATTCTTTTCCATTCTTGATTGTCAGAGTTTTGCCATCTGAAAATTCAACAACGATGCCAGATGTTCGTGCATTTTCTTGATGGTAACAGGCTACCATCTTTTCCTTTTAGATTACGCCAGTGCCTTTTGCCGTCAATCAATCAACTCATAAGTATTTGGATTCCACCAGAGTAACCCGAGTATGACCGTCTCTGCCAGGAGTCACCCTTATCGCCCTTGTCTCCTTGAGATTTCACATAATCGTCAGGGGTCTTGTTAGCATTACCCGGCAATTTTTCCAGATGTCACTAAGCGGACTCTACCAGCGTCGCCTTTGTCACCTTTATCGCCCTTGTCACCCGGAGAGACTTCACGTAATCGTCGGGATCTTATTGGCATTGTCTGGCTGTTCTTTCCAGATGTCACAGCGACTACCGTCTTTACCAGCTTGTCCGTCTTGCTCTGTTTCTCCTTTGATTGCCTTTCTTGACCCATACCCATTTTCGTTTGAGTAGATCCTTTGTGCTTAAGTTGATATACATGTCCATCTACACCCTAAATGTTGGCTGCGGATCGGCCTCAATCCACCATAGTGGCATTAACAGTACTCTATTCCAACTTTTATTTTTCGCGGCTTCGCCTTCTAGTGACTGTTAAATTTCATAGCGTCCTTCTAATTTCCCATTCTTTCCGTTTGTACCGCAAGCCGTTCACATCTTCACCTTTTTGTGTCTCGGTTGTGTACCATGGCAAATTATAGAACAATCGACCTGTTCCAAGGGATGTCGTGACGGTCAATCGTGCTTCATGTCCCAACTTCAACAATCAGCTTTGACAGGTCTTTCAACGACGACTTATTTCTTGTAGAAATACTGAAAATGCTCTTACCGTAATAGGCACGGTCTTTATCATAAGCATAGGTGACATTATCTTCCTGTCTCACCAAATTTGATGATATTTCGTCCTTTTTGGAAGATTTTTATACGATTGTTTCATATGAACTGCCGACAATCGCTTCATAGCATACTGTTGTTTCTCCTTATTGTTAGTTCATAGGCTTTTCCACGATAATCTTTTAAAACTTTGGGCATCTTGGTCCATTGGAAGCCTGCACGAGCCAACAAACTACACGAACTATCCCAAATTTCTCCCATCTACCACTGAATTCAGTCACCACCTATTCCTCCTTCAATCACACCATTTTGCGAGTTACACATTTAGAGAAATTGACCCATAGAATAGTTCTTTTGTCTCTATCTTCCCATCTATCGTAAACTTTGCTTATGAGTTGTTCTGCATATTGATGATTTGGCATCCTTTGAAATCATATCCAGCCTTTGGAGCGTGACAGTTTTGACTTGTCTCTACAAACTTTTGTGTTTCTATCATAATAGGCAACAATTTTATATTGATAAGTCTTCGTTTCTCTCTCACTAAAAGTGATCTGGTTTTTCACCCACCCATTCCAACTTATAGGTGATAAATAGCGTTTCATCTTTCTGTAGCACAGAATATGTATATTTCTTGTAGATAAATGTTCATCACCTTCACTCCACCTTTTGTTCGTTTTTCTTCCAGTTCATTTTTAATATTCGGCGATACACTTATAATCATCGTTGCCAATGTTCCATCTTCTGCGTATCATAGTCCACTTTTTCATAGCCTAAAATGACCATAGATTTGATTTCGAATTATGTTGTAACAAATCTAAAGCGTAAGATTTCTTATCCCAAGTTTCAAATGTGATGCTATATTTCTCTTATCACCATGTCCTTTAGTCAAAGCCGGTCGGATTTTTGCTGTGGGATTACTGAACAACTCATATTTTCTTGGCAACTTCAGCTGGTTTCGTTTCTGTTTCTTTTTAGACTTTCACTTTGAAAATTAAATGAATCCCTGACTTATCTCCCTTTGTTTTGCTTTCAGAGTAATCTTTATTAGAATCATCGTCCTCTTCCTTAATCTCCTATAACTCCAAATGCATAGTTCGTGTATTTTTATCTCCATCAACATATTTTTAACTTGCTCTTTCGTATCACATGAGGTTTCGCATTGCTTTTTGCCAACTTTTTAGCTACTTGGAGTGACTTCTGAAACTCTTTATTATTATAAAAGAATAGCCATTCGCTTTTGCTTCTCCGCATCTGTCACCTTCGGAAAAAGGCGCTTATCATTCCTATTAGTATAATCTGCAGGTTTCAATCCCCAGAATGCCTGCTCTATACTTAATTTCCCATCCACATCCTCTCTGATGCATAGCCATAATCATACTTGCTATCATTTGAAGATGCGATCCGATGTGTCACACTTTTCTTTTTCAACCTCTGGTTGATGCTCTTTGCCGAGAAAGTAACTTTTTCAGCTATTTGATTTGTTTTTCTTTAGTATTTTTCGTTTTCAGTCTGTGAACGAATATCAAGATTCATATATGCTCGGCAGGATTAGATCAGTCCCTGTTGGTGAAATATAACTCCAGATGATGGATTATCTGTTTTTCAACGGGCGCCTGGCGACCGGAGAAACCATTTCAAGTTTTGGTTAGGTTGAGCTCCTTATTTGTAACAGATGTGCTTCTCAGCAGCAGTACAGGAGCATTTGGTGATTGGGATGATTTCAAATGTGGCTGGTTGTTCAACTGCTTTTATCCTCATTTGTACTACTTTACAGGAGTCCGAGGTTGCAGAATCTCTTGCTGTTTCTGCAACTGCTGATTTTCTGTTGAAGTAGTTCCTGTTTTTGAAGGCAGCTGAAGTAGTCAAGATTTCGATTGTTTTTTGTTGACAAGCGCTATCCGAATTTGTAGAAGCAGTGGCTTTTTCTGTCAAAGCACTTCAGTTGTACTTGCTGCTAAGGCCATCTGCCTCAGCAACCTGAGCACCTACAAATAATTGACCAATTAACACCGAGGCTACCTCATACTGCTAATTTTCTAATTGAAAAATTTCTGTCTTTTTCCATTCCATAATATTTCCTTCTTTCTTCTTTATTATATGGATTCTATTTGTTCTGAACGATCACTCCAAGCATTTTGAACCATTTTATATGAAAAGTAACTCAAGAGACTTATCGTAAGCTGCCTGAGCAAACGAATCTTTTCTCAACAAACGACAATACCGGACAATCTTTTCAGCTAATCCATTGACTATAGTCTTTATTATTAATCAAATAACCATTTTTATTCTCATCTACATAGCTTGATGAATCGCAACATTGCTCTCGCAATCAAAAGCGACTCCTTGGTTCATAGCTTCCACCAATGTCGTTGCAAATGCTTCTGAATACGATGAAGCAAGATACGCTTCATAATCAGAATATTTAGTCATGATATTCTTGTGAAAACCTTTTAACTGAATATAATCATTTGCCTCATGCTGATCAATCAACTCTTGCAACTCATGATATAATATTCCATCTCCGTATATGTCGTAGCTATCGAAAATAATTTTTCCTAGCTCGCACTAATGGCTTCAATTGCAGCTTTAATACCTACCTAGTACAAGATTTGAAACGCTTAAAACTATTTCTTTTCCGAATTTTACGGATAGCATGCTCTTCCACATGCATAACCGGGACAAAATAAACTCTAGCCTTTTGATTAAAGTGCTGATGTACATAATTTCTTACTTTATCAGGCTGACCAATCTCATAGTCGATAAAACAAAGTCAATCCCACGACCAATTAAAGATAAATTATCAGCTATAAAAACCAAAGACTTCTCCATCATAGTTCTCTATCGTCTCATGAAGATAGTAGGCTATGCGAGCTGTCTGATGATTTAAAATGAACGAATATAATTTAGGCTCAATTCTTTTCAAAAACAATTACATCTTTTATTGATAACGCCCTGCTTCTGATAATCAAATCTCTAATAGTTGATCGAGGTCAAACGTCTTTCCACTATATACATATTTTTCTGAGTATAAGTATCAATTATTTTCTTGAGAACAATTTCACCTTTTGAATTATAATAATTGTATTCTGAATTTTCTAAAAATGAACTCCATCTTGCTCAATATCTTTATAAATAATGCTAAGGTATTTTTGAGTCGAATAATAATCAACTTCCTTTAGACTATTCTTTCATAACGCTTCACAAGAAAATTCGTTTCCGGTCACCAAACAAGAGGCACCTGTATATATCACCACTCCATAGTCACAATCAATTCATTTGTTTCTTCATTTTCTTCAATAGATAAGGACCTCGCAGGTAACTCTTCTAAAAACTTCTTTTATCATAAGAATAATCATCAAAAGGTAAATCCGTAAATACTTGTAACATCAATTGAACATTATTTATATCATAACCATTCTCTTTGTAATCTTGAAGCTGATTAACATTTGATTGTGTTTAAAGCAATATAACGATATGGAATTGATAGTTCGTCTAAAAACGTTGCCTTCGAATTTGTCAGTCAATTCCAAACGGAACTCCAGAAATCATTCCAATATCTACAAAAATATAACATTCTTTACTCTTTCTATAAAATAACTGTCACACCAAATTGATGTTCAATTTTTGAGAGGCTTGGCGAAATAACCTCTCCAGCCGAAGTCAATATTCTGAACAGCTGCTCTAAATCATCTTTTCACAATCCCGATATGACGCAAAAACTTTTCCATCATTATCTATACAAAAATAATAGCTTCCCGCTTGTTCTACATTCAATTCATTTACTAGAGATTCTCACTTGAACGCTCTCTTCAAGATTCCTACAATAAGCAATATTTGTAAAAACGATTTGATAAATTGCTTCCTTGTCTTCCTTATCTCAACTGAATTGCAAAAGTCAACCATATGAAATTCGTTGATTTGCAACTTCCTTGATGAGATCCAAGACTGATCTGTTTCTTGTTTCTTTTAAAACGAGTTTTTCGGATAAGAACTGTTGAAATTTATCATTTATTTGATCCACATTTACCTCCTTATTCATCAATCAAAATTATAGATTGGAATACTCTCTTGCTCTATATTATTATGTATGCAAAGGAAATAATCTTTCTATTTTTGAATTGTTTCTGACTTTCTTCTATTTTGTCAGATACTTCCTCTTCCTGCTCTGATAACAAGTGAACATCGATTGACATCACCGCATTTAAATAATCATTTAACAACTTCAACAGAATGCTTCATGCTTTTGCTCTTGTACCAAGATTTGTTGCTTTTAAATCTGATAGTAGACGAATATCCTGCTCAGCAATTTCCTAATCGTTTCTGCACATCATCTTCCACATCTCTCATCAATTTATCAGCCTCTTTTTGCGTCAAGAATAATCTTATCTGCACTTTTCCGAGCCTCTACTAAAAATCTGAGTGATTTCTCTTCTCTAGATTGGTAAACTTTTCACTTGCTCTTTAAGGACTCACTAATATCCATATAGTAATTTAGCTTTTTCTGAATCCTTCTTTCTCCTCTAAAAGAGACAATATAATCATCCGTTTTTGATTTAGAATACCCAAATAATAACTGTTTTTTCATTGACACTGATTCTCTATTCTCCTTTCTTGTTTCTATAAACGAACGGACTGCTCAAAAACAATATCTTAATTTTCTATATCCCACCTCCTAATAATACCCTGTAGTGGTATACGGTATATAATATATCATAGTAAGTGTTTTATAGCAAGCACCATATTTGACTATTGGAGAATTTTAATATGAATAATTAAAAACATACGCTGGAGACTACACAAAACATGGAACAAGAGAAACTTATTATGCGTTTGAAACGCTCTGAAGGACAACTTAGAGGAATACAAAAGATGCTAGAAGAAGAACGTGAGTGTATGGATATTATTGTTCAGCTAACAGCAGTACGTTCAAGTATTAACCGCGTCATGGAATTAATCATATCGGAACATTTTTATGATTGTTTAGCTAATCCCCTGGATGATCCACAAAAAGCAACAGAAAAGAATAGAAAAAGCTGTTCAATATCTTGTAAGAGAACATGATAAATATAAATCGGTTGAGTAAAATCTCAATCGATTTATTTTTCGAAGTACGTACTAAAATCATTACCCTATTCTTTTAAAATTTATTAAGTGCAGATGCACATTAATGATAGTCCTAAAAATACCAATATAGACTTTTGAACAAATTAGACTAAGAAGTTATCATGACATGAAATGCTTTCAACTAACATTCATCTCAGCAAAGTTAAATCACAGCAACTTTTTCAATAAGTTTGCAATAAAAACAAAGTTAATTTTGTTTCAATTTGCTGAATCATTGTCTTAAATTGCTCAAAAGCTCTCGCTGATATTCAATCAATGGGGTATTTTGGTATAAGCTACGCATTCAATACTTTGACGAGTTATTTCCATTAAATCAATATGTGCTGTCCACTCTTCATCAATAATGCTTAAAAAGTATTAATTTGATATTATCTTCAGAAAAGTCAATTTTAATTGTGCTTACTCGATAAAAAGTAAGCCTCGCTCTGCTAAAAATCGTTCTATGAATGATTGTAGTCTTGAGATTCAAGTTATACACTGATCGCTTGATAATACTAAGGAAAAATCCTGTAAATTGTCTAATAACTCATATATCTTTTTCGCTACTAGAACCTTGCCAATAATTATTTATAGTTTTATTGAGTGTGCGACGGATAATCTGTTCAAAATATCTTGATAAACCACCATTCATCTTTAATAATCGAGTGCGCTCGTTATATATAATGCGTCTTTGCTCTGCTATGACATTATCATATTGCAAAACTTTAAGTCGGTCATCATAGTTATTTCCTTCAACTTGTAATTGCGCAGATTCTATATAACGACTGAGCATTTTACTTTCTATAGGAGCAGCATCTACTTTTAGTTTTTTCAAAAGCTTTTTAATTTGTTCTCCTCCACGTCGAACAAGTAGCTCATCTTCTAAAAAGAAATATACAAATCGTGATATCCCGGCTCTCCCTGGCGCCCCGATCTTCCTCTAAGCTGATTATCAATTCGACGGTTGTCATGCCTTTCCGTGCCAATCACACAAAGACCACCTAAATCACGAACTTCCTGAGTCAATTTAATATCTGTTCCTCGACCAGCCATAGTTGGTCGCCACCATCACTGCATATTTTTGACCAGCTAATTTTTATGATTTCAGCTTCTGCTTGGTTACTTTTTAGCATTCAAAACATGATGAGGAATCAGAACATTTGTCAACATTCTTGATAGACGTTCTGAGCTTTCAATAGATACTGTTCCAACTAACACAGGTTGACCAATTGCATAGCGTTTTTGAATTTCTTTCACAACAGCATGAAACTTACTATCTAATGTAGCAAAAATCAAATCTTGATCATGGCAAATCTTAAAATAGGTTTATTTTGTCGGAATAACATGAACAGTCATATTATACACTTCTTGAAATTCTAATTCTTCCGTCTTTCCAGTTCCTGTCATTCCAGATAATTTGCTATACATTCTAAAAATTTTTGAAATGTTATTGTTGCAAGAGTTTTATTTTTCATCTTTATAGTAACATTCTTTAGCTTCTGTATGCTTGATGTAAACCATGAGAAAAACGCGCCCAATCAAAATACGTCCTGTAAAACTATCACTAAGTTGAACTTCGTCATCATTTATACATAATCAATATTTTTCTCAGCGTATAATTTGCTTTTTAATGCTTTGGTCTATATGATGAACTAATTTTTATATTATGGTTAGAATACTAAATTACGAATCTTAAAAATAGATTCTGCTTTTTAATCCCTAATTCCCGTCAAAGCAATCGCTTTGGTTAGATATCAATCATATAATCAGTATTTTCATCTAAACTCTTAACAAAATAATCAGCTTGAAAATACAAATTTCCAGATTTTCTACTGAACCACCTGATATAATCAATGGGTTTTTGCCTCATCCAATAAAAACCGAATCCACTTTCGTCAATCAGAGCATAATTCAATGTTCACTGAACACGATCAGAAATATCTGTTACTAAGTTACTCTTAAATAATCAAATCCCAATTCACTACTTGTCGTATAAGTAACATCACTAAATTATAGCTGCTCTTTTTATCAGATTTAGATAATTTAGAATTACTTGCATTAATACCAACGCTCAGTCCTAGCAAGTATATACCGGCTTCATTTCTTCGGCATCTCGTTTGACTAAATAATCATTAACTGTCACAACATAGACACCATCACCACTCAAAGCATTTAAATATATGGTACATACTGCTGTCGCAGTCTTTCCTTCACCGGTTTTCATCTCAGCAATATTACCACCATGTAGAAATTGTTCCCACAATTTGAACTGTATGAAGTCTAAAACCAAATAAAACGATGTATAGCTTCGCAGCTAAAGCATAAGCTTCAGGAGAATATGATCTAAAGTTCTCTCCTTTTAACAAGACGTTCTCTAAAACCACAAAGTTTCTTTTTAAAAGTCACTTTCGAATAATTTTTATAATTATTTTGAAGTTGCTCAATACTACTCGCTAATTTACGATATTTGTGCAATTCTAAGAGGTTTTTACTAAATAATTTTCTTATGTTTAATTCCCATTATTTTCAATTTCTAAAACATCCTACGTTACCCTTACTTATGAATAAGAAAAATTGTCTTTCAATGTAGTAACAATATTTCGTACTATTTCATTAAAAACTCACAATTGGACCAAATTTTTCTTCCATTTGTTCAATAACATACACCATAACATTCGCTCCTTCATTTAATAGATCATAAATCATCTGAACATCATGATGAACTTTCGTAATGTGTCGTGAAAAGATGCGTCCGTCCTTTTCTAAACCTAAATAATAATAAAGTCCCATTTCGACGTTCAATTGGTTCCGAAATTCTAACCATTCACCTCTTTTTCGCTTAGGATTTACAAAAGCCTACATTATTAAATATAATTTGGCAAATCGCTCCTTCTAGCATTCAATTTTTCTAAATGAAATTACAAAATCCAGAATATGATAGTCTGATATTTCTAATTTCCCTTGATAAAACCATTGATTATCATTAAAACTCACTTTCATTGGAAAAATCATTCTGGACTAAAAGTTGTTGAAAATCTTGATTTAGTTTTTCTAACTTCCTGCACTATATTTTACCTTTCTGATAGTTAATAGTGGAATATCGTTCTGATCATCTTCTTGTAAAGGAAAGTTAATAATGTTCTTTTCTTCATCTTTCTAGCTTCTTCTTTGGCAGCAATCCAACTTGTTATATTCTTTATCTAAAGAAAGATGTATACTATCTAAATCAACAATGTAATGTTCTAATAGCTTTTCTAATGTCGTCATCAGTATCACGCGACGATTTAAAATCTGTTTTAACATTTCATTTAAATAATCATATTCTTCTTTATTGCTTTATGAGCCACTCTTCACACTGGATGTTATATTTATCTTTCATTTCAACCGAATTTTTATTGGCATTAGCTATCATTTCTTTAGTACTATTTTGAGCTTGCATTGGAATTTTCGATAAGCTGGGACTCGTTTTCTTTATACTGTCTTACTTGTTCAGCTAACTCCTCGCTCAACATTTTCTGCTAATGTAATTTCAACATTCAATTGACGAACTTTGTTCATTTTAATTTCTCAATCTCTGTCTCAACTTTATCAACATCATATCCAAAATAGATTTCGAAAACAATCATTTTCTCACCTCTATATTCGTTTTCAATTGAAAATTCAGGTACAGATTCTCCCTCGCTTTCTTTCCAACAGTTTCTGCCTTATCTCTTAACTATTGATTGTCAAAGTCGTCAATCTTGTACCTAGTTCATCTATAACGGAGGTTGCTGTCTTTATATTAGATCCAAGAGACGATAATCTGAAGACCTTAAATATTCTAACAATTGCATTAATTTGGTTCAGTATGATCGTTTTTAATTAGCAGCTCTTGTTCTAGAATCATTGTGTTTTGCTTTAATATCATCGTCTAAAAATATCTGCTCTGCTCGTTTTGATAACAGTTCTTGTCTTGTCGTTTCCAATAATAGCTTCAGCCTCTCCTTCTCGTGAAATCAGTTCTTCTGATAAATCAGTTGCCTGATTTTAGAATTGGCTTAAATAAGTCTCTCGACTCTTAAAGTATTCTAAATCACGCTTTAAATCTTGGTTCTGTTTGTTTTTCTTGTAAAGTATTTGGAGGTCTTCCGTCCTTTTTCTAATATTGATAGCTCTTTTCTAACCTTGGCCTGAATATCAATCAACTTTTTCGATAATTCCATATTTATATTCCTAAAAATTATTAACTTTAATCTAAATAGCAGAATAAAAGCTCTCATTTTAACTTGATTTTTGAAAACAAATTAAAAAGTATTCAACTGACGTAATTCTGCGAGCACTTCTGAAACAAAGCTCCTTCACATTCAAAATTCTCAGAGAATCTCTATCACTGCCTGACGATTATTCCAACTATCTGCTTTAAAAACAGGTAAATAGTTGAGCAAAATTTCTGATACTTGATATTTTGTCCAATGGAAAAGCCTCTTTGCTAAAACAATACACGTTTAGCACTTTCCATCCTTGTTTCAATTCTCTACATGGTAGGAAATCATTGCTAACTCATAATGCAATAAAAATTGATAAATTGGCAGATATATTACAATGGCTTCCTTTTCTGAGGATATGAGCATCTTTTAGCAGCTTTAGCATACATGTACTAGTGTGATAATGCCATGTTCACGCGAATAACGAACAGCTTCATATAAACTTTCTAATCTCTGAGGATAATATTCATACCCTTTTTAACCAATATATACATAGCTTTTAGCTTCCTCTCCCCAATTGTTCAAAAACAACATCCCACACGTGCATAAGCAGATGATATTTCTGATCCCAATAACCAATTTCTATAAATTTTTAAATACCATTCACTTGCCTCTTGGATCATTCCTGCTGCCATAAAGGATTGAGCAGCATAAAAAGCATAGCGTGGTTTCAAATCTACATCTTTATTTGGATTGTAAAAATGCAGCAACCAGTACTTGTGCATCATCATAGTATTTATTAGGATTCTGACTGCACGTCCCCCAAATCGACCGGATAATACGTACAATCACCGTCAATCTTTACATGCAATTTTATCACCTGTCACGATATACTCATGAGACAACACTTCTCCAATGAAACTCTGGATTATTCTTAAATAAGAGTAAACGGTCATATACTGCACCATTATCATCTTTCAACCTAAAAGAATATGCATCTGCTACTGGATCAGGCAAATGAATTTCACCTTCAAAACGATCGTCTGCGTCAAAGACATATAATCGCTTTTACCGTCTGCATGCCTCAAAGCCAGTGTACGATTAACAGCAAAATTTTCCCAATCATCTGATATAATTCACCAGGAATCTCTTTCTCTTGACTCTTGTATTTCAGAAATAGTATTGTCAGTGGAACCCGTGTCACTAATAACCCAATAATCCAGTGAATATATTGGCAAATATTATCTAAGGTCTCTTTTATAATATAGACTTCATTTTTAACAATCATATTTAAACAAATTGTTTATATATTTCTCCTTCATTGTTTCATATTAAAGAGGCAGATCCTCTTTTTATAAACTGCAACCAGTCAACAGTTTATTTAATAAGTGCTATCTAGTATTTATCTATTATATAAAATCCAAACAGACAACTCTTCAATATAAAAGTTGTCTCGTTTTTAAATCAAGGCAAACCTTTATCTTTCTAAAGATTTTATAAGAAAAATCATTTTTCCTAGACTCACCACTATTGACCATCTTTTTACGACGCACTTTGTACTATACCTAATAGACTAAGAATAGTCGCACTGCCAAGAGGGATAAAGTCATCTCATTACTTTCACCAGTTTGTGGTAAACGATTTGAACCACGTGTTACACCTTGTGCTACATCTACATTGCGATCTGAACCAGAAGCTCCCGAGTCTCTTTCTAACAATTCTGAGTCGACTTAAATTCATTGGATTAATGATTGATGTTCACTACCTGTGTTAGTGCCACTACCTGTATTCGTTCCTGAGCCGGTGTTCGCACGCTACCTGTATTGGTTCCTGTGCCGGTGTTCGTACCGCTACCTGTATTGGTGCCTGAACCTGTGTTGCTGCCGCTACCTGTATTCGTTCCTGAACCCGTGTTGCTGCCTGAGCCAGTATTGGTTCCGCTACCTGTAGTTGAGTTCCGCTACCTGTATTGGTTCCTGAACCCCGTGTTCGTACCACTACCTGTGTTGGTTCCTGAACCTGTGTTGCTGCCTGAGCTTGGTATTGGTTCCACCACCTGTGTTTCGTTCCGCTACCTGTATTCGTTCCTGTGTTGGTGTTCAGTACCTGAACCTGTATTAGTTCCCTGAACCTGTGTTCAGATGCCACTACCTGTGTTGGTTTCGCCACCTGTATTGGTGCCTGAACATGTGTTGCTGCCGCTACCTGTGTTAGTGCCACTACCTGTGTTGGTTCCGCACACCTGTATTGGTTCCTGAACCCTGTGTTAGTTCCTGAACCGGTGTTGGTTCCGCTACCTGTATTGGTTCCTGAACCTGTGTTGGTGCCACTGCCTGTGTTGGTTCCGCCACCTGTATTGGTGCCTGAACCTGTGTTGCTGCACGTCTACCTGTATTGGTTCCTAGACCGGTATTGGTTCCTGAACCGGTGTTGGTTCCTGAACCAGTATTCGTACCGGAACCTGTATTCGTTCCTGAACCAGTATTGCTGCCGCTACCTGTGTTGAGTTCCTGTGCCAGTGTTAGTGCCGGAACCGGTATTGGTTCCGCTACCTGTGATTAGTTCCTGTGCCAGTGTTGCTGCCGGAACCGGTGATTGGTTCCGCTGCCTGTGTTCGTGCCGCTACCTGTGTTGGTTCCTGAACCTGTGTTCGTGCCGCCACCTGTGTTGGTTCCACTACCTGTATTGGTTCCTGAACCGGTATTGGTGCCTGAACCTGTGTTGCTGCCGCTACCTGTGTTAGTGCCACTACCTGTGTTGGTTCCGCCACCTGTATTGGTTCCTGAACCGTGTTAGTTCCTGAACCGGTTGTTGGTTCCGCTACCTGTATTGGTTCCTGAACCTGTGTTGGTGCCACTGCCTGTGTTGGTTCCGCCACCTGTATTGGTGCTGAACCTGTGTTGCTGCCGCTACCTGTATTGGTTCCTGAACCGGTATTGGTTCCTGAACCGGTGTTGGTTCCTGAACCGGTATTCGTGCCGGAACCTGTATTGGTTCCGCTACCTGTATTGGTTCCTGAAACCGGTGTTGCTGCCGCTACCTGTGTTGGTTCCTGTGCGGTGTTCGTGACTGAACCGGTGTTAGTTCCTGAACCGTGTTAGTGCCGGAACCGGTGTTAGTGCCGGAACCGGTGTTGGTTCCTGAACCGGTGTTAGTGCCTGTGCCGGTGTTCGTGCCGGAACCTGTGTTCGTGCCGGAACCGGTGTTGGTTCACTTACCTGTATTGGTTTCCTGAACCGGTGTTGCTGTTGCTACCTGTATTGGTTCCTGAACCGGTATTGGTTCCGCTACCTGTGTTGGTTCCTGAGCCTGTTGGTTCCGCCACCTGTGTTGGTTCCCGAACCGGTATTCATTCCGCACCGGTGTTGGTTCCTGAGCCTGCATTGGTTCCGCCACCTGTGTTGGTTCCTGAACCGGTATTCGTGCCGCTACCTGTGTTGGTTCCTGAACCGGTGTTGGTTCCTGAACCGGTGTTAGTGCCTGTGCCGGTGTTAGTTCCTGAACCGGTGTTAGTGCCGGAACCGGTGTTAGTTCCTGAACCGGTGTTAGTGCCGGAACCGGTGTTAGTGCCGGAACCGGTGTTGGTTCCTGAACCGGTGTTAGTGCCTGTGCCGGTGTTCGTGCCGGAACCTGTGTTCGTGCCGGAACCTGTATTGGTTCCGCTACCTGTATTGGTTCTGAACCGGTGTTGCTGCCGCTACCTGTGTTGTGCCACTACCTGTTGGTTCCGCCACCTGTATTGGTTCCTGAACCGGTGTTAGTGCCTGTGCCGGTGTTAGTTCCTGAACCGGTGTTAGTGCCGGAACCGGTGTTAGTTCCTGAACCGGTGTTAGTGCCGGAACCGGTGTTAGTGCCGGAACCGGTGTTGGTTCCTGAACCGGTGTTAGTGCCTGTGCCGGTGTTCGTGCCGGAACCTGTGTTCGTGCCGGAACCTGTATTGGTTCCGCTACCTGTATTGGTTCCTGAACCGGTGTTGCTGCCGCTACCTGTGTTAGTGCCACTACCTGTGTTGGTTCCGCTACCTGTATTGGTTCCTGAACCTGTGTTCGTTCCTGAACCAGTATTGCTGCCGCTACATGTGTTAGTTCCTGTGCCAGTGTTAGTGCCGGAACCGGTATTGGTTCCGCTACCTGTGTTAGTTCCTGTGCCAGTGTTGCTGCCGGAACCGGTATTGGTTCCGCTGCCTGTGTTCGTGCCGCTACCTGTGTTGGTTCCTGAACCTGTGTTCGTGCCGCCACCTGTGTTGGTTCCACTACCTGTATTGGTTCCTGAACCGGTATTGGTGCCTGAACCTGTAGTTGCTGCCGCTACCTGTGAGTGCCACTACCTGTGTTGGTTCCGCCACCTGTATTGGTTCCTGAACCTGTGTTGGTTCCTGAACCGGTGTTGGTTCCGCTACCTGTATTGGTTCCTGAACCGGTGTTGCTGCCGCTACCTGTATTGGTTCCTGAACCGGTATTGGTTCCGCTACCTGTGTTGGTTCCTGAGCCTGTATTGGTTCCGCCACCTGTGTTGGTTCCTGAACCGGTATTCGTGCCGCTACCGGTGTTGGTTCCTGAGCCTGTATTGGTTCCGCCACCTGTGTTGGTTCCTGAACCGGTATTCGTGCCGCTACCTGTGTTGGTTCCTGAACCGGTGTTGGTTCCTGAACCGGTGTTAGTGCCTGTGCCGGTGTTAGTTCCTGAACCGGTATTCGTGCCGCTACCTGTGTTGGTTCCTGAACCGGTGTTAGTGCCTGTGCCGGTGTTCGTGCCGGAACCTGTGTTCGTGCCGGAACCTGTATTGGTTCCGCTACCTGTATTGGTTCCTGAACCGGTGTTGCTGCCGCTACCTGTATTGGTTCCTGAACCGGTATTGGTTCCGCTACCTGTGTTGGTTCCTGAGCCTGTATTGGTTCCGCCACCTGTGTTGGTTCCTGAACCGGTATTCGTGCCGCTACCGGTGTTGGTTCCTGAGCCTGTATTGGTTCCGCCACCTGTGTTGGTTCCTGAACCGGTATTCGTGCCGCTACCTGTGTTGGTTCCTGAACCGGTGTTGGTTCCTGAACCGGTGTTAGTGCCTGTGCCGGTGTTAGTTCCTGAACCGGTGTTAGTGCCGGAACCGGTGTTGGTTCCTGAACCGGTGTTAGTGCCGGAACCGGTGTTAGTGCCGGAACCGGTGTTGGTTCCTGAACCGGTGTTGCTGCCGGAACCGGTGTTAGTGCCGGAACCGGTGTTAGTGCCGGAACCGGTGTTGGTTCCCTGAACCGGTGTTGCTGCCGGAACCGGTGTTAGTAGCCGGAACCTGTATTGGTTCCTGAACCGGTGTTGCTGCCGCTACCTGTATTGGTTCCTGAACCGGTGTTGGTAGCCTGTGCCGGTGTTGGTTCCTGAACCGGTGTTAGTGCCTGTGCCGGTGTTGGTTCCTGAACCGGTGTTAGATGCCGGAACCGAGTGTTAGTGCCGGAAACCGGTGTTGGTTCCTGAACCGGTGTTGAGTGCCGGAACCGGTGTTGGTTCCTGGAACCGGTGTTGGTTCCTGAACCGGTGTTAGTGCCGCTACCGGTGTTAGTGCCGGTGCGAAACAGTGTTGCTGCCGCTACCGGTGTTGGTACCACTGCCTGTGTTGGTAGCCATTACCAGTATTCGTTCCTGAACCTGTATGTGCAATCGGTTTCACAGGGAGTATAAACATTATTTTTATACTCTGTTAATAAAAGTTTTTAAGTGAGACCCACCACCATTTTCACCTTTATCGAGTTTTCTTCAAGACCTTTCTATGGGTCGTTTTACAATATCAGTCAGACTCTCTAATTTAACAAGCTCATTATCAATATAATCAAAAACCATTTCGCCATTTGGCAACGTTTTTGACATATTTTAATCCGTGCATCCTAAAAGGCTGAGTTCCTCGAGGTTCTATATATCTATAGTCCTTGAATGTTCTACCTCCTGAAACATCATTATAACCTGGAATATAATCCTTTGTATAGAAATACACCAGGTGGTATCTGCCGAAGCGCCCATAAACTAAATGGGTCGGGGTTTGGGATTTTTTATAATCAGTTCTATATTCTGCTCCTGCAGCTAATTTAACTACAGCTCCAGTAGAAGTAAATTGGATCTTTTCAAATATCTTCTTTAACTCTTCGTTTTCTTGAAATCTTGAACAACTTTCCCTGAATCATTTGTCCAACTTACTGGACTTCCATCTTGATGAACTGCCGTAGCTGCATCATTAGTCTTACGGGCGATCGGTTTCACAGGGAGTATAAACATTATTTTACATACTCTGTTAATAAAGTTTTTAAGTGAGACCCACCACCATTTTCACCTTTATCGATTTCTTTAAGACCTTCTATAGGTCGTTTTACAATATCCGTCAGACTCTCTAATTTAACAAGCTCATTATCAATATAATCAAAAACCATTTCGCCATTTGGCAACGTTTTGACATATTTTTAATCCGTGCATCCAAGGCAGTTCCTCGAGGTTCTATATATCTATAGTCCTTTGAATGTCTACCTCCTGAAAACATCATTATAACCTGGAATATAATCCTTTGTATGAAATACACCAGGTGGTATCTGCCGAGGCGCCCATAAACTAAATGGGTCGGGGTTTGGGATTTTATAATCAGTTCTATATTCTGCTCCTGCAGCTAATTTAACAACAGCTCCAGTAGAAGTAAATTGGATCTTTTCAAATATCTTCTTTAACTCTTCGTTTTTTTCTTGAAATCTTGAACAACTTTCCTGAATCATTTGTCCAACTTACTGGACTTCCATCTTGATGAACTGCCGTAGCTGCATCATTAGTCTTACAGACGATCGGTTTCATGGGAGTATAAACATTATTTTTATACTCTGTTAATAAAGTTTTAAGTGAGACCCACTCACCATTTTCACCTTTTATCGATTTCTTTAAGACCTTCTATAGGTCGTTTTTACAATATCCGTCAGACTCTCTAATTTAACAAGCTCATTATCAATATAATCAAAAACCATTTCGCCATTTTGGCAACGTTTTTGACATATTTTTAATCCGTGCATCCTAAAGGCAGTTCCTCGAGGTTCTATATATCTATAGTCCTTTGAATGTCTACCTCCTGAAACATCATTATAACCTGGAATATAATCCTTTTGTATGAAATACACCAGGTGGTATCTCGCTGAGGCGCCCATAAACTAAAATGGGTCAGGGTTTGGGAGTATAATCAGTTCTATATTCTGCTCCTGCAGCTAATTTAACAACAGCTCCAGTAGAAGTAAATTGGATCTTTTCAAATATCTTCTTTAACTCTTCGTTTTTCTTGAAATCTTGAACAACTTTCCTGAATCATTTGTCCAACTTACTGGACTTCCATCTTGATGAACTGCCGTAGCTCAGTGCTGTTCTGTGTATTATTTGCATCACGCTTTCTCCTATACTTCCTCCTTCTGTTCTTAACATATCAGAATTCGTCTTGAGACTTATCATTCATTGCTTGATTGGACGGGCCATACTTGTACGAAGACATATTTGATTGACTTTTTATCAACAGGCGAAGAAACTGAAGAGGTTTCTGTTTCTTCGGTTGAAGAACTATTCTGACTTATTAGCAGTTGTTGGTGTTTTTCTCTAGCATCGTCGCTGATGCTTCGGGTTTTAGAAACCATTGTTTTCCAGTTTCTGATTGTGAATCACTCGTTGTTTTTGGCTCTGGTGATACTTGCTTAGTTGGTGCTGGATTTTCTGAAGTTGTAGTAGTTGAAATGCTACGGTTTCAACAGTAGGAGGCGTTGTAGAGTCCTCTTTTTCACTCTGAATTAACAGCGCTAGGGAGGTTCTCCCTGTATTTTTCAACATTAGTTTCCAGCATTAGCTACAGTCGAAGAAGTAGCAGCCGCTGTCGCTTGCTCATCAACCAAAGCCGCTGTCGCTTCGTCCACTTTTTACTTCTGAACATGATTGACAAAAATTGTCCTACCAAAATAGAAGCAACACCAATACTTAACTTTCTTATAGAATACTTTCATGTTTTTCCAATCCATATCTTATTTTTCCTCTCTTTATATATTGATAACAGGATATGATTTACAGTTAATTTATTATTTTGAAATTTCTTCGCCTTAAATCCTGATGTTTTTAATTTTTAACACTTCCTCTCTATTCGGTTACACTTGAAGAAACATAAAATTGTCCTCTATTTGTTTTACATGAAATTGAAACAGATGTTCAGCAGCATATTGAGGATTAATACAGCTTTTTCTTGCCATTTTTCATATTCCTGTATAAAACTACCATGCAACAATTTTTCAGCCTCCAATCTAGCCGCCACAGCCTGTTCAAATGTATCAAATGAACCTAGATGGTAACTTTTTTCGTTGCAAACCGATTCTAACTTGATATTTCCGTTGTTCTTTTGGGACACTCCACGAAAACCACTCGTGTTGTCTTTTTCGTGTTTTTCTAAATTTCAACCACTCAATACAAGTCTGATCCACAAAAAGTTAGTTGGTCTCTTATATTCTCAGTGATTTCTCGCTTTTTACACCCACAGCTAGTACAATGACCATGAACTAACGAGTCTTCTGAATACTCTTTTTTATTCCCACAATCACATAAGCAATTCCAAATAACAGAGCCTTTATAATCTCTTTTAAAGGTGTCGTTTATAACCTTTAATCTGCCAAAACGTCTTCCCTGATAAATCTGTTTTACGACCGATTCTCTTTTTAGGAAATTTGGAACAAGTTGTCTTCCAACCATGATGCAAATCCTTAGTTGTCCCTAAGGTGTATTTTCTCCACATTTTTGACAAGTACATTCCCAAACTACTAAACCATTCTTCCGATTATCTGTTTTTCTTGTAACAAGCAAATCTCAAAACTTTTTTCCTGCTACATTCTTGCACTTGTGCCTGTTTTCGTATTCTAAACACCCACAACTTTTTGTTCTTCCAGAAACAAGATTATAGTAGCGAATATCTTTTTTATTTCCACAACTACATGAACAACGACACCAAGATGTTCTTTCTCTGCAATATACATCTTCTAGCAGTTAGTTTCCCATAAACTTTTCCAATTACCTCTTTTTCTGACAAATTGATTTTTCTTGTCATATTTTTCATACATCACTCCCCGATCACATTTTCCTTCAAAAATGTATGTTAAATAAATCCCTAAGAGTCAAACTTTTCGTAATTTTTATCATAACAGTTCATAAGAGCAAGAGCTGTCTCAAATGTAATATTCTTATTTTAGATCGCTCTTTCAAAAGTGCAACTATTGAAGCTTCACTAACTCTCTCTGTTATAGCAACACGATAAGCTGTTATCTTTTTTATCGCTTATCCATTGAACAAACTGACTCAACTTTTTCAACTGCAGTTTTACTATTAGTTCTCCTTTATAACTTAAAAATTGCATCTTCACACAACAGTAAACTCACTATACCTAGTGCAAATCACCTCAATTCTTAATACCTCAACAGGGGTATATGTATAATATATAATGGTTTTTCTTTTTGTCAATCATCTACTTTTAATTTTTTTATATTTAAATGTCCTTTTAGAATTTTTCAAAGTATTGAATCAAGATTTTTCAAATTGTAATAAAAACAAAAAGCCAAATTCGATTTCTTGAAAATGGCTTTGTATCAATATATTTAATAAATACAGATGATTATTTAAATAGTTTCATATAATCACTTTTAATTGGAAGTAAATAAGCAATTCTCACGATGGTGCTTTAGTCTTGTCAAAAAGTCCACTTTGAGAGATGTTCTAGCTAAATACTATAATCTATTCAAGTTCCTCTTTAGCCTCTCGAAGAACTAACCTTTCCTCAGACACTTCAGGCTTCCTAAATGCTGATTCAATATCTCCACATAAGTTTCTAGTCTCCTTATAAGATCTTCGTAATCATTTAAATAGTGACTGAACTGTTCTTGAAGTTTTATCATATCTTGATTTACTTTCTCCAAAGTAGCACTCTCTGATAAATTCAATTTCAAAAATCATATCTCGCAAGCTTTCTACTTTCCTGATTGTCACTTTTCAGATTAATAAACACTTCCGCCATCTTGTTTAAGATGGCGATTTTTCTTGTGTCTCATCTAGTCTAATATCTAGCTCTGCTATTTCCGTTACAAACTCATTCTTCATTTCATGATAATTCTTATCGCTAGTATTTAGTTCAATTAAGAAAATTTATTTCAGAAATTTTCTGTTGAATACCAGCGACTGTCGCTCTCCCTATAGGGAAGTTGTTGACTCATCCTGGGTTAACTGTCTTATTAGAGTGCATCCTTTGATATAGCGGTCTTTGTCCGAACTCTCTTTATTATAGACAAAGTAAGAGGTCGTTTCTCGAATATAGACTTTGTATTTTTGTCTTATCGTCCTCTTCAATCATATCCAGTTGGTAGTTCGGAATAAAAGATGGATACCGTTTTTGTTTTTATTCCAAAAAGAAACTTTGATATAGATTCCTTCGTCAACTAACTTCTCAATTTGATTCACTGCTAATTTCTACCCTCAAATTCATGAACAGCATCTCGATTCTTCTTAAATTCCTCATAAGCTGATTCAATATCATCAAGACTAACTTTTTCCCTGTCCCTGCTCTTCCTTAAAGTTACGATAGTGTTCTTGTAAATTTCCCTGTTCTTCTGGTGTTATTATATTTTTCTCTTCAAAAATAACTTTGAAAGAATTGAACATCATAAAGTTTCTTATCACTTATTTCTTTATGGTTTTAAACTAATCCGTCGTCCATCTTCTTCTAGAGTAAAGGTCACATTTTTCTGTTTGAAATCTATAGTAAGATTTAATTCTCTAGCTTTTAAAAAGTAGTTCTCTAGAGAATTTGTTTTTATCTAGTAAAAATTCCAATCGTTTTTCAATATCTTGTTTTGGCAAAATAGGTTCTGAAGAACTCTTCATCATACAAATCCCTGTTTACTAAGTTTGTTTCCACGAATAACCTGCTTCATATCTCTATCTGTCATCAGAAAACGACTAACTTAGCGAGTAAAGTCTATTTTAACATGAAGTCGATCTGCTTTTTCAAAAAGTCCTCAAAAGAGTCAGACTGCTGCATCAAAAATAGAGACGTTGTTTCAGCTCGAATTTGTGGTTCGATTTTTGTAGACCTCATAATCACGATACGAATAACGGTTCTCAATAATCTTTGCACCAGCTATTTTTAGAAAATACGATCAGAAATCATGCGAAAATTTCTCTCCTGAGCATAGTCCCATTTAAATTTCTTGTCTGAGTTGATGTCAATGGAATTTATCACTATATGGTTATGAAGATGCGACTTATCCGTGTGAGTTGCTACAATAAATCGAAACTGTCCACCAGTTAATTCTTGAATTGTTTCATACCCTATGCGATTGACTTCTTCTGGAGATAAGTTATCATCAGGAGAAAAAGATTGTATCAAATGATGATCATGAATCTTTTGCTGGTGCTTTTCTTGGCGATCATTTCGGAAATTATAGAGAGTGTCGTTATTCAGAAAATTAGTATTGTACATCTCCACTGTTTTCTTCATAAGTTGGAAAGTCTAAGTAATTGCTCATACCAAAAATCGGATACCAACTTTAAATTGTTTGTTTTGTTAGGATTAAGGATATACCTAATCAATCGTCTGCGATATTTTTCTCCATGGGTTGCAAAATGTTTAGTGACTACCATAGAACGCCTTTAATTTCTCTACCTTTATTTGAAAATCCTTCTCAACCTCTGATACAAGCTCTGCCATGCCTTGACGCAACTCTTGAAACTGTTCGTGAGAAATAATATGGTTCTGATTAACTGCATGTGCAATTTGATTGACGTTATTTCCAATCCGCTTAAGTTCAAAAATCAAGTCTTGATAAGTTGTCGTATCAATCGTGAGAAAGTTCATATTAGGGTTAAGCAAAACTTTTCTAGCATATTCAGAAAAGTTTACATCTACTCTTAGAAAGATGATTATTCAGTTGGTTCAATTCCGAGTCAGTCAGAAAAACTTTTTCAAGTTTGTTCGATAACGATGCTCCATAGCAATCTCCTAATCCATATACTTGTCACTGAAACTCTGGACTGAGTTGATGAATTTTGTTCACTTCTGTAATCAATTCCTGAACACAATTTAAAAAGAATTGAAACATGGTCTTGAGTCACTTGGTTATTCTCTTTTGCTATAACCAATACTTCATAAACATCACGGCTAATTTGTTCTAACCTTTGAGATTGCCACAGAGAAAAACATAGCCTTTATGGTTAACTTTTTCTTCATCAAAGGCCAATAATTTATCCCTTACAAAAAGGAGAAAAGTGTCTATAATTCGCTTGATTCATCAGTTTTTCAATTCTCTATCTCCTCCGCAGTTAGATTGATCTCTTTTCGGACATCTCGATATTGTTCTGTCATCTCAGTTTCCCCACTTTTATCATTCCTCGGGTTTAACCCGCCCCGTAATACATACGGAGAATTTTTTAAAGACCTCACTCGTTTCTTGTTCGGTCTTTGCGAGCTCAGTTATTGTGTCCACAATAACTCAAAAATCATATCGCCAGCTGGCCAGAACTTTCCAGTTTTGACAGCTAACGATCAGATAACTTGGTGGCTCCGCCTCCCAAACCCCAGTGAAAAATCAAGACCTGATTTTCTTAGGAATGATATAAGGATAACAAGAATGTTTTTGGAAAAGTTGTCACATAACAAAAAGTAGGCTAAATTATTTAACCTACTTTTTACATTATTCAGAGATAACTGTTTACATATAGACATTTTATGTTTGAAAGAGTTTTTCCACCTTCCAATTGATTGATAATATGATTTTTATTGATTTCTCACCAACATATCCTTGTGCATCAATCCATCCGTTAACTCCATCTGATTCCATAACGACAACCTGATCAGTCATAGAATTTGTTACAATTGTAGCATTATGGGTTGCTAAAATGATTTGTCTTTGAGCCTTGACGTTTTCTAAACTGTTGAACCAAGTGACTATAGATATAACGGTTATCTAAATTATCTTCTGGCTGATCAATAATTGAAAGGTCTAAAATCATTTGAGTAGTCACTATATGCTAAAAATAAAAATCCAACATCGCCACTACCTTTGTCCCTAAACTCAAAAACACTCACATCTTTATATATAGCTTTTTAATTGTCGCGAGGTTTCTCTAGCATTAACATTAAATTCTAAAATAAATTTTTCATTAGTTACATGATCCTGTATTATTCTCTTTAAACTCCGCTATGGGATAATTTCCCATGAGAGAATAGATTTGAGATAATCATTCTTTGTTTCTTTGTTAACTTCTTTCTTTTCTTCCCAAATGTCCCTATGTTTAGAAAAATTATCTTCTGAAGCTAATTCTAAGATACTGAAATATTTTTCAGGTATACTTCTCTTATACACTGAAGTTATAAAATCAACAAATCCCCAATTTATCGTATGTGTACGCCAAAAATCAATTACATTTTGTTTACTAATCCTGAATCCTTTAAAAGATGTTCCCAAATTATTTGTCCAACCAAATAGACTTTCTTCAAATATAAGTTCTCCCCAATTTTCATCTTGAATACAGACTATTCTTAACTTATTCTCTTGAGTCGAGTTGAAAGATTCAATTACATTGAGAATCAGTGATTTTCTTTTTTCACGAAATTCTCTTAGTTCGGGTATCTTTTTTACAAGTCCAGATAACGTTCGGGTTTTCTGAATAAAATCTGGTGAGCAAAAGTGTTGATTACTAGCATCAACTCAGAGATAAACGTTGTTATTTCTGAACCATCAGCAGTTCTGACTAACTCATTGACAGAGTACTTCTTATCAAACATTTTTAGTAACACATCTTTATTGCCAACTTTTTCAAATTTCAAATCAGGATACACCCTGTATATTTTTGTGTAATGTACCAATGCCCAGTGTTGTATTTTTATCACTATCGTATCTATAGCGGTATCCATATCTTCCTGTTATATTTTTGCCCAAAGTACTGTAAAATATCATCTTTATTTCCTTGTTTAATATCTGGCAAACTAACTTCAATAATATATTCAACTTGATTCATGGTATATAAAATATAGACATTAGCATGTTCACAAACAAATTCTAACTTACTCTTTTTATCACATCTTTGGGCTAATGCATACTGTAACATATCTATGATTGTACTTTTTCCTGTACCTCTCCCTCCAATTAAGCAATTCAATGACGGCGAGAATGTAAGACTGAAATCTTTTTCTTTCGATTTATTTATTAAGAAACTCCCTATTTTCGTCCCTCTTTCGATGTAAAGTCCTTTGATGTATAATCCCTTCTCAGGATTAGGGATTCTATACTGACAGATACTTCATAATCTAGCAGAGCCTCCTCAAACATCCTAAAAGATATTTTTCCACCTTTTGAACCACATAATATTTTTGTTTAGTGTATCAATATCATGAGCATCATTATCTAAAAATAAAATTTGGTTTTACAATCATATTCTCGAGAAAGTCTATCCAATAACCTGAGATTGCTTCTTTTTATTGACTCCCCATAAATTTTATTTGAGAAGAAGTTAGTAAAGATTTTTATAAGCGCCTGATAGTTGTGCTTTTTTTGTAAAAATATTGGACGTATTAAAATGAGCGATATAGTTTAAAATCTTTATTCTCATTAAAGAATTTCATTATTGTCAAAGAGTGTTGATAGCTACCTTCCTCTCTACTAAGTAAGTTATCTTTTTAGCCAAGTATCAACTATTTCCTTTTTAGTACCATCAAATATACCTACTATGTGTAATTTATCGGCAGCACTAATCTCAACTCCATATAAAAACATGTGGGTAATACTTTATAATTTTGATTATTTTCCTTGAGAAAAGAAATCGCTTTTTGAAGTTTGTAGACACCTTCAGTTGTATTATGATCCGTAACAACTACTATCTCAAAGTCATTGATTAGAATACTTTCTGCAAGAAATAGAAAGCTTATGTAGTCTTTTAAAATCTGAATAGATTTCTCATCTACATTAGCTACCAACTGTTCCAGAGCGAAATACTTTTTAAGTTCAGATTTATTTTTAAAAACAAATTATATAATTGTTCGTCGGTTGCCTTTTAGATATTTTTCTTCAGTCCAATCTTTAAATAGTTTATAATCATGTGAGGTCAGTGCAGATGAATTAAAAGTTTTATGGAAACTACAAATTTCTCCTTTGAATGAGTTAATTCATGATAAACAGATTTAATTTTATTATTAAAAACCTTTCACTTTCATCTCCTTAAACTAACATTATATTAAAATTTAATGTTCATTTTTATCATTAAACTCCCTCAACCGTTCCTGTCCCACCTTCAGCATCTCTCTTCTCGACCTTGCTCCACTCCCCGAAAAAGGCAGTTTTTGAAGAACTTCTGCTGCGGTACCTTTGTCCGATTCAGGAATCGTAGATACAAGTCCCTATCTTTGATAGATTTGAATCCGGTTAAAAAGTTTATCATTTTCTAACTCTCGTAGATTATCAACCCAGCGTTCCACAATCCTATCATGATGTTCTTTTGGTGTTGCTCTTGCTTGACCAGGATCTATGTCATAAAGTTCTTCATAGCGTATCAGGGTGCTAAGATAGGACAGTTCTGGCTTTGTTGCGATGAGCGCAAGTGATACTTGATAGCCTCGTGATGTTAATAATTGAGCTGTTTTTCGAGGGACTTCTGTTGTTCTTAGTGTTCCTCAATTAATAAAACGATAGCTTTGTTTACTGAGTTCATCAATGAGGTGTTCAACCATATTCTCCGCAAAATCTTTGCATAATCAACGCTATCTTTGCCATACTCTTCCTGCAGCCAGATAATTTGGATGTTGCGAACGGAAGCTGTCTCCGTCAATAATGATGATATTTCCTTGAAATTCCTTTTGCTTGATCCGATGAATAGTCGTCTTTCCAGCTCCACTTTGCCCACAAAGCAGAACTACTTGGGGATGTAGCGAGACTGTTTTTCCACGAGTTAAGGCACGAATATTACGCTTTAAAGCTTTTTGAAACTCCGCCTCACTAAATTCTGATAAAGTCATTAGGCCACCACCTGGTGATTGGCAGGTTTAACATCCGCTCAATGCCATCTAAATAGCCATTGTAACGCTCTATCTCTTCAAAGGTATCGACAAGATAAATCTTGGTATTCACTAAATCTGCTACATCATCACTTATCAAAATCCACGGATTCGATTCATCATTAAATGCAATCCCTTGCTCATCTTGATAGCAGTACAGCCTTGACAAAATGGCAGAACCTCGTTCTTTCAAAAACTTCAATTTTTATGGTCAGCTGATAATCTTCTACGGGTGTCATCAGCTTATCTTCTCCGACAATATCAATATAGGAGACATTGAATTTCTGACAAATCCGACTCAATGAGTTCGGTTGAAACAGAGCTGGTTCCATTCTCATATCGACTTAGACCATTGCGAGAAATTCCGACAATTTTTGCGAACTCTGGCTGCGTTAAATCATGTGTCCGTCGTAAGGACTTAATATTATCTCCAATCATTTACTGCTTCCTCCTTGTATTTACTCTTATTATACTAGATAAAAACGGATAATGCACTCAATTTTGGTGCATTATCCGTTTTTCGGTTTCTTTGCCTGCTTAAATTCTTTCAATCCGTTTCGCCAGTTGCTCGGTGTTCAGTTTATTCTTGACATCAGTAATGGTTTCATCTAAAGTTAGTTCCTTGGTATAGGTTTTGAGATGGTTTCTTCTGCTCTAGTGGTCTGAGTTTTTGGAATCAAAGACAACATCTAGTAATTGGTCTCACCTTAAATACCTCGGCTTCAGACATCCCTGATAAGCGATGAATGAGACGTTTAAAGCTATTCTGCTATGAGTTTTTCTGAATAATCGCATATTTTTCTCCTTATAGAAAGCAGCCTCAGCTGACTGCTCGCTTCTATAGGTCATCAATAGCTGCGGAAATGGCCTGTAGTTTTTATTTTGAATCTTCTTTTCATCAATCAGCTGATGGAGTTCTTCAATTTGCTTTTTGACAAGCTGAAATATCATTGTTGTTTTGTGCAATTGTATTCGCCAAATCATTGTTTGTAGTCACTAGTGATATTTACTTTCAGCGACTGACTTTGCTTATCTTTTCTCTTCAGTCTTTGATTCTACTTTAGCTTCTGGATTCTGTGCTTTTCAAAAAGCAGCCACATAATCCACTTCTTCATTTGGCTGATCATCCTTTTTATGGAAGAGGCTGCGATTTTAGCTCGCTCTTCATTTGAAGATGTTGGTGTCGCATCGTCTAGTGGCTGATCAAAATTCCATGATTTACTCATTCTGTATCCTCATTTCTATCATTTGGGTGGAGTGGGCTTCTTTACCAAAGGCCTGTTCTAAAGCTTCATGAAAGGATAAATGACTAGATTGTTGCCGTTTGATAAAGGTGACTGTACATAACTGTTTAAAGTTGGTCACGATAGCTTTCTTAATTTTTCCGTCTCTGCGAGACTTTTTCTTCTTGTCTCAGCCACTTTTTCAGCCAGACGTTCAATCACACTCATAAAACATTCCTCCTTATCACACTTCTAGCTTATGACAAGACTCTTGATTTTTGCTATCACAATTCTAAAACAGTCTCTCGTTTAGGTGGAGGATGATTCCTAATGACTTGTGCTTGGACTGATTGATGACTTCCCCAAAGAAATTTCCCTTTGTTGTTTCACCAAATCATTCCAGTCTCGACTTGGTTTCAAATCCCTGTAATGGTGGCATCCTTGAACGATTGGAATACCTTTTCTCTGACAATTTCTGGACAAAAGTCTCTCCCGGCTTCATCATTATCAACTGCCACGTTATCATTTCAGGGTGTTCATTAAATAGGGTGTCGTATCTTTGATGGCATATAGGTAGTTGGTTAACCGACTAGGGTTTGACGGTGTCTAAAAATCTAGTTTCCCTTGTTCATTGGCTGCTAATCGTAGTGTTTGATAGGCTATCACTGAAAGTTTTAAGCCTTCCATTGAAACCAGGCGAACATCTGATAGCTGCTTTTTGATGAAGCTGATAATAGCTCATCATATCAATAACTGATTCACAAAAAGATGAGTCGATTAGGTTTGCCAACATCAAAAACTAATACCCCACATGACCATGAGACCCCTTCATGATTTTTCTTCAAGTATCCTCGATCATGTCTTTGTTCATTTTTGACGAGACCCTTGAAGGCTTGCTCCTTCTAGCTGACCATGGTGGTTGTAGATCTTAAAGACAAGGACAGATTCCTGAAAGGTCTTTGTCTGGTAACATGCTTGAGCCAAGATTCCCTTTTCTACCGAAGGCATTAATAACATCATCACTTAATCCACGAACCTGGGTCAAGTAAGTTCTTGCTTGCTGAAAAGTTTCTTCAGGCAACAATAACGAAAATGTCGATAAGTTTCTTCTATCGTTTTAGCCTGTTTAAAATCTCCAGTTTCAAGATAGGACACGGCTTCCTTGAAAAGAAACATCCTGCCACTAACTGAACAAAGTCAATCACATCTCCTTGTATATCTCTTGAAAACCATTTGAAAGTATTGGTATCGGCAAAATCCGAAAGGAATCATGTTCTGGGTGTTCATAAACTTGTCCTGATAAACATCTAAAGGAATAACCCAGACTCTCAGCCACATCTAAAATGGACTTTTGTTTTACTGCTTTAATTATTGTCATCTCATCTCCCTATCAAAAAAGCAGAAGAATCTCTCCTGCTAGTTTGTCTCATGTGGTATCTCTTGAATGTTTGGAATACTAGAGTTAGCCCCATCAGTAGCTTCTTTTAAGTTCTCTAGTTTTCCCATTACAAATGGTTAGATGATTAACCAGGAGCTTGTCTGAAACCTTGGAGTAGGACAACTTAATCGTCGTAGTTTCTGTCTGAGTAGTTCGTTGTTGCTGCCTTACCTCAAATCAGATACATAGGTCACTTGATAGGATATTTCTGCGAGAGCTTCATTGGTTTCTGTATTAACATAGATATGAGCGGTTCTCAAAGCGGTAATCCAAAATATAGTCCTTATAGACCTGATTGATGGAATCTCTTGACGAGCCTACTTCTTCCTTATAAGCAGAACCCGTCATATAGGGCTCGATACGATTGTTGTTCTCGCCAAAGCCTTTCCTCAGTGTAGTATTGAGGAGAAATTCTTTGACAAACCTCATCTGATAAGACTGTTGCTTTTTCTTCCTGCTTTTCCTTTGTCACAAGTTTATTTGCTTCTGCTCGTATTTGATGCTCAGTTTGCTTTTGAAACGGATTGTGAGCCAATCGTGGCAGCTCAATCATGACCATAAAACTATACATGACTAAACCTCCTACTCCAATCTGAAATCTCAGCCTTTACTTTATTTTAACATGGCTTTCTCCTTTTTCTCACAAGATAGCAACATCATAACAAGATTGCCTTGGAAAAAGTTATCACAAAAATATCGTAAGAATCATTATAATTTATGATATACTAGTGATAATAAATAGTTATCGGTAGGAATTTTTAATTATGTCTCACGTGGAACTCAATTCTTAAAAAGAAATTACTAATTCAATTATTCAAACTCATACAGCTCGAGAGTCACCACTGTATGTTCCATTCGAAGATTCCCTTATCGTATCTTTAGCATTTGATAAAATCTCTCAAGAGCTATCAAAAATAGGAATTAATGGAAAATGGAACAGAATTATATAGTGATTTTGAGATAACGACATTACAGACGAGTATAAACCTTTCCTTTGCAGAAAAATCAAACCTATTTCAATGTCTATTATAACTCGATACCAGGATTTGGAACAGCTGGTATATCATTAAATATGATTCAATTGAGATAGAGAGGAAAATATTAAACAACAGCAACAACTACAGATTAATATTTCTAATCCAACATTGGGAGTGGCTGAGAATGAACTAAAATTATTTTTATACGCCTTATTAATAATATCTCCTCTTATGAAAAAGAAATATAATAAATCAATTATTATTGTAGGAGTATGGATTTAAAAATAGCGACATTAACTTTTCAGAAAAACTTTGATATTCATCATTTTTGAATTAAATGATTTATACTCTAGGTAATATTCTACAGACTTCAAATATATCTGATGATTTAGTAGATACACTGTATCCTCTAACCAAAGGGAATCTAGATTTATAATCACTTCAGCATCATAACAATTCTAAGATTGAAAAGTTATTAGATGATTTGTTAAATACGATCGAGACGGACTTTAGAGAGAATAAAATTGATATTGATTTCATTTATCAGCCATCTGTCCTTCCTGAATATTTCAAACCCCATATGATGCTGAAGAATATTTCAATTTAAAAACATTTCAAATTGAAAAAGCTATTGATTATCTTAAAAATTACTGGTCCTAGTCCCTGTAAAAATAGAACAACTATAGTTTGATATTAATTATGAAAAGATAACTTCTTTTAACGGTTGAAAAAGGACAAAAAGAAATCTATAGACGGTACTATCATTATCTATGCGGTGAGGAGCCATTTAATTACAGACTAAAGATAGAAATTTTAGCAAGACTTAAGGAGAGTCAAGAATATTTGCTATCACTATACTTACTCTGGTATGAATATTTATTGAATCAAAATGAGATATTAGAAAGTGATAGTTTAAATAGGCTTGAATTTCTCACTGAAGAGACTAAATCAATATTTTTAAAATGTATTGAATACAAATATACAGATGAAAGCTAACTCCTTTATAAAGAAATCTTACGCGAGTTCTTACTATCTTCAATATTATTAAAAATGATATCAATTTTTCAAGGAAATACATCACAAGGGTTCTTCTTTTCATTCACTTTTGTGATACACTTTATGACAATATATTATCCGAAAGTGACAAAGATGTCATTATTGAGCCTGTTCACTATCTTTTCATGTATTTATATGCTACTACCTCATTTAATAGATAAATTTAATGAAATTGATAAATTTCAAGTTTTAAATGAAGATATCGTAAATAAATTTTATACAACAAAAGATATTGAGCAAAGTGCACAATATCTTAAAAATATCTATTTAAGAAAAAGTTTTTATACAAGGATAACGATAGATCAATCGATGATGCAAACAAAGCTTTTAAAAATGCACAATCTTGATGATAAAATTGAACAGCATTATTACACACTTGTAGTCTTCTAGGATTATTACTTGTTTCCTTCTGACTAAGAGCGAGCAAATGCAAGTGAAACAAGAAATAGAATCATTATCAGATAAATATAATCTCCCACTATACTGGAAATCAAAAATAATTTTATTTGTGTACTAGACTTTCTTCAGGCTTTGGAAGGAGAATTTGATTATTGGAAATCTCAATTTGTTACTCTTGCTGAATATGATTTAAATGATGAGTAAACACTTAATATATACAAATCATGTTCAATCTCTGTATTTTTCTAAAACAGAAGAGTTACAAATGTATAAAACGAGACTTGAAGAATTGATGGAAGTTGATGATTTAGCTGATGTCAATGATACTCTAATAGATGACTTTTACCGCTATTTTTCGGTGGTTTGAGTTTTGTAAATCATTGCTAGAGAATAGTAACCAGCTTGTTAAAATAAATATTTGCAATTACAAGATTTTTATCCAATAATCTTAAATCAGAGAAAAATGCTGATTGAAAAACATCGCCGCTATGGAAGAATTTTTGAATCGGATGTAAAAACAGGAAAGGAATTTTCTGAATTTCTATCACAATCTAAGTTTGTCTTCAAAGGAGTGGACTTACTATCGAATGGGGCTTATGCTGACCGGATATACAGTATACTAGTGCATTATAAACTCACTCAGTATTACTAGTTTGTGAACATCGGTCATTGTAAATCCATATTGTTCGGAAGTTATAATTAAATGAACTGTGGTCAGTTGTGTAAGGTATTGTTGCATTATCGAATACAAAATAACTCCCCATCTGACTTTATTCTAAAATCAACTCGTCCGTAAGTCGTTGTTATACCCAAATACTTCTACATGAGTTTTTGTTGCCTTTTTAATTCCGTACATATTTGCTGCCAGATTTTCTACATTTCAAATGAATAAAGGCTATTACTATCAGATAGTTCGTCTTTGTCAAAATTTCTCGAAAGAAGATACGATACTGGATTTTAATACAAGATACCCCTCCCTTTAATATTGATGGACTTCAACTTCAATTCCTTGAAACTATACTCTGCAAAAGAAAAATCTGTTTTTCCAATATTTTTCCACTCAAATTATCTACATGATTGAACCATTGGAAAAGATTAACACTTGCTGATTCTGAAATCTCTTTTCTAATATATATTTTTGAGTTTCAAAAGGCTCACCTAGCCTACTTCGCCACCTTTTATACAAACCGTTTTAGGTGTTGAACATTAAACCTAATCTGCAACAGCTCCCCAAATAAATTTATTGCTTTATTACAATGAAACCGTTAGCGCATTGGAAACCTGTATAATCAATAATTAAAATAGTCACAAAAAGATGGAATCAACGATCCTTCTTTTTCGTCCATCTCAGCCAAATTATAAACTACTAATGTTTCTTTTGACAAGTATGAATAGTGTTTTAACATATATTCTACGAAATCTCATTTCAGTGTAAAAACATTCAAAGAGTTAATCCAGTTTTTAACAATGCTGGAGGCTATCTCTCAAATTTCTGATAGCGATTCACCATCAGATGCATGTTCAATTGTGTTAAATAAGAGGTAGTTTGCATTTGCAAATTGGCAACCAAAATAGATTAGTTTTGGCATTCTTTTGTCAAATCAAGGTAAGATTTGCCATTAATCTTTTTCACTATAGAACTCCTTTCTCCCTACTCGATAACTATTTATTATTATCACTATACAATAAAGTGTATAACGTCCAGTCTATACAAGGTGCCATTATCGTTAAAGGAGACTATCATCAGGATTATACTATTATTTCTATCTGCTCTGATTATTGCAAAACTCATAGAACGTTTGAGTGTACATACCCTTTCTGGTGCTTATAAAAACGATTTAATGTACCTCTACAATTCAAAGTAAATGAATGTGTTATATTGAAGGTTTGACATTATTCAAACTTACAAGTACTACGATTTCGAAAATCGCAAGTTTGGTGCGTGTCTATGGCATATTCATACAGTCACAAACATCATTGCAGACAATCCTTTTAATCAGTATATGCTTTTCACTTTCGAGCAGAAAACATTGCCTGCGACAATACCTCATGATAGGCTATCCTATACACCTATCTAAAACACAAAAGTTGTCTCTTCCAAAACTGTTTATCGAAAACAAAAAGTTGAAAGAAATTTATTAATTATTTCATTATTACTTTCAACTGGTATTCGGATTTGCTAGCTTTGTCGTATTCAAATCACAGACATTAACCTCACTGAACAAACGTCACTCAGGAAATGCGAGAATCGCATTATAGGGATGAAACGGATCTTTTCAGCTGGGTTAAAAGTTTATATCTCTTTGCTATTGTAGCTTATTTAGGACGATTATCTATTTCCTGAAAACTCACAAAACCACTGACAGAACAAAAAGTTTCACTTCTGAAAACGGCAAAAGACCAAACCAGACTAACTACAACGATCACACCTCATATGTTTTCGGTCATAGCTTTTGTTAAGATGTTATTAGATAACGATGTCGATATTCGTTACATCCAGCAGATACTGGTCATAGTTCTATTTCATAACTCAGATATAACCATGTGTCACAGCTCAAACAAAAAGAAATACTAAGTTCTTATAACCCTATTGCATCTATTTATCTAAAAATATAAGACCACCTCATTAAGTAGCCCTATTTTCATGCCATTCTACTTCTCACAACTTTGTCACAATACCAAGCGCCAGCAGAATATTAAAGACAATATAGAATCCTGTAAAGCTCCAAATACCATTGGTTGCTAAATCTTCTGTATAGAGATTTCGTTCTGTGAGGAAGAGGTAAATCCCATAGATTTCATATAAAGACTAATCCACTGATGAGTCCGATAAGAAACAGCACCTGAAACTTTCACAATCTGATAAAGGACAAGTAAAATCAGTCCTATTGCGGCAACAATCAGAAATACTCTGTAACACCTGTTCCACGACTTCTGCATACGATCCTCTATCCCAATTGCTTACGGTAATAGTTAGCTTGTTCTTGTCGAGTTCATCTAGTTGGGCAACCAAATCACAGGTATTCTTCCTTCGTCACTTCATCCAAGTCTGGAAAGTCATTCTCACGAGTTGTGATGATGACCTCTAATTGACTAGTGATTTCTTGTTTTGAAAAAGCCAACATCAAGGGTTTCATCTTCATACTGTTCCTTTAAGGTTTGGTAGTTAGTTTCTGTCTTCTGGGCTTGTAAAGCCTTGTGCCAACCATTCTTCTAGTTGAAAACGCATTTCTTCTATCGTTTGGGCCATGATTGTTCTCCTTTTGTACTCTCAACTTCATTTTGCACCGCGTTCAAAAATTTTTGTCAGCATCTTTAAATCTCAAGAGCTATTTTGCTGCTCTTGTCTGGTGTTTTATCTTCACTAAACTTCACAAAGCTGCACCCGATTTCCCTCAATCTCGCTTCTTGTTCAACCAAAGGGGCAAGGATGTCATATTTGGCTTTAACCAGCTGATAATCCTCTTCTTTTGGAAAGACTTTCTCAACTTCAACTTTTCGCTACTTGTAACTTATCTTTTAGGTTCTTTACCAGCTCTTTCTGTCTTTTCTTGGTCATCAATAATATGGTCACTGGCATTATTAATCCGTTGAATAGTTCCCACGTCTGATTTCAAATCAAGGGCGACTGTATATTGATTATCTCCTACAATCATCAAAGAAATAGTCTCTGGCAAGGGCTCACTAGGACTCGAGTTGTCATTTTTAAATCAAATCCCCAAATGTGGCAAGTGTTCTGACTTCCTCAGTTTCTGAGCGGTTATAGGTAATAAGTTTACGCATGTAGTCCCCTGCTTCAGCACGATTATCCTTTTCCTGATTGTCAAATCGCATGACAAAGTCCAAGTGTTTCGTGGGTTAGTGATTGCAACATCCTTATCATATTGACTCAACTGTTTTTCCATAATAGGAGGTACTTTCTCACAATAGGGAAAACGGTGTGGCGATACTCGTCTTTTGGAACGATTAAAGGCTCGCTTTTTGATTTTCTAACACTGTTAGTTCACTTTTCCAACCTCACTTTTGAGTTTGAGATAGGGATCACCAGTCGCCAGCCTTTAAAGTCAGTAGTCGTCATGGCTTGCTGTTCATATCTTCTGCTGCTCGAATAGGTTCTTTAGATGTCATAATTTGGTTTAATATATTCCACTTATTTTCTTGGCTGCCCACAACACCATATCAAAGTACTCGTTATGTAATGACAGATCTCACATTTTGGTCAGATTGCCTTGTCAATCAAACGTCCATTGCGTTGCTGGATGTCCGAGGACGCCATGAACATCCAAATGGTGGATAGCTCATTCGTGATTGGACGTTTAAACCAGTTCCGCCCTTTTCCGTTGAAGCCATGAGAATCCGTACTTCTGCCATTGACCTTTCTAGACAGTGAGTTTTTCTTTTCATCAGTATTGATGTCATGGACAAAGGCACCTGGTCTCTTTGAACTCGATCCACGCGTCTTTGAGTTCATTAAACATCAAAGCCTTCTTCCTTACTTTTAGGGTTCCAATATCCGAGAGAAATCATCTGAGTGGCTTTTGTCTCCAGTCCTTCACGGTAAATCCGCTCGACATTATCAACCACTTGAAGGATTTTCGTCCGATTAACGCTAAGCAGCAGGGTCAATCAACCGCATATCAATGGCTAATTTTTCTGGCTTCCCAGTGATCTCAAGCATGTTATCAACACTAGGTCAACGCTGCTCTGATTTTGGATAGCGTCTGAACGCTCTCACCAGTTCTTCTTAAACAGTATTTCTGAGCTATGTTAACTCACTTTCCACCGCAATTATCTTAGCTTCTGGCACAGGTAAATCCAACATATCAGAAGTTTGAATATCGGCAGTCTCCTTGTAGATTCGCATAAGTTCAGGAAGATTGGACAAATTTCTTAAGCCGTTTCTTAGGCTGGTACTTATCTCCTGTTGGGCTAATTCATAGAGTTCTCGATATTCCAAAAGCTCCAACCCAAGAGTCAAAATTAGATACCTGATAGCGCTCTAAGACATCTGGCTGAATGTAATTCATCATGGTATAAAGTTCGCTGATAGAATTGGATACGGGTGTTCCTGTCGCAAAAACGACATTTCTAGCTCCATGCTCTGCCTGAACCTGTCTCACCTTCATCTCCATGTCTACGTTCTTTTTGAAGTGGTATTGGTGATTCCCAGCGACATTCCCAAGTCCAGTGATTGGACGGATATTCTTAGTGATGAGCCTCATCCACAAAGAGAAAATCAATGCCATATTTTCAAATCTGATAAAGGAATCTTTGCCCAGTTTTTGGAGTTCTTCCAACTGGTGTTCCAACTTTAACCGAACGCTCTGCTTCTTTAACCGTATAGTCGCTATCACTCCTCAGCTTGATTTCTCGGAGTTGCCCAGCTATCATGAATATAAGGACCCGTTTCTCACGACTCATCGGTACTCAAACTGGGAATCCCCAATGACACTAGCATCGTAGTCCCCCTGTGATAATGCTGATACAAACTGCTTGTGTTTGGCTTTTGGCAAAAGTCTTTCTTGTTGTCACATAGATCTTTTTCGTTGAAAGAACTTATGATTTCTTGACCTCAACGAGTGGTCAAACCAGAAGGAACCACATAGAGAGGTTTATGCACCATACCAAGTTCTTTTCAGTTTAAAGCCTGCTCAGCATGGTTAAAAGTCTTTCCAGAACCGACTTCTGTGAGCTAGTAGGGTACGTTTTTCTTCCACAATCCGTTGAATGGCATTCTTTGGTGAGGACGTAAGGAGATATTTCCTGCAGCTCCATCGATGGCTAAATGACTGCCATGGCAGACCTTGGACACTGTTCGATTATAGAGGCCGTTATAGGTGTCTTCAATCATCTGCTGCACTTCTGGGTACCTTGCCACAAAGTCTTGAAACAACTCTTGAATTTGGTTTTCCTTGGCACGAAGAACTGTTGTTTTCTCCACATCTGTCACATTCTTTTTCTTGTCTCCTTCAACAATTTGTTTTGATGATGGTCGGTTGATTGGAATTCAGGAGGTTTTCAAAGATTTTTCGACCACTATCATAACGAGAACCTGAAACACCCGGAGACTTTCATCCGTTGCCGTAGAACAGGTATAGGCAAACTTAGACATAGGAAATTGTTCCATCAAGAGGACTGACTTCAAGAACTGTCGCTACTTCTTGGCCAGAGAGTTCATAGGCTTTCCCCATGAAGGTTTCTTGGGCAAATTTTCCGTAAACAGACAAAGGAATCCAGCGTGAACCAATTCGATAATCAATGTTGCGTAAAGTAATGCGTGCTGGTTTGACTGTTTCTGGTAACCTTGCATAATGTGACCAGCGTTAAAGTCCTGATTGTCTTGTTTTGGACAAATAGGTTCACCACTTAACTTGGTAACGACATCACCTGACAGGAAGTCTTGACGAGAAAACATAGGACACCCGCTATTCAAATACTTCTCAGATCAGGCACAATGAGGTCTCCTAACTCCTCAATCAAGGTCATCTTCGATTCAACCTGATAGATAGACATCATATAAGCGAAATCAACACCTCGACCATCAGCCAAGCTGGAATTTAAGGCATCAAGGGCAGTATGTACCTTTTTAACCTCTTTTTCGGGACGCACTAGAGCCTTTTCAAAGGCAAGGGACTTGGTAGATAACGGAGTTTCCACTTGGATCCAGACGTTCATCTTCCAAACTAGCAAGAAGCGAATACTTATCATCACTATCAAAAAGATTACGGTTCACTGCACTATTCAAATACCCATAGCGTTTGACAAAGCTATCATAGGTACGATTGAGTTTGCCTAACAAGTGGTTAAAGGTCTCCTTATCGTAGTCATAATAGCGTTGAATGGCAATGACCTCTTGATAAGCATTACGAATGTTACCATTCCTTTTGATTCGTGCCACTCTTAGCTGAGAGCGGAACTTCATACGGTCTATAGCACTTTTAAACTGACCACGTTTGCTGCAACATCGATCACATAGACATCAAGAGCAGTACTATCTGTGACTTCTAAGCTATTAAACCCATCAATTTGCTTCTGGGAATGCTTGGTGTCCCAGCCTTTAAAGTTGCCCTCTTCATCGACATAGTAGCTGATTTCTTCCGTCTTGGTCCCTACACGTATGCCTTTGTTATCTCGATAATAAACTGTAGAATCCTGATACTACCAAAACTGCATTGACCAAGATCCTCTCTTATCAGGTGGAATGAGGTATCAATAACTAGTTTGGCTCAGCACATCTGTTGATGATGATTTCAGAAGCACTCCATACATTCTTGGTGCCTTGACCTGTTCCAGAGCAGTCTGAACATCTCCTATCAGGTTATCAGAACTGTCCTGTCAGAAAGAGTTCCACCGTTAAAGTTTCGACTCATAGGTTCCCTAGAACTTGGCGATTGTATTCTCCATCAAAGTAAGGATTGAGCCAAATGCGTCATCCTTGTCATAACGAATGGAACCTGAAAAAGGCTAGGTCAGCTGCTGTTATATCCTTTGGTCCGCAAGCTCGGAAGAACAACATATCTCTGTTGTAACATTGTTCTGCAATGGCCTGGGTGCTGCAGTATCTGGTAAACGCACACCACCAAGAAACTTGGTTGTCTCATCGAATATCTTGGAAGAATATTCTCCGTCCGTTTATCCATGGTGGTTCCTGTGGAGGAGATAATAGTCACTGCCCACCATCACATGCACCAAACGCGACTTCTTCGCCAAAAATAGTCATGAATCATATAAGGCTTTATCGTAATGGTTATCTGTAATCCGAATATTAGCAAACGGTACATTTGAAATTACTAAATCAAAGCTATTATCTATTAAAAGCAACTGTCCCAAAGCCTTTTGACTTCTATATGTTATTTGATGATGGTGTTTGGCAATAGTCCTGTAATGGTATCTAACTCCACACCGTATAACTCACTTTTTTCTCTCAAATGTTTGGGCATAGCCGCAAAGAAATTCTCTGTTCCCATGGAAGGGTCTAGAATTTTTCCGCCTTTAAAGCCATCTCGTTCCAACTTATCCCATATCTGGCGAATAAGGGCAGGATTAGTATAGGCTGTTAGAGAGGACTGTTTCATATCCGAATATTCTTATCGGATACTAAATTTTTAGTTCTTCACGTTCTTTGAGAGAACTTAGGATTATAGTCACTGATCGTTAGCAAAGTCCATCCCAACCCACATATTTGGCCAAAAGTTCTTGTTCACTCGGAGTCGCTTGTCGTTGTTCTGTTTTCAGTAAGCACAAGACGAATGGCAGCAATGTCGTTCCACCTTATTCTAGCTGTCTTAGGTAAAAGTCTGTCGATCTTTCTGGAAAGAAAATCAACAGTAGGAATGTGGTTTCAACGACATCAGCTACCTCTGAATCAGTCTCCATCTCAATACTTTTCTGGTACTTTTCTATTGCGTTGACTGGTTTTTCATGTCATCATCACTTGAGAAACTGGTTTCTTGTTCTTCCATATCCATAAAGGAAAAGAGGTCCCAATTCCTGACTGGTTTGCTCCATTCTCTTTTTCTTCGACAGAAGGAACATAGAGAGCCTGAGTGATTTTCGCCCTAGTGTCCGTAAGAAAAGGACTGGATTTTTGTTCAATCAAAACTGTGAAATCATTTTGTAATCTCAATCCGAATGAGGTCATTAACCCCTGACTTTTTATGGCTATCACCCTAAAGTCTTGTCCCTTATAAGTTACCATGAGTCAAGGGGAAAACGTTCAAGAGCTTGTGTGCTAGATAGATCGTTGTGGCTGAGGAATGGACATTTCAGCCTCAGTTTGAATAGAGGTGTCCCTCCAGTCTTTTAAAGACAAGGTCTGAGTTTCCTGTTTTTCGTTTCAAAAGTTCTAGCTCTTCCAAAGATAAGTTCGTGCAAAAGCCATAAGCAACTGGTCTTAAATCTTCAAACCAGCTGACTGGTCAAGAAAATTCAACCTTTTCATGGCTAAGTCCCATCTGAAGCAATTTCTGTCGCAAGAGCTATGTTGAGTTACTGTGCTGGGATAGCTACCTAATAATGCAAGGTCCGCATTTTCCAAACGGAAAGCGACCTGCTGCATCTAGCAAAAGCCCATGTTGATCCTCATCAAAGCCTCGTCAAGTCTATCCTCAAACTGGTGAGCTCCGTATTCTCTGTTAAAATTGTTTGCCTCAATTCACCTAAGAGCTTCTTCTGTGTCGCTAGGACGCTGAAGTTTTATAACTGTCCCATCTGCTTTCCAACACGTCAGAAGCGTGCTCACCTTCATAGATTGGGTCATTTTCCATCTCATGATCAAAAATCCCCACGTCTAAGGTTCGAAGTTTAGGAGGTCATTTTCGTACCTGGTCAAAATGGTCTCAGTATCTCAAATTCTGAGTCAAATTCAATTTTCGCAGTGGTAAGTGTTCTGTTTGACCTGTTCGAAAAATCCAGTTGCGACAGGTCTTCATCAAGGCTTCGCAATCATGATAAAAGCTTTCTCTTCTCGAAAAAGTAATCTCTTGAAGTGGTTCTTGTCCCATAGACTCTTTCTCTTCTTCAATAACTTTTGGTTTCACTGCCTCTGCTTCTGGTTCATAGCTCAAAAGAAACTGTTCAATATCACGACCGATACGGCATGGTATGTTTCATTAGCCACACGGTGCACATTGACTAAGTTTGCTGGCTCTCGCCTTTTCCAACAGAGAGGATACTGAAATGGACTGATAAGCTCCTTCTTGGTCTAAGATGCTGAAAGCGAGTCGCCAGGTTAAAAGAGGCAACCTCAATCACTCAAGGTTTTCTCATTGCTGATAATTGGGGTAACTTATTTAGTCCAGCCCTGACCAAATGTTTGCATAGGGTGAGTAAGTCATGAGCTGCTTTCAATGGACTAGTTGCCAAAGGCAGAGACATCCTGTTCAAACTGAACCACTTGAACAAGTGGTTTGACCTCTCTGGCGGGGTCATAGGGAAGTGTTGATCAGACTGTCCCAGTCCTCATCAAAATGGGCTGTCTGATAACGCAAAAGATTCTGTGTCAGGTCAGCGGGCAATCTTGTCTCGCAACATCTCTAGTGTAAGTGTTCTTGATTCATGCTTCCTCCATCAAAAATGAGCTGGAGAGTATTCTCAGCCCACTGCTTAATCTAGGACCAAGGCTCTTTGGTCTTTTTCTTGTGGCAACTTATCCACTAAAGTCGTCACATAGTGTTGTAAGAAAAATCACTTTTCGGTCCAATAAGTCTTTCTGTAAAGCCATGTAGGTCACATCTCCAAAATAATCTTATTGGTTAGGTTAAATCTTTTGAGAATGTCTCAAGGGTCTCTAAGGTGAGAGACGAATAATCATCCTCATCCAAAACCCCATACCGAGCAAGGGTGTCCGAAATGTTGTTGACGCTATCACTTCCATGATGAAAACTAGCTCCTCCCCTGTTTGATAGAGTTTCTCCAACAAATCGGTCAGCTTTTCTTGAAGCTGTTCCTGATAGCCTTCTGCCTTTAGGCGCGTGAAAATCATCACTAAACTGTAAAGGCAAGCCATCTATTGCCACAAAGTCATCGATAGAGGGTAATCAAGTTAGTGATATATTATCAACACTTAACTCCACGCGACGAAAGGTTTCACCATATCTTCATAGTTTTCTCGTGCCATCTCTCTGAAAATGTCTTTAGAAATGGTTTCATAGTTCCAAGTCATAGCTTCTCCTTACGCTGATGTTGAGTTGGCCATAAACCTTGTTGTACTTCAAGATCCGTTAGCCCATCATCATCCGTAATGACTACTCGAGAGGTTGGTTCCTAGATCTAGTTCCACAGCGTCCGTTGCTTTCATCCTGGTCAGAACTGTATTGTAAATCGTTTTAGGTTCCATCTAGTTGTCCTCCATTTTCCGCTTTGAAAAGCCATACGCTAAGCCTAAAAGAAGCCCTCCGCCAACAAGCGCCAAGAGAGCTGACTCTCCCTGTATTTGGGAGAACACTAGCAAGAACTGGTGGCTCAGGAGTTCAACTGGTGGGTTGTGATGTACAGCTGATTGAGTTGGTGGTCTGGTTCAGGGTGTGCGTCTTAACGGTGTTTGAACTGATGGTATAACCATTAACAGCATGAAGCACTGTATTTTCCACCTCACCACGCAAGTGATTCGTGTCATCTGCGAGTAAACATCCGTTTGAAATTCAGATTTTTCATGAGACCTTTAAAAATCTTATCAAAAGCTGAATGGATGACTGTGCCTTTTGAAGTATCCACCTCTTGTAGTGTACTTGGTCACTTCTGTACCCTTTTGGTCAGAACACTTCCATCTTTTTAGGGTGCATCCACAAAAGTATGCTTTTGTAGACACATTATAAAGTATCGTCATTATCGTAATCATCGTTAAAACGATAGTCAATGAGCGGTGTCGTATGATTAGCTGGAATACGTGCCCTACTAAGCGATAGTTAAAGACCTGATTCATAGCAAAGACTTTTGCCATCAAGGCTCTTCTCCTTTTTGAGACAAATCAACCACCACATCTTTTTGTGGGGTCCAGTTTTTGGAACATTAGACCATTTAGTTTCTGGTCACATAGCATGCCAAAGTCAATCTGATAGCCGTATGTTTCATACTTGCCACCAGTCTTCTGTCAGCTCATTCTAATGGTCATCGGCAGTGTCACCACCAAGATTTGACCTGTTTTAACATAAGTCTCGTAAAAGGCTTTTTGAATCATCGGCACTTAAGACTTGAATGGCCCTTTGTGAACTGTTTGCGTATGGCCATAGCTTTGAATGACTTTGCTTTGATAGGCTGGCGTAGGTTTTAACAGAGACACCTCTGATAAGATTGCCTGACTTATCTGTACATGATGAACACCACTCTCGGATTGCAAGTCAGAGTTTCTCGGGATAGCCATCTACTATGTAGAAACCTCGCAGTGTATCATCTGTCACTACCAAGTCCTTGTACTGACTGTAATCCAGAACCATTTTATAGTACTGATGGTATTGGAAAGAATGGTCTTGCCATCAATTGTGCTACCTGCTTTATTAGTATTAGACTCGTGGCAACTTTGGGTACATATTAGTCACGTGTTGGTCTTATAGGCTTTGCCCAAAGTCCACTTGATAAGCCACATTATCATAAGACTTCCCTGAATGAAGCATGGATTCACGAACGGTCATAGGCAGTGTAATAGTAATGTTTTGTCCCTTAGTCACATAAGTATCATAAAAGACTTGAGGGTCTTCTGCCATAAAGACTTGGAAGGCCCCTTTAGGCTCAATCTTTCTTTAGAAAGGGCTGTTTGTGAGTTTTTAGGCGCTTCTGATAAGCTAGAATAAGTTTTCACCGTAACACCTGATACCGCTTTCTACCATCAGATGTGGTTAGCTGAATCGCTGTTTCATCTGGTAATAGGGTCTTTTCGATAATCATCCACAAAGTAAAATCCTTGCAATTTGAGCCCTATCTGCTTTAATGCCTCGGTATTGGTCCAAGTCCCATGACAGCGTATAATGGTTTTGAGTTCCCACAAGCATAGGCTTCCCATTGATGTCCACCTTATCCTTATTCAGGTTTTGTTTCTTAGGCTCTGGAGAAACGAGGGTATTGGTCACTTCCTCGATTTCGTAGCCATTTCCAAAATCGACTTGATACGTTTTATTCTTATAGTTAACGGTCTGACTGCAGAGACTATCCTTGACCATCATTTTGTTAGCAGTTCCAGTGAAGTTCCTGTTTTGGACATACTGATCATAAAAAGCTTGATTATCGTGAGGCATGAAAAACTTGAAAGGCCCCTTGTGTAATCTTGGCACGAGCCAGTTTGTCTTGAAGGTCTTTAAGAGCATCCTTTATAGAAGCGTAAGCTTTGACAGAAATTCCTGACACAGACTTGCCATCACGAGTGGTGATGACTGTTCCCTGATCCACTAAATCCAGCACATCTTCAGGGTAGTCGTCCACAAAGAAGAAAACCACGTGCAATGGTCCTTTAGAAGAACTATCTCCTTGTGGCTGGTCTAAATCCCAAAGTCATCCGGTAGTGATTGGTTGTTCCTAAAGTAACCACGGTATCGTTAATGACGACACCGTCCTCATTTTCATTGCGTTTCTGAGGTACAATGTGGCTGGTCGTATCTCCATCACCTGGTGTCCGAATGGTTACAACATTTGAAGTGACGGTATGCATTTGCGTCTCTTGTTCATCAAGAGCTTATTGTTGGAATAAGTGGCCCCATCATTTTGAACAGTCCCATAAAGTTTTGGGCGTCAGCGGATAAAACCTTGGTTAAGGTCTTTGATTAACCTCCTGCAACAGGTTTCCTTGGCAGTCAAGGTCACAAAGTTCTCTTTCCTGATCGAAGGTCACCTCACAGTTTCTGCTCTCCACTTGTGTTTTTCTTATCGAGCACATAGCCTGTTGGCAGGTAGTCTTCGAAAGTAAGGTGCATGTTTGAAGGATTTGGGGACAAAGCGTTCATGTCAGTGGGTGTAACAACTGTGAAGTTTTATGACTGGTTTTTGCCATGAAGATTAGTTTGGTCTGTATTCACCACTTTTTCATAATTTCAGTGTTGTTGTCAGACGTAGTCATGTAGTGAACCATTGGCACTTGTGGTGCTTTTGGGCAAGGGTTTTGAAGTAGGAATTGCGAAAAGACCCTTGTTAAGGTCAAGCTAGGTTGTGTCACTTTCTAGTGGTTTTTCTTATCACATGGCTCAGGTGTAAACGTCTTTGGTGTGAAAGTTTTTGGCACCACCTAATCGGATCAGGGCAGGATCCAGTTTTGGGGTCACATGCTTTTAGGACTATATTGTTTAACAGTCCGTGACGGGCAAAGTATTTGTAAAGCAAAACCAATAGGTCTTTCCACCCACCCGCATCGGCACGTCTCCCGCCTCAAAAGTCACTGCATAGGCATTCCCTGATGTGACGGTTGAGTATCACCAGCTTTATAGGCATAGTAGCGACTAGAAGTCGTATCCTATTCCTCTGACAACTTCAAATCACGTACGGTTTGAACTCTACAGTGAACGAGCCTCAAGCCTTCATTTGTCACTACTTTGAACTGTTGAGCCACCGATAGGCACAAATTTCACCAGACGACTCTCATATTCCAGACCGATATCATTAAGGATTCAGTGAGAGGGTAAAGACACCTGGTTTTCCTTAGTGAAAGCTACTTGCGTTCCATCTTCCAAAAATACTGGCTGACACGGAACTCCATCTCATCGGTTCGCCAATTCGTCTCCATCGTTTCGGTAAGCAATAAACCTTCTCGCTGGATCGTTTCGTACGACCAACTGCACTGCATTGGTGCTCATGGAAACAAGATCAGGTCATCATATGTGATACGACTAATCCTCTTCCCATCAAATCGCATTTTGTAGAGTTTCGGATATGAAGCTTAAAAGTTTCACCTCGTCTTAAAAAGAGTCACATACAAAGAAGCCTGCGAATCTAAGATATTAGGAATAGCCTCCAAGCATAGTATTGCTCGCAATAATACGGTCTGATTGGTGTATTCACTCCATGTTTAGCTTGTGGTTCCCATTATTCAAGTTTAGAGATTGAGCAAGGCTTCTGAAACATACCCTCTTCTCCTTTGGAAATCTCTGCTAAGTCACGCTTTGTAGCGGTTCATTTCTTTGCATTATAAGCATCAATGGCTTCATTTTCTTTCTTTGCGGCTTCTTCTTTTTCCTTGTTGCGTTTGGTGATAGCTGCAATTTCATCCGCACGATCTGTGGCCAATTTCTGTTGGTTGTTATTGTACTCATCAACAGCAGCTTTACCCGCTTTTATTTTTCATCATCAATCGCTTTTTGTCCAGCTTGATTGCGTTTTGTCAATCGCTTCATTATCAGCCTTTGCCTTAGCTAGACCTGTTTCATTTTCCTTTTGAGTAGCCAGATTCCTTTTGCGACAATGGCATCTGCGGCTTTTTTCTTGGTCACATATTCTGAAAGATTATCCTTATTTCTCTGATCAATAGTAGCTACTGAAGACATGTAATCCCGATAGCCTGGAACAGTTGAGCCATCTCCTGACGATACAGTTTGAGTCGTTACGGTCACATCAGCAAATTTATCTTGAGTCTTCACTTCTGAAACCTTGGTACGACACAGAACTGTTTAGCCATTTCCTGCTTGAGTCGCTCTTTCAGGACTTGGCCTCAACGCAGCATTCCTTTTTCAGCACGTGTTTTATCCTGTTCATGGGTTGCTTTATCAGCTTTATAGGCATCTGTTACCCGAGTGATTTCACTGCTTGTTTAGCAACATCGGCTTCAGCTTTAGCTAATTGTTGGTTAGTCTCACTAGCTGATGTCGTTGCCCAAAATCCATTGATTGGTCCTGAACAGTCTTGACACCTTCTGCTTTCGCTTGATTGACAGCTTGGGTCATTGTATGCTGAGGAACCGTAACCGGGATAGCACCCGTCTGCTTTGTTGACCAGTTGAAGCAAGACTCTTCGTCTGTTCCACAACTGGTGCTGGCTGTGCTTGAGGCAAATTGGTATGGGATTTTTCCGTTCGTTGAATGATGTTATCCTGTGGTGTCGTTACTTCGTCAGCCTGCGCCACTGCACCACCCCATGCGACAATAGCTGGGACCATTGTTCCAATAGCTACCGAACAAAGCGTACGATACTTCTTACTTTTACGAAAGACGCTTCTCTGCTTTTTCCTGATTCACTAAAAGTGATGATGACATTGTTTTGTCATAACTAATCCTTCTTTTCTTTTGATAAGTAGCAACACTCGTCGCTCTTTCCCCATCATAAAAGAAGCCTTGATTTGGTATCACACAAGTAAGAGGATAGTAAACTGTATGTATAACATCTAAAAATGTTGCTTTTGTGCCGTAAAAATGTTAAAATTGCGGTACAAAAGCAACAAGAGAGGGTCGAATATGTCCATGACTATTGAGTACTTAGACAGTCACAGTGGTATATGATTACTTTATAGAGATTGTAAAAATTAGGTATTCCAACCATTTATCTAACTAGACTAGAAAAACGAAGGGGTTATCTTTAGGGTCGATAAAGGAATCTATCTGTCCTCTAGTGGAGATTATGATGAATACTATTTCTTTTCAGTATCGTTACCCCAGAACTGTCTCATATCTCGCTCTTATATCAGGGACTCACAGATGAAATTCTCAATATTTTGAAGTAACAGTTCAAGGACTACCGTTTTAGAATACACCATTAAATTTAAATATTCACACTGTTTCTGAAAAGATATTGTCAACCTAGGGGTCATCAGTGTAAAACTCCAATGGGAAACACCGTTAACGTTTATAATTTTGAACTGTTCTGTGTGATTTTATCCTGATCGAGATAGCATTGATGTCTGAGCTATTTGTTAAAAACTCTTCAAACTTATAGCAACTTCCCTAAAAGAAATCTCGCAAAAGATCTATAAACATGCTACAAAAATGAATATCTTAGATGTAGTTAAACGAACTCTGGAGGTTCTAATGAATAGCAAAAATTAACAGCACTCTGCCATAAAATATCGAAGAATACGGATTAACTTTTAATTCCGTCATGACCTATTACTTTTTGAAGCTATTCTGAAAAATTAAGTCAGAGTTCTTATTCAATCACTATATTTTCAAAGGTGGGTTCCTACTTTCAAACGTCATTGGGGTCGAATCTCGTAGTACGGCGGATATTGACTTCCTGTTTCATAAACAAACTTTATCAGAAGAAAATATTCAACAACAACTTGAAGAAATTTTAACTGAAGCGAAAAGATGGTATTCAATTTTCAATTCAATCCATAACAGCTATTAAGGAAAAGCGATGATTATGGTGGTTATCGAGCAACCATTTTATGTCAACTAGAAAATATTAAACAAATTATCCATTTAGATATTGCGACTGGAGACATTGTCACACCTTACCCTGTTACCTATGACTATAAAGTCATTTTTGATGATGGCAATTTTCCAATCATTGCTTATACGATTGAAACAATCTTAGCTGAAAACTCAAACCATTTATTCACTGAAATTTCTTGAACAGTCAGCAAAGATTTTACGATGTCTATATCCTTCAAAGCTAAAAGAAAGATGACATTATCTTTCACAATTAAAGATTGTTGTGAAAAGAACCTTTTCCTATCGTGAAACTGAACTCGATTTCAATAAAATCATTGAACTACTGGAGAGATTCCAACTGACTCTATTCAACAGCAACAATGGCAAAATTATTCAAAAATATAGTTATATTAAAAGACATTCTATTCACTAGATATACTTTAATGAGATTATCAGCCTCCTGATGCTCTCAATTCTAATCATAACGCTTAAGTCGTGACTGAGAGACTTTAAAACGTTGAGATAAAATAAAAAAGGATATACAATATTTTTATACTTGTTAGCATATCCTTTTGTTTCGTTGTGTAGACAAAACTGATAGTACTATCCACTCCTGATAATTTGTGAAGGTATAGTTGGGATTGCCGTATAGTTGGTCTCGGAGATAAGAGGTGTCGTTACTTCGTCAGCCTGCGCCACTGCCACTACCCCTATGCGACAATAGCTGTCACCATGGTTCCAAGAGCTACCGAACACAGTGTGCTATACTTTATTTTTACAAAAGACGTGTCTCTCGCCTTTTCCTGATTCACTAAAAAGTGATGATGACATTGTTTTGTCATAACTAATCCTTCTTTTGATAATTAGCAACAATCTGTCACTCTATCATCATAAAAAGAAGCTTGATTTTTGTTATCACAATAAGTGAGAAAAGAGCCACCCACTAAAGTGGATGACAAAAGCAACAAAAACATTCAAGCATATCATCATTTTTCAGCTCCTATCTTTCTCACTCATTTAGTTCTGAAAAATTTTTATTAAAATAGTTTTGACATCAATTTCGGTATCTATTACTACATAATTATTATAGGTAATAAACCAAAAGCCTGTAAAATCAGCGATTCTAGGATTTTGGTTTATACTCATATTCTTTTTAGCTCTCTATACAGTTAAATTATGGCGAAATACTTCATTAATGATTTTAGTTTTTATTTCATCTATTCAAAATATTGGAGTTGCATAGCTAGGACAATTTGTTCAAGGAACACCACATCTAGCAAAGACTCATTTAATAAATTCCTTATCTAAATTTCCGTGAGCAAAATTATTTCTTTGTTTGCCTATTCGCTCTGCAATTTCAGAGTGATTATAAGAAATATTGTTTAATTTATACATGGATTGTCCAAATAAATCCAATAAAAAGATCGCACCGTATTCTTCAAATATTTGACTAAATCTTTTTGAGAAAAGAGATAAATAGGATACAACTGATTTTTTTCAAATCTTTGTAAATTTTTCAGCTTTCCTGTTGAGTTTTTATCAAATGCAATCTAATTCTATACTAGCTTCTTCTTCAGTATTTTTCGTTGCTCGCTTTTTCCATTCATCTTCTGAAAATAGTCTACTAAACTCCCATTCAAAATGCAGCGGTTCTTAATACAAAACTAGCAGCATCAATTATCCGACTATCCTAAAACTCTTTACCTAGATGTCTGAGATATAGATTATTTTCAGCTATGTCATCTAATATCTTTCCCTCATAACCAGCAATATATTTTTTTGTTGAATATATCTTCCATCTTTCAATGGCTTCATCTCAATCTCAATACTTTTCTTTAATCACATTGAATTCTCCGACCTTTTCCTTGATTATTTGACAATCGAATATCAGTAAAACTAACATTTCTTCGATTACAAAAGAAATTGGATAAACTCCTTTGCGATACGATATAACTCTCGTACAAAAGAATAATCTTGAGTTTCTTCAAAATGAAAAACCATTGACGATGATAACGCAAGAGGTGGCTTTTCGATAGATAAACTTGTTGTTCTAGTGACGCCGAAAATAAATTTTAACTTCTTTTCCAAAAACGTTAAACTTCTGTTCTTCTGTCGTTGTTGAATCAAAATCATAGGTACTAATATTGATTTTTTCCATCGTTTTCTTCAGGTTTTATACGAAATTTCAAAGGTACGATTAATTGGGTGAATATAGTTTAGCTCTAGTCCGCTAAATGATATTCGACTAATCCTAGGTCTTTCGGAATAACTAAAAAAATAGGCCAAAATCGGCACTGTAATGATACCGTTATTTTCCTGAAGTTGCGTGTGCTTATTTGTTAGAAATGTAATAACTCGATTTGTTTCATTTGCCCGTCCATAAAGAAAGTCTTCTTCTACGAATTTAGGATTCCCTAGCTAAAAAGCAAAGATTCCTGTTCCTAATTTAGTATAGAACCAAGAATGCCTAATCTCATCTTTTTCCCCTTCTTTGGGAATCAAGGATAATCTTTCTTCATTGAACGTAAAGAAAAATTCATACCCCATCATCTGTAAAGTTCCTGTCAGCATACAATACTAAACCTCCAAATGTTTTAAAATAATTGCTACCATGTCCACAGATTCCTCAAAAACTCGTTTCACTGGCATATCTGAAAGATTTTTGATAACGAGACCAAAGCTTTTTCTGATAGTCAGAGCTACGGATGTGCTCTAATTTGATTCTTCCCAATTTATCAAAATATCTAAACTTTTCTCTTTTTTTAGCAGTATTGTGCAAGACTTTGCATTCAGTATAGGTACATCAATCTCATCTTTTCGAAGGTGGTACAATGTATAGAGATCATAGCGGTCACGAAGCTCTAGTTGAAGCGAGCACCTCGACTTATAATGGTTTCTAACTTTTTCAGCAAGAACTGTTTCTAAATTATAAGTCCAAACTTCTAGCTTATCCTCTGAGAAAACAGATTGCAGTTGATATGAAATTTCTCGTGGCGTAATCTGGTCACCTGTAGTTATATCAATAAAGACAACCTCACACGTAGGGTATCAAATGTCGCATTTGGGTTTAAGGAAAAACCACCATATTCGTCATCTTGTCGAATTGGCTCTAACTTATCAATTTCAAATTGGAAACCTTCAGAAGGTTGATTAACTATTTCTGTAAAGATAGTTAGGATATTTTCTCCGTTGAGAGGAAGACCTTTCAAGGTAACATCTAAATCCATTGTTGTCCGTTTATCTAAGCCAATCATCTGTGCCAATAGAAATCCACCTTTCACAATGAAAGAATCTTTTATACCGACTCTCAGAGATGAGTTTTAAGACTTGTTCAATCAGATAATTTTGCTGAACTTGTTGAGCAGGTATCCCTTTTTCTTTTGCAATATTCTTGATTTTAGCTTTGAAACTATTAGCATTTGAAAATTTCACGACAAGACCTCCACATATGATTGTAGTTTTTCGGTTACTTTAAATAGTTGTGCATAGTGATACAACTTGGCATAATCAACAGCTCCTTTTTTAAAGTAAGCTTGAAAAGCTGAAGCAATAACTTGAATATCGACATGATAAGCTGTTCTCAAACACTCCACTAATGTTCGTTCCATATCATATACTGAGATAAACTGTCCAGCCTGTCGCTCCAGTCTAATAATACCGATTTCATGATACTTTCTAGCGACAATAGGCTTGACACCAACTTCTTTCATTGGCCTCGTATTTGTCCCGAAAGGAAAAGTCATCACAGGCTCAAATGGAATGGTAAGGGACAGACCATGTAACCAAAGTGCTGTTTCTAAGGAATAAATTCCTTTTGGAAAACGGTACTGTAAACTAAAATAGTCATCGATATAGGTATCTGGCAGATGATAGATACCTCTTTCAATTGATTCCACTTTCCCTTTTGAGACTAATTGATTCAGTTGTTGATAAGAAAAGTTAAGCTCTTCCATATCACGAAACGTTATTACTCCATGATTATTTTTAATATAATTATAAACGGGTTTCTCTAACAAATCCATATCACCACCTCCAAAACAATATGCTAACAAATCAAGTCATTGTTAGCATATCCTTTTTTATTTCGTCGTATACGCAAAACTCAAGTTACTATCCACTCCAGATAATTTACGGAAGGTATGGTTTGGATTGCCATTGTAATTGGTTTCGGAGATAAGGAATGAGCCATTTGGGGAGAGTTTTTCGATGAAAGCCACATGTCCGTATTCTGCTGGTGTGCCATGTCCTCCTCCCGCAAAGGAAATAATAGCTCCTGCTTGTGGACTTGTCCCTGTCTCCCCACCGAGACTTGCGGCTGTTCGTACCCAATCTTGGCCATTGCCCATGGTACTGATAATTGGAATCTTCTCACCGTTTTTTCCTTTGAGTTTTAGACCCAGTTGGTTAATACGGGCTGCGACTCCCCAAGTACATTGGCCGTAAGCGTAACCCATACCATCACCACCTCCTGGAATAGAGTTTTCAAAAAGGTCTCCTCGTACAGCTTCAAGTGCTTTTAGATCACTTTGGGCAGTCCCACCATTTGGCTGACTAAACCCTTTTTCGATTTGGTAATACCACTCGGTTGCTCTGGTTTGGCGCTCTAAGAGCTTATCTCCGCTATTTCCTTCCCAATAAATGAGAAAGAGTTGAGCAAGGTTTGCTGGACTTCCTGAATGTTTGAAGAAGTCCTTTAACCAGTTGGTGTAATGAGGACTATCGCCATGCAACATGAAGTCCAGTTGTAAGCCTAAAGTCATACCACTTCTGATTCTTTCGTTTGGCATATTCTAACAAAAAGTGTGTGACGGCGTGACCCATCAGCGGTGTCTGTCCACTGTCCCAATCCTAGTCCACGTCTCAAGATATTAGGGTAACGACCGTTATAAATAGCTTGGCCACCCAGAGACAGCCACCCCTCATCATCCCAAGAGTTTTTCTCTTGCCCCCAACTGGAAGAGATAGGTAGTCGTCTTCAGCTCGTTTGGGATTGATAGAGGATTCTACCGACCAGTTTCTAAGAATAGCTGCGATGGCTTGATTGGTTGCTCCTTGACTTTTCAGGTACTCATAGATCGCTTTCGCTCTCGCAAACTCATCTCCGCCAAACTGACCAATGTCTGGTATAATAGTGGTTTGAAGCTGAATCACTTTAGGAAAGTAAAAGGCTGGATTGACATAAACCAACTTGTCCGTGTCATCGTCCACCTTTTGATAGGTGACTTTTAGCCCCGTACCATCTTTAGTTTGGCCAATAGCCTCTCCTGCTTGGACTCGCTGACCAGCCGTCACTCGACCAGTATGAACATTATAAAGAGTGAGTTGAGCTTTGTTTAGTCCTTTGCCTGATGTGAGGATGAGATTATCCCCGTCAAGAGAGACTTTCCCATCCATAGGTGCCACAATCACTTGGTTCTCTTTAGCCTCTAAAATGATGTGATGATGAAACATTGGTTTCTCATCTATCACCTCGTAGCCATAGCGAACTGGTCATGGTTAGAGCGTCATCTTCCGTTTGTCCTTGAAAGGGATTCTCCAATTCCTGAAGGGCAAGGTAAGTTCCTGCCTCGCTCAATTCCTTCAGGTCTGCTCGTTCTTCATCAGAGAGTTTATAAAGAGGATTTTTAGTTAAGTCTGACATGGACTGAATAGATGAGCCACCATTTAAGTCCTGCCAAAGCTGACTTAAATAAGCTTGATAGGTTTGAGAACCTTCTTCCATCACTTCGTCTAAGACATAATTCTGATACTTGTGATTCATGAAGGCCATGACCTCATCGATCTTAGTGTAGTAGGTAATGCCTTTGTCATTGGTTCTCGTGTGTTCTGCATCCTCCCAGGTCAGATGAGTATAACTCTTGGTTAACTCTATCTCATCTTGTTGGATGAGACTGGTTCCTGAAATCCCCATGACAAAACTCATCATGAGAAGAAAAAAAACAAGAGACCTGATACCACCCAAGTCATGGGATTTGCGATAAGAGCTGAAAAGAAAGTCAGACTCCCCTTAATGGCTTGGATTATTTTTGAAAAGCCTGCAACGCCTTGCTTCCTAGCCTGTTTAAGAAAAGTTTGGTAACGTCTTCTTGGCTTTAAAGGTTTTTGAGCGTTTCCAGCCCTTCCCCTTTTTAAAGTTCTGATACCGTTCCTTGCCATGAGCAATCTTGTTTTTGGCAAAACGATGTCCAGTCTGCCCACCTTTCACGACGACTTTTCCAGCTTGATAGGTAAATCTAGCATAGCGTCTGCCTTTCAGACTGGTATCTTTTAGGGTTCTAAGACCATCTAAATCATCGTCTTGAGCAACTACATCTAGCGATTCGGACGCTAGAAAACGCAACCCTCGTTTAACTTTGGTAGAGGTTTTCTTGGCCTTATAGAGCCTTTTTTTGAGCTGATGAACCTCACGTTTGGCGGGAGTGACTTCTTTTTCTGCCTGAAGGCGGTCAAAATTTTTCTCTTTTTGGAACTGAAACCGTGAAGTTTTCGTTTCTTTTGGCTCTTTGCGATAGGTAAACTTAGGGATTGACAGTTTTCTCTTTCTTCTAGCTTGACCTCTGCTAAGTGTTTTCGAGCAAGCTTCAGACGATTTCTTGCTTGTGGAAGACGGTACTTTCTGATTTCTTTTGCCTTTAACCATCTGGGAGATACATAGGCGATAGACTCCTTAAAGTTTCTGTCGCAGCTGCTTTTTCATCTTGATAGGCTTCTTTAAGAGTTTTCTTCTGTTCTTTTGCTTCTGCTTTCTCAGCTCGCCTGGTGAGAAAGCGTTTTTTAGGGAGAGCTATTTGTATGGCTTTCTTCTCCCTACGGTAATGAATTCGACTAGACTTTAAACTGCTTTGAAAGGTTTTTCGTGCAGTTTTAATGCTTTTCTTATCTGATATCATTTGTCAATCCTCATCTTTTCTGGATCGGTACTCATGATGTCAAAGAGCTTGGTTTGGTGTGGTATCTTATTTCTGACACAACCGTTGAGCCAGCTTTAATGAGACCTGCTCCTTTTTCTGGATTAACCAAGTATTTCTCTAACTCCTTGGATAAACCTAATAGATGAACAATTCTTCTCGGTCGTTCTTAGCCTGTTTTAGGAGAATCATGAATTCGCTATTTGCAATAATACGTCTGCCATTGGCATCAAGAAGCAGAGTCTCCACATTCTGCGTAATCCCTGTTGGCGTTGCCCCATACTTCCGAACCCGACTCCAGAGTTTGAAGAAGAAATCAGAAGCGTACTTATCCAATAACAGCAGCTGCATTTCATCAAAGTAAATCCATGTTTTCTTCCCTAGTTTTTGATTCTTCACCACTCGATTCCAAATCTGGTCAAAAATCACCATGAGGGCAATTTGTTTGAGTTCATCGCCCAGCTTTTTGACATTGTAAATGAGGAAATGGCTATCGGTTTTGATGTTGGTGCGGTGTGAGAAAATATCTAGAGAACCTTCCACATAAAGTTCCATATCAAGAGCCAAGTCCTTCGCTTCTTGTTCAGGGTTGCTTGGAGAGACAAAGACCCATTCCACCAAAGACGGTTCTTGAAAATGCTTATAGGTCAAGCGTGTCACACGATCAATCTAGAGACTTCTCACGACCATCTATTTTGCGGTCCAACAATTTCCCAATCCAAGACAGGAGAAATTCTGACTTGACCTTAACAGGGTCTTCATCCATATTCTCATCTGACAAGTCTAGGACATTCAAGAAGGTGGTGGAGTCAGGCGCAATATCAATGCTTTCCCCACCAAAAGCTTGACCAATGATACTGTATTCATTTTCAGGATCGACGATGATGATTTCGGTATCATTATCCGCTTCCTTTTAATTTAGTCGAAATAATCTCATGTTTTGTGGCCATGCCTTTCCCTGATCCTGATGTACCCTAAAATAAGACCTGATGGGGTATTGAGTTTCCCACGGTCAATGGTAATGATGTTACTTGAAATCTGGTTAATCCCTGTAAAATTTTCCCGCCCTTGTCCTGAATATCAACAGAAGTCCAAGGTGAGTTGACGGCAATATTGACGTTAATGAGAGCGATGACACACCTTCAAATAATTCTTCCCAAAAGGTAACAGACTATTAAAGGCAGCTTCTTGCATATAGGTCAGATTGTCAATGATGAGATCATTTAGAGCCGGCCACTTGTTTGACAATGTCTAAGGATTGGTTCAGCTGATCCTCAGTATCCGCAAAGACCCCAATCAAAAAAAGGGTGTCAAAGAGCTTGTCTCCAGTCTGTGTCATAGTTTTTAAGCAGCTCATCAGCTTCATCAATATTGCTTTCAAGAACCTGACTAACCTTTTTCCAAATAAACACCAGTTCAGTGCCATCTTTTGTTGCTCGCCAATTTTTGTGATTCCATCAACGTTTTTCTTGGTTCGGAGCTTTCTTCATGGTCTCTGACTTGGCTGAGCCTTTTGGCATGCAGGCTCATCATCACTTCCAAATCCGACTGTATCAAATCACGAATAAACTTGTCCCCTAACTCCATACCGTAATCCCTGAACATAGACAATCTGTAAGAGTCGATTGTCTATTTCAATATGATTTTTGTGTTTAAAAGATAGGCTGGTCGGGCAATAAAATGCTTGGTGGTTTGCCCTGAACGCACGAGGTCTTGATAAGTAAAGGGCAGATGGTTTTCCTCGCATAACATATCGGCTGAGGTGATGGACTCTGTTCTTCTCCTGTCAAGAGGTTAAAAGCTAGCCTCGATTTCTGAAAGACCACTCTTGAAGTATTCTCCAATTTGAGACAGAGAGCGGTAAGCCAGTTTAGGCGTTTGGTCACTTTTCCCAAAAAGAAATCAACTTGATAGCTGAAAAATTATTCTCTCCTGCTTCTAAGTTAGCATCCATCATACGGTTGAGTTCCTCACGGTAGGGATCAAAACCATCTTCATGCAAGGGATAAAGGACACTTTTTCGGAATTGTTCCAAGTTGACCTTCTTGTTAAAAATGGTCAATTGGAAATTTGTTTTATCGTCCAGCGAATTGATTAAATCTGAATACTTCTCAACCATAGCCCCCTTATCTTCCAATCCCACGGTTTGGTAATTGACATCCCCTAAGAGATAGGACTGAGAGAAATAATCTAAGCTTACCTGCATGAGGCCATTGGGAAAGAGACCTTGATAAAGAAGAGTATTAAGTGTTGTTGGTAGAATCTCCTGTTTCTTTGGGGTTGTCTTTTTGACCTTAGAAGAGGTCTTTGGTTTCATGAAGTGTTTTAAGTTTTTCATGGTGAATTCCTTTCTGTCCGGTTAGAGTGCGGTCTGGTACCGTCATCTCGTAATGAAAACGGTATTTTAAATAGGTTTCAAAGGGGAGATCATTAGGACGATAAACCCCAAATAACATGAGGGGGAATGGTAAACGTAAAAACAAATCCATAGACAAACCAGTCCCTCCAAATTGCCAATAAAAGAGATTTAGCCCTAAGACAAGGATAGTGATGGCAATAGCTGGCAAGACAAAAATGACTTGCCGTGTGGTAAAGCCTAACCAAGCCCTGTGTTGAACCTTTGTAATGTCCTTAAAAACACGTGTATTCATAAAATAGTAACTCCTTCTTTGATAAAAGGACCAAGATGGAAATCTTAGTCCAGTTTAAATTTGTTTTGTGACTTTGACGCAGTAGGCGTCTGAACTCTCTACGCTAGTTCCTAGCTATGACAGTTCTAGTCGTCCTTGCGGAGGTCGGACAACGAAATCGACCGTAAAGCAGTACCTTGTTCTTCTTCGATTTCCAAGGAACAACCTTAAACAGGCCACTGGACTGTTTAAGCTATCCTACTCTCACATGCCCAAAATACTTCGGGCAGTGCGTTGACTGCCCACCAAGGCAATGATTAACAAAAATAGCCTGCACTAGCTACCAAACATAATGGCTAGGCTTTCCATAATCCTCTGCCCCATTTGAAACAGCGATTTTTCCAGCTGATTCAAAAAGAGGTACAAGAGAGACGATGAGGAAAATCAAAACTCCTTGCAGGGCATAGACCATAATATTTTTAAGATAGCCAATCCCAACGCCACGCCAATCATCACTAAGGAAAGCTGGAATCGTCAGCGGCGCAAAAGGAATCATGAGATAAAGCTGGATAAAGCGAATGGTAATGAGAATATTCACGACCATCACACTGACTAAAACGAACCAACCAAATCATGATAGCAAAGAGACCAACAATCATTTTTCCAACAATGCCTGAGCCTTTAAGGGCCTGAGATGGTGTCATGAGGCTGTTCCCCCATGTGACACCACGCCTGCCACCTGTTCGATGATGTGGGAAGCAACAGCTAAGATAGCTTCCACAATCACAGTGGTGTTGGTAATCACCACTGCCACCATGATGTAGCTGACAATCATTGGGGCAATGGCTTCAAAAGTCATGGCGCCTCCTGAGTTGCGCAATTTCTTAGCCATCTTAGAAAATTCCAGAATCAAAACAACCACTAAAATCGCTTTACCCCCAAAGGCTGCATAATCCCTTTGGTGATGGCAGACATATAAGACCAGACGGTCGGATTGTATTCTGCCAAGGATTTGATTAAATCAGCTGTTGATTTTAAATCCACATTAAAGCCTTCAAAAAGGCTGTCGCTTGAAATTTTCTCTGAGGCTAGAAAGACAAAAGCTGAGGTTAGTTTCATTATCATGTCATACCTAGCCCTCCTAAATCGTAATCTGAGTAACAAAGGCGCCAGCAGCACCGACCATTACCCCACCCACAATTTCTAAGATGGCATTACGGACACCTGGTCCTCCATCTTTGATATTGGTAGAAAGGTTGATAATGCCCATCACAACAAGAAAAGCCCCTACGGCAATCAAAGCCTTTTTGTAAGAGAGACATGGCTTGGGCAAACATGGAGCTGGCGTCCACTCCGTAAACAAAGCCTGTAAATTTTGATCCATATGATTCCTCATTTCTATTAGTGTAGTGTGGTTTCTTTGCTTAAATCCTGACCTTGTGGTTCGATAAGTCAAGAGGTGCTTCCTTGTTGCTTAGCGGATCAATTTGATAGTGCCACCAACGAACGTCCGTTTCCTATCTGCTAGGTATTTCCAGTTCTGGTGTTTCAAGGGAGATACTTCTTCTCCTTAAAGACTGGAACTCCTGCAATTCGTACCAAACATTCATCTCGTTTCATGTTTCCGACTTCATCAGGGGTCATCAGATCCCTTTGCAATTTTTGATGAAGTAGAACCAGACCCTGTTTGACCATAAGACCGACTGGTGTTCCTCACATCAATGGTTTGTTTGCCCTAAAAGGCTACTCATGAACTTGAAGGTCTCTTCATCATTCCCACCCAGATACAGCAGACTGTCACAGTTACCAAGAATGGTTTTCCAAGCCTCTTTTTCCTATAAAGCCCTTGAAGTTGAGCAATATTTTGAAGAATGAGTTTGCACGAGACTCATGTTTCGGGAAACGAACCGTTGAAGTTTGTTCGGCAAATTCTGGGATTTCTCACAGTTCGCAAAACTCGTCTAAGTAGGCTCTCACATGAATGGGAAGTTCTCCCTTTGAAGTCTACATCAGCTTGTCTGGTTAAGGGTTGAAAAACCGTGGAGAAAAAGAGTGCAGACAAGAATCTGAAGGTCGTGTCATTATCAGGAATGACCAAATAGACCATCGTCTTCTGAGTTCCCCATGTCTTCAAGTCCATGGTGTCCCGCTTTGTTAAATCAATGACGGATTGAATATTAAAGAGTGCAAACTTAGCCGTCGTCACGGCAATGACGGAATCCAATGTTTTGTCCTTGTAGTTCTGAAAATCTGCCCAGTTACGCATGGTAAAGTTCTCCATGCCATACTTCTTAGCATAATTTTCAAACATGACTTCAAGAACACTCTTATCTTGATTGTTTCCTTTAGATAAGAGTTTAATGAGTTTTCCAATTTCTGAAAAAGCTGGGTAACGCCCGCGCTTGCGCCGCTTCTCAGCTTCTTCCTTGGTGCTTCCTGGAGGGTTATAAAAATCCACCAAGTAGGAAGCAATCGCTCGCACCAAGGTCATGGAGGCCTCATCCCAAAAGGGATCGCTTCTTGAACCACTACCTTTCGTGTTGTTAAAATACACCGTCAGCATGCGGTTCAAATCATTCTCAGTTTCCACATAACGAAAGGGATTAAAACCATCCGAATTAGTCATATTCACTATGTCTCAAGACCTTGACCCTGATAGCCATTTTCTAGAAAGAGCTTCCCAGTTTTTTCTGCCAAATGGTCCTTGGGATCAACCACAATGTTGGAACAGTTAAGCTGAATCAGATTTGGTTTGACAAAGCGAAAGGTCTTCCCTGCTCCTGACCCACCAATAACAACCAGGTTCTTATTTCGGTCAAACTGTGGTGTTTTCTTTTCTAAGAGGGTTAACCTGACGTTTCGTGATAAGATGGTATCGTTCAAAGGATTCTTACTGGTAAAGGCTTTACGCTCACGACTATTTCCAAAACGAGCAGAGCCATACTCAGCCCCCTTCTCGGTAGACCTTTTTGCCTGTTGAGATGTAAAGATAGACAAACCCCATGGTCATAAGTCCAAAGAGAAAGCCTAAGAAGGATTTTCCAGTGAAGTTGACATCCCACAAGGGATGAAGCACTTGTTTTTGTCCTTCTCCTAAGAGATAAGCAAGACGTTCAATGGGTGGCTGATTGGGAAGACTCTCGTACAGCAAAACCAAACGATGACAGAAATAGCCAAATACAACCCCTAAGCTCCCAAAGACGATGGCTTTTTTCCCTGAATACACTAGAGAGTCACCTCCTTGGTCTTCACGGCAGAAGGTTCTAACATCACAATCTGTTCCTTAGCCTTTTCAATTTCCTCATCAAGGTTTTTATCGAATGTTAAGTCTTGAAGTTTTTCTGGATTAGAGACTAACTTTTTCAGTAACTCATCTAGATGCCTGTCTAAAAGAGACTTGTCCTTGGCGTAGAAATGAAGATAGTTCCCTTGCCAGCTAATGGCAATCGGAAGGTTCTCGGATTCCACCAGTTCCTTGAATTTCTCCACATCAATCGGTTTATCCAACATATCCCTGGTCACGTTTACAGATTCAATGGCATAGGGACTTTGAAGCAGTTCTTCCAACTTTTGAACCCCAATCTTATAAGCTGAGTCTTGAGCTAGGGCTTGCCTAGCCGACCACTCTAAGAGCTTTAAGAGCGTTTGAACCGTAAACAGGCTACTTCTCTCCGCATATTGCAAAGCTTTAGCGTTCCTGTTGTTCTGAAGACATAACTCCCTCCTTTGTATGATTCCCTCATAAAAATCAGGGTGCCTTCATAATACGAAAGCCTTCTTGATTTTGGTATCACAGAAATGATAGAAGAAAAACCGCACCATTCCAAGAGAGATGAACCAGAGTAGACATTAAAACATCCGTTTTGAGACGAACCAGTCCTAATGTCACTCCTAAGCTGCCATAAATGAACCAAGTTATCACGCTAGAAGGGTGGTGCACTAAGGAAAAGAGAAAACTCGTCAACAAAAGCTGAGCAAATGGCTTAGACAGCCTATCCCACAAAACTTCTCGGTAAAAAGACCTCCTCCACTATACTGGCATTAAGTAGAAAAATAATAAACGACAGAACGGGAACTTGATCCTGAACAGTTACCATCGTTTGTTGGTTAGTCTCAATTCCTGAAAGCGTGACACTCATGGCAAGAGCTATACTCACCATCACGCCAAAGCTCCCTAAAAGCCAAACTCCTCTCTATCCAGGACATGTTTCTTTTGGGCATGCCATAGTGTTTCCAAAACCACAACAAAAAAATTAAAAAAGCAACTTGTAAGACGATTAAGCCTATCCCATCAATCCATCCCATTAAGAAGAGACTAACTAAGAGCACATTAGCATGAATGGCTCCGTACATCAGTAATACTCGTCCCATCTCTACCTCCTAAACAAATCTTTGCATAATCAATCTCTAAGACTGCTACAATTCTCTCCACCCATTTGAGTTGAGGCATAAGGCGATTGGACTTGTAATGACGGAAGGTCTGATAGAGACGATTAAACTCACTGGGATAGACATATTGACCTTTAAAGATTTTCCGTGCTAAATCTGCCCAAGACATACCCTTATCAATGAGGAGGATTTCTAAATTTTCCCAAAAGCGTTCGTTCATAGATCCTCCTGTTCTGTCAAGTCCTTAAAGAGATGTTCACGAAAGAGGACTTCCTTATGGTCTCTTGGAAGAAAGGTTCGTGCCTCTTCTAAACTCATATCGGGATACACTTTCTTCTGACAAACCACGAGAGGGAGACGTAAATTCTGTTCAGGTTTTCGAAGAACCAAAGTCACCAACTCACTCAATTTCATCCGTTCCTGACGTTTAAAGCGCTGAAAGGATGGAGCTAACATCTCAAAACAATCACTGGTTTTGGCAAATAAGTCTAGTAAATCCTCATGGGCCAAGTGACCAACATCTTTACAGGTATAGGAAATGTCATGTGACCTACAAAAGTTAAGGAGTTTCTGATTACGACTGGTATTTTCGACTTAAATAGATTTCTAACATGTCTCCCTCCTATACGGATAAATCCTTCTGCAATTCTTGAGTCAGTGGTGTAAAAACTTTACTCCTATCAATCGGAGACTTGCCTTCGCCGAAACATTCAATCGTAATCAGACTTGTCATCTCCACTTCAGCTTGATGGATGGCTTCATCCAGTTCGTACATTCCCTAATACTTTTTATTATGTAACAACTTCATGTTCTTCTTCCTCAATCTTTCTAAATGCTCCAGCGATGGCTTTCGATGACTGTCACGGTCACACTATTGCCTGCTTGTTTATACAGCTGGCTTTTTACTGGAGACGCTTTCCGCTCTTTCATAGGGCCCAGTCAGGAAAACCCTGAAGTCTAAAACACTCTCTGGGAGTCAGCCGTCTGATTCTTAAACGATAGAGTTTCCCATCAATGACAATCCCTGTCACCTCATACCACTTGTCCTTGCGATATTCAAGAGCTGCCACGACTACCCCCATATTGTCAGAAGTGGTTATCGTATTAGATACCCCTTTACCGACTCGTCCCCTTCGTTTTGTGGACTCTGGATAAGCAAGGTTGACAGAATCCCCTATTGTCGCCTTGGCATAACCTAGTTTAGTATCTTCTTTGATTTTTAAATGCGGAGCTTCTTCACGACAAAGAATCTTAGGAACTTTATCGCCTCCCTGCATGGTGGTAAGTGTTGGGGATACCCCTGAGATATCATAGATGCGTCCCGTTTGAACAAAAGATGTTGGTAAGGTTCCTGCGACAACGACACCATGCCTATCTTGAGCAGTTAGGGTAAACATAGGGGCTTGATTGTCCTTAAAGCGTCTGCCATGTTGGCGTTTCTTCAGTCTATCTGGTGTTAAAACTGATATAGCAATTTTAGCTCCTTCCTCTTTTCCTCTGGTTAGGGTTGGGGATAATCCGTGACTCAAGTAAACCTCCCCACTCATGCCTTTTTCCTGATGGATTAACATTGCCTAATTGCTCAAGGCCAGTTGGGCTACTTTCTCTTCGGAGAGGAAATAAGAATCGGGGACGGTATCTTCTAGAATGTCCGATAATAAAGACCCTTTCTCTGTTTTGGGGGACTTGGAAATCTTTACTGTTAAGGATTTGCCATTCAACATCATACCCCAACTCATCCAATGTAGCGAGGATTGTTCGAAATGTCTCTCCGTGTCGTGATTGAGTAAGCCCTTGACGTTTTCCAAGAATAAAAACGTGGTTGGATCTGTTTGGCCGCTCGAGCAATTTCGAAGAACAAAGCACCCTCTAGTATCCTCAAATCCCAATCGTCGGCCTGCGAGTGAAAATGCCTGGCAAGGAATCCCCACAGATGATGTCCACTTGTCCTCTAAGTTGTCTAAAATTTTGGTCTGTGACTTGTCTAATGTCATGAAATTCTATCTCTCCTTCAGTCTCATACATAGCTTTGTAAGATTTCCTCGCAAACTTATCAATCTCACAAAAACCAACACACTCATGGCCTTGACTCTCCAATCCCAGTCGAAAGCCTCCAATTCCCAGCAAACAAATCTAAAATTTCATTTTTTTCCTCTTTCAAAAATAAAAAGAGCCTACTATTTGTAAAACTCTTACTTAAATATGGTCATCCGTCTCTGGTGCACGGATGATTTCAATCAATAAAAATAATAAAGGGAGATGAGATAGACTCCACCTAGTATCCATCAAATCATCTTAATCACCTCCCTTAGCTTCTTGTCGCCTTAGTTGCTTGGTCCATTCAGACAGCACACCATTAAACACGTATTCAGCCATCGCTTCTGCCGACCGAGCAAATCTCATATGTTCCAAAGCGTACTGATAACGGTCACTAAAATAAATCATGGCGTAATCACTAGCTACCTGTGATAAACCGACTTGTCTCAACTGGTCATGAACCAAGCCCCAAATATAATCTCGATCGTACTTGGTCACTGAGTCAACTTTTGGGAGAAAAGGTATCTTGTTGTTTTTCAACTACAACTTGTCTCTCCTCCTCGTCCTCAAAAAGGAATTCACTCTTTTCAGTTTCACTATATTCAGTCTCACTTCTTTCAGTCTCACTAGAGGCTGAATTTAAAACCGGCCCTGGCTGATTTGGAGACCCCCCTAGTGTTTTTTGAACACTACCTCCGTCTGAATGTAAGACTGGGGTGGTGTCATGTTCCAACTCCCCTAAATAAATCTTATTAGCCAAACGCCCTTTTTCACTGGAAGACTGTTGGACTTCATCAATGAGTCCAAATTCTCTCAATGTCTTTTTAATCGTCAGCAATTTAGACTTGGAACAACCAAGAAGTGCCATCAATTTTGAGTTGGAATAAATGAGATAAATAGCTCCATCCTCATCAATCCATCCCCTACTCAGAGACAATTCCAATCGGTCTTTTAAGACAGCGTAGGCCACCTTAACTTCCAACTTTATATCCTTATAGCGCTCACTCTCAAATAAGAGTTTTAGGGAGCTTATAATAACGCTCGGACGTTTGGTATTGATTTGCAGTAATGCGTTTCATAATTATCCCTCCAACATTAAAACACCTAAATTTCCCTGATTGTTCAAATTGGATCAGACCTGCTCTGTTCCATTTCAGCAACTAGCTGATTTGCTTTATCAACATTAATTCCCATAACAAGTATGAGATGACACATCACAATTTATCGTGATGATTGTTCTTTCTTTTGCATCGTTTCCTCCTGAAAAATAAAAAGCAGAACACTTTATTAAAATATCCTCAAAGTTTATAAATGAACTCCTTTGACCAAAAGAGGTAATAAACCTGAGAGAAACAAAAAATCCTGCCAAAGATTTTTGGCAGGATTTTTGGTAGAAAACTCGAATCAATTTATCAGTTTTTTCAAATCGCTATGAGCTCTAAAAGACTGGTAAAATCGGGATTCCGCTCTCAAATTGCTATGTGCTTCTTTATTTAAGAGTAACTGAAGCTCCAGCTTCTTCCAATTTAGCTTTGATTTCTTCAGCTTCTGCAGTTGGAACACCTTCTTTGATGACACCTGGTGCACCATCAACAAGTTCTTTAGCTTCTTTAAGTCCAAGACCAGTGATTTCACGTACAGCTTTGATAACGCCAACTTTTTTGTCACCAGCAGCCGTCAATTCAACGTCAAATGAATCTTTAGCAGCACCAGCGTCAGCAGCACTAGTTGCAGCTACAGCTACATGAGCAGCTGCAGTTACACCAAATTCTTCTTCGATAGCTTTACAAGGTCGTTCAATTCAAGGATTGAAGCTTCTTTTAATTTCAGCAATAATGTTTTCAATGTTCAATGCCATTGTTATTTCCTCCAAATAAGTTTTTTAATTTTATAATAGTTTTTCGTAGCTAGCTACGCTGCGTAGCTTTAAGATTAAGCTGCGTCTTCTTTGTTGTCTGCAACCGCTTTGACTGCAAGAGCAACGTTGCGCACTGGCGCTTGAAGTACAGAAAGGAGCATAGAAAGAAGTCCTTCGCGGTTTGGAAGAGTTGCAAGAGCAACGATTTCTTCTTTAGATGCGACAGCGCCTTCGATTGCACCACCTTTGATTTCAAGTGCTTCAGCGTTTTTAGCAAAATCGTTCAAGATTTTCGCTGGTGCGATAACATCTTCGTTAGAAAATGCTACTGCAGATGGTCCAACAAATACTGATGCAAGATCTTCAAGACCAGCTTTTTCAGCTGCACGACGCAAGATTGAGTTTTTAATGACTTTATACTCAACTTCGCTTCCACGAAGCTCACGACGAAGAACTGTATCTTGCTCAACTGTCAAACCACGAGCGTCTACAACGACGATAGATGCAGCAGCTTTCATTTTTTCAGCTACTACGTCAACTAGTTCCGCTTTTTTAGCAATAATTGCTTCACTCATTAGTGTGTTCACCTCCGTAATTATTTTTGCTTTGGGGAATTTTTCCAAAAGAAAAACGCGCTCCAAAACCTAGACACGAAAGTACAATACGCTTCTTTTACATGATACGTTTTGTCCTCGGTAGGATCTTTTGTAGAGTCGAGCTCCCCTACTGTCTTAGGCAGTTTTTCAAACCGTATATAAGTATAGCATAGACAAAAAGAATGCAAGATTTTTGCAAACTTTTTAAATTTTTAAATCTCTACTGTCAAAACTTTGCCTTTGCTTAACCACCTGTTCTCCAGCGATATAAACATCATCGACATCACTGGATTTGACAGCATAAACCAGGTGAGAGAGCATATTTTTTGAGGTTGAAGATGGATTT
>BNJU01001834.1_pt1 | contig 77024 bp, 88 predicted proteins | sample 8539281 | NCBI WGS metagenome assembly BNJU01 (sample SAMD00202456, study PRJDB9452) | human saliva metagenome | isolation source: human saliva | place: Japan
CAAGAAAAGTATTGCAACAATAAATTTCTCTCTTATACGGAAATGTGAACCTGATGCGATTTGAAGAGATTTTTTTGAAAGCGGATTATCTATGATGTATAATTAATTGAATTTAAAAATAGTACGAAACGACTTTTAAAGCATGAAATTGATTTGAATTCCCTAATAAATTTGTTCACATTTTATTCAAACACTATATCAAGCTGAAACAGATTTAGAATTTCTTTTTAGATATATGAAGACTCCCTTATAGTTTTCTAGTGAATATTTGTTTTTCACTAGAAACTATAAAGGGAGAGCTATACTCATGTATGAGATAGATTTCTTTTTTTGTTTTATTAAGCTGCATAGCTCACTTTTCAGTAGGAATCAGCTATTGTATTCGCTAGCTGTTAGCTGACATCAATTCACTACTGTTTAAAATTTTGAGAGTTCTGCAGTTTTTGAGTTCAGTTTCTGTTTATTCACCAAAGAAAAATGGTGGGGCGAACCGTTTCAGCTCTTCAAAGCAATGTTGGGCTGCCTCTGCATCTTCACAGATGACAAGGCAGACATCATCACCAGAGAGGGTAGCGATAGCGTCAGGGAAACTCAAAGCATCAATGATAGAACCAAATGATTGAGCCAGTCCAGGAAGGGTTTTTAGTAGGACTTGGTGTTGAACTGGGCGCATCAAGACAAGGGCATCTTCCATGTAGAGTTCGAGGCGTTTTTCCCATTTTGAGATAGAGCCTGTATTTAGCACATAGTAAGAGTTATCTTCTTCTCGTACTTTTGAGAGGTTCATACTTTTAATATCTCTCGAAAGTGTCGCTTGTGTAACTTGAATATCATTATCAGCAAGAAGAGCTTGTAGCTCAGCTTGAGTATGAATCTTGTTTTTCGTTACAAGAGCTCGTATGAGTTGGTGTCGGTGTTCAGATTTATTCATAATAATTTAACTCCTTTTTTAGTGAGGTAGGATAAGAGTAGACTGTTCAAGATCAACAGTCAGCTGGTAAGCGGTATTATCACGGATTGTGATTTCAAAGTCAGTAGTATAGAGGACTAAACGAAGAGTATCTCCTTCTTTTAACTTGTAAATAGTAGGTTGTAGTTCAAATTGCACATCCATCCATTCATCTGCAGTAACATCCTCTACTAACAGTAAATCATTTCTATTTTGTAAATTGAGGTAACCTTTTGTCACGACTCGTTGTGTATCTGGTCTAATTGGTAATTCACAGAGATTTTCCAACATATGGTAGCGTCCATTATCAATGGTTTTAGCACTTAAAATAGCTGGATAAGGTTGTAGGTATTTCTTTTGTCCAAGTTCCAGTAGTTGAGCAGATAAGAGCCCCTTGTTTGTGCTGGATTTGATACGAAGATTGAGTTGAGCTCGACCGTTCAAGTGAAGATCCTTAGTCACAGGAAGGTCAATAGTAATCTGATTGACTTTCCCTTGATAAAGTTCTGTATTGAAGGTCTGGTAGGTCTTACCATAGCGCTTAAAATCCTTATCTGGATATTGGTTTTGAATGACTTTCTCTTCTTGACCAAGTGAGAAGGATTCAAAGCTTTCTTGCCCACCGAAGTTATCAAGTGATAACCAAGTCTGAGGGGCTGTATTGTCCTGCCAAATAACAGTAGGGAGTTGAAAATCTGTATCTTCTCCCAGTAATTTCTTAGTCAATAAGGCGTTCATGGACTCACGGAAGTCAATGGACTGCCAGTTGTTCATGTACACATGGGCACCATTATGGAAAAAGAGGTGCTTGTTTATATGAGTAGGCAGAGCATGGAACATCTGGTAAACATGAAGTGGTTTGACATTCCAATCCTGAGAACCATGGGTAAAGACAACCTCTGCCTTTACTTTGTCAGCATTGAGCAGATAGTTGCGGTCATGCCAAAACTGATTGTAGTCGCCAGTCTTGCGATCCAGTTGCTCTTTTACTTTCTAAGTCAGCTTGGTGAGCTTCATTGCCACGGATATAGTCGCCAGCCAAGAGATTACGAGAATAGGTTAACTCAGCAAGGGAGTCAAAGTCCTCACCTGGATAGCCACCTGGGCTAGTCACCAGACCGTTTTCACGGTAGTAGTTGTACCATGAAGAAATGCCAGCCTCAGCAATGATAACCTCTAAACCATCGACACCTGTAGTCGCAAGCCCATTGGACATGGTACCTAGATAAGAAAGTCCAGTTGTGGCTACTTTTCCATTTGACCAGTCAGCTTTGACTTGACGTTGGCGCGTGTGGTCGGTAAAGGCGCGGCAACGGCCATTAAGCCAATCGATGACATTTTTATAAGCCTCGATTTGCTGGTAGTCTCCATTAGTCATGAAACCTGTAGAGTCTTTGGTACCAACACCTGAAACATATAGATTAGCAAAACCTCGTGGGAGGAAGTAGTCGTTGAGAGTATAGCTAGAGTTAATGTGCGTTAGCTTTTCCTCGGCTTCTGACACAAGTTCAGATTGACCTTGGGGTTGGACGAGATTTAGTTGAGGTTCCTCTAGCTCTATCTTGTGATTAGGCTTAACCTCAAGCTCGCCCTCCATCTTGTAGAGAGCTTTGTCACTGGCTTTATCATTTGTTCCCTGATGATAGGGACTGGCAGTCATGATAGCAGGGATTTGTCCGTCATAACGAGGACGAATAATGCTGACTTTGACTAAGTCTGGCTGACCTTTTTGGTCAGTATCGACACGAGACTCAACGTAGACGACTTCTCGAATGGCATCATGGCTAGAAAAAGTAGCCAAACTCTTGCCGTTAAAGTAGTGGTAGTCATTATCCTCCGGAATAAGACCATCACTAACAAGTTGGTCGATAAGAGTATTTCCCTTTTTGGTGCGAGTATTGAGTAACTGATAGAGATTTTCAATCAAGTCACCATATACAATAGGAAATCCAGTCTCTTTACGAAAAGCTTCCCTGTCTTCGAAGTCAACCAAATAAGAAAAGCCTAAAAGTTGAAAAGCAACAGTATAAAAAATATCTGCTGTCAGTTCATCTTCTGATTGAAAAAATGTCAGCAGGTCTGTTTTTTTATCAGCTGCTAGGATGGAAAGTGGATAGTTGGTGTCTTGATAAGTGAAAAAGAAACGACTTAGAAAAGACTCCAACATCTTTTTATTTGTTGACTCAGATGGAAAATCAAATCCATACTTTTTTAATTCATATAAAATAGTATCTCTTGGAAGTGATAAATAGCTGAATTGATTAAAGCGCATAAAAACCTCCTTGTAAAATAATAATTAAGATCATTATATCAAAAATAGGAGAAAGAGAATCATTAAGTGAGAAAGAAATTAATTAAAGAATAATGAATATTATTTATATGAAAAACAGGTACAACTCTATAGTTCAAAAACAAGTTATCATAGTAAATAGATTAAACGAATGTGTCTTTCTATTTTTAAAAGATATATTCACTTCTTGGGATAAAAAGTAAAAAAATTACCGGATCATTTGATTCTTTAAATGTATTTTTTTGCTTTTTTTCGTTCAAAAAAATTTTACTTTTAAGGATAAAATAGAGATAGGAGTCATTGCTTTTGTCTTTCTCTTTTTGAAAATGGTATAATATAGTGAGAAGGATAGAGGAGAAGTGTAAATTGATCGCACAACTAGATACAAAAACAGTCTATAGTTTTATGGAGAGCGTCATTTCGATCGAAAAGTATGTGAGAGCAGCTAAAGAATACGGCTACACTCATCTGGCTATGATGGATATTGATAATCTTTATGGTGCTTTTGACTTTCTAGAGGTTACAAAAAAATATGGCATTCATCCTTTATTAGGGCTTGAAATGACTGTATTTGTGGATGCTCAGGAAGTGAATCTGCGCTTTTTAGCTCTATCTAGTGTGGGCTATCAGCAGTTGATGAAGCTTTCAACAGCCAAGATGCAGGGGGAGAAAAGTTGGTCAGTCCTGTCCCAGTACCTGGAGGATATCGCGGTAATTGTGCCTTATTTTGATGGACTGGAGTTGTTAAATCTAGGCTGTGATTACTATATAGGGGTTTATCCGGAAACACTAGCCAGCGAATTTCATCATCCAATCTTGCCCCTCTATCGGGTCAATGCCTTTGAAAGTAGGGATAGAGAAGTTCTGCAAGTCTTAACAGCAATCAAAGAAAACCTACCGCTCAGAGAAGTCCCTTTACGCTCGCGACAAGATGTCTTTATATCAGCAAGTTCTTTAGAGAAATTATTCCCAAGAACGTTTTCCTCAAGCCTTGGAAAACTTAGAAAAGCTAATTTCAGATATTTCTTATGATTTGGATACGAGTCTGAAATTGCCTCGTTTTAACCCAGCGAAACCAGCAGTAGAAGAGTTGAGAGAACGTGCTGAACTAGGGCTTGCTCAGAAGGGGTTGTCTAGTAAAGAATATCAAGAACGTCTAGACCAAGAATTGGCTGTTATTCATGATATGGGCTTTGATGATTATTTCTTGGTTGTCTGGGATTTGTTGCGTTTTGGACGTTCGAATGGCTATTATATGGGTATGGGACGGGGTTCTGCAGTTGGTAGCTTGGTTTCCTATGCCTTAGATATCACAGGGATTGACCCAGTAGAGAAAAATCTGATTTTTGAACGTTTCCTCAATCGTGAACGCTATACCATGCCTGATATTGATATTGATATTCCTGATATTTATCGTCCAGATTTTATCAGATATGTTGGTAATAAATACGGTAGTAAACATGCGGCTCAAATCGTTACTTTTTCTACCTTTGGGGCTAAGCAGGCTCTTCGAGATGTCTTGAAACGTTTTGGTGTGCCAGAGTATGAATTATCTGCAATTACTAAGAAAATCAGTTTTCGTGATAATCTCAAGTCGGCCTATGAGGGGAATCTCCAGTTTCGTCAGCAAATCAATAGTAAGCTAGAATATCAAAAAGCCTTTGAAATTGCTTGCAAGATAGAGGGCTATCCAAGACAAACCTCTGTCCATGCGGCTGGTGTTGTAATCAGTGACCAAGATTTGACCAATTACATCCCTCTAAAGCATGGTGATGAAATTCCACTGACTCAATATGATGCTCATGGAGTTGAAGCTAGTGGGCTTTTGAAAATGGACTTTCTGGGATTACGAAATTTGACCTTTGTCCAGAAGATGCAAGAGTTGCTTGCTGAATCAGAAGGTATTCATCTGAAAATAGAAGAAATTGATTTGGAAGACAAAGAAACGCTAGCTCTTTTTGCGTCTGGAAATACAAAAGGTATCTTTCAATTTGAACAACCTGGTGCCATTCGCTTGCTCAAACGTGTTCAACCAGTCTGTTTTGAAGATGTCGTAGCAACTACTTCCCTAAATCGACCAGGTGCTAGTGATTATATCAATAATTTTGTAGCTAGAAAACATGGGCAGGAAGAAGTGACTGTTCTAGATCCAGCTCTGGAGGATATTTTGGCTCCAACTTACGGCATTATGCTCTATCAGGAGCAGGTTATGCAGGTTGCTCAGCGTTTTGCTGGATTTAGTCTTGGGAAGGCCGATATTTTGCGCCGAGCTATGGGGAAAAAGGATGCCTCTGCCATGCATGAGATGAGAGCTTCTTTTATTCAAGGTTCATTAGAAGCTGGACATACTGCGGAAAAGGCAGAGCAGGTCTTTGATGTCATGGAGAAGTTTGCAGGTTATGGTTTTAACAGGTCACATGCCTATGCATACTCAGCCTTGGCCTTTCAGTTGGCTTATTTCAAAACACATTATCCAGCCATCTTTTATCAGGTCATGTTGAATTCTGCCAACAGTGATTATGTAACAGATGCCTTAGAAGCAGGTTTTGAAGTAGCCCCATTGTCCATCAATACTATTCCCTATCACGATAAAATTGCCAACAAGTCCATCTATCTAGGTCTGAAATCGATTACGGGAGTCAGCAAGGATTTGGCACTTTGGATTCTTGAAAATAGACCTTATTCTAACATTGAAGATTTTGTAGCTAAATTACCTGAGAATTATTTGAAACTTCCTCTGCTAGAACCTTTGGTAAAAGTTGGTCTTTTCGATTTATTTGAAAAAAATCGTCAAAAAGTATTCAATAATTTAGTTAATCTATTTGAATTTGTAAAAGAGTTAGGAAGCTTGTTTGGTGATACCATTTATAGTTGGCAGGAATCGGAAGATTGGACAGATCAAGAAAAATTCTATATGGAACAAGAGCTCTTAGGGATAGGTGTCAGCAAACACCCACTGCAAGCTATTGCAAGTAAGGCTATTTACCCAATTACACCAATCGGAAATTTGTCAGAAAATAGTCACTCAATTATATTGGTTGAAGTTCAGAAAATAAAAGTAATTCGTACCAAAAAGGGCGAAAACATGGCTTTCTTACAGGTAGATGATAGTAAGAAAAAATTGGATGTCACTCTCTTTTCAGACTTATATCGACAGGTTGGACAGGAAGTAAAAGAGGGAGCCTTCTACTATATAAAAGGAAAAATCCAGTCACGTGATGGTCGTCTGCAAATGATTGCACAAGAAATAAGAGAAGCAGTTGCTGAACGCTTTTGGATACAGGTGAAGAATCATGATTCGGATCAAGAAATTTCACGTATTTTAGACCAATATAAAGGCCAAATCCCAGTCATCATCAGGTATGAAGAGGAACAGAAAACAATCGTTTCTCCCCATCATTTTGTAGCTAAATCCAATGAATTAGAAGCGAAGTTGAATGAAATCGTTATGAAAACGATTTATCGCTAAAAATACGGAAAATAGAAGAATTTTAAAATCAAATGTGGTATAATCAATAAGAATGTTAAAAGAAAAAGGAGCATAACCAATATGAAACGTATTGCTGTTTTGACTAGTGGTGGAGACGCCCCTGGTATGAACGCTGCTATCCGCGCAGTTGTTCGTCAAGCAATTTCAGAAGGAATGGAAGTTTTTGGTATCTATGATGGATATGCTGGTATGGTTGCTGGTGAAATTCATCCCCTAGATGCAGCTTCAGTAGGAGACATCATTTCTCGTGGTGGTACTTTCCTTCACTCAGCTCGCTATCCAGAGTTCGCTCAACTTGAAGGGCAACTCAAAGGGATTGAGCAATTGAAAAAACACGGGATTGAAGGTGTAGTTGTTATCGGTGGTGACGGTTCTTACCACGGCGCTATGCGTTTGACTGAACATGGCTTCCCAGCTATCGGTCTTCCAGGTACAATCGATAACGATATCGTTGGTACTGACTTTACAATCGGTTTTGACACAGCGGTTACAACTGCTATGGATGCTATCGATAAGATTCGTGATACATCATCAAGTCACCGTCGTACTTTTGTAATCGAAGTTATGGGACGTAACGCTGGTGATATCGCTCTTTGGGCTGGTATTGCAACTGGTGCTGATGAAATCATCATTCCTGAAGAAGGATTCAAGATTGAAGATATCGTAGAAAGCATTAAATGTGGTTATGAGTGTGGTAAAAAACACAATATCATCGTCTTGGCAGAAGGTGTTATGTCAGCAGCTGAATTTGGTAAAAAACTAAAAGAAGCTGGGGATACAAGCGACCTTCGTGTAACAGAACTTGGACATATTCAACGTGGTGGTTCTCCAACTGCGCGTGACCGTGTATTGGCGTCACGTATGGGTGCGCATGCTGTTAAACTTCTTAAAGAAGGTATCGGTGGTGTTGCGGTTGGTATCCGTAATGAAAAAATGGTTGAAAATCCAATTCTTGGTACTGCAGAAGAAGGAGCATTGTTTAGCCTTACTGCAGAAGGTAAGATTGTGGTTAACAACCCACACAAAGCCGATATTGAGCTATCTAGCTTGAATAAGAGCTTGTCATAATTTACAATTTAGTTAATAAGACCAAAAAGGTCATATATATAAAGGAGTCACAAAAATCATGAACAAACGTGTAAAAATCGTTGCAACTTTGGGTCCTGCGGTAGAAATCCGTGGTGGTAAAAAATTCGGTGAGGACGGATACTGGGGTGAAAAACTTGATGTTGAAGCTTCAGCTAAAAACATTGCTAAATTGATTGAAGCTGGTGCTAACACATTCCGTTTCAACTTCTCACACGGTGACCACCAAGAACAAGGTGAGCGTATGGCAACTGTTAAACTTGCTGAAAAACTTGCAGGTAAAAAAGTTGGTTTCCTTCTTGATACAAAAGGACCAGAAATCCGTACAGAATTGTTTGAAGGTGAAGCTAAAGAGTATTCATACAAAACAGGTGAAAAAATCCGTGTTGCAACTAAACAAGGAATCAAATCAACTCGTGAAGTGATTGCATTGAACGTTGCTGGTGCTCTTGATATCTATGATGATGTTGAAGTTGGTCGTCAAGTTTTGGTTGACGATGGTAAACTTGGTCTTCGTGTGGTCGCTAAAGATGACGCAACTCGTGAATTTGAAGTTGAAGTTGAAAATGATGGTATCATCGCTAAACAAAAAGGTGTGAACATTCCTAACACTAAAATTCCTTTCCCAGCTCTTGCTGAACGCGATAACGACGATATCCGTTTCGGTCTTGAACAAGGTATCAACTTCATCGCTATTTCATTCGTACGTACTGCAAAAGACGTGAACGAAGTTCGTGCAATCTGTGAAGAAACTGGAAACGGACACGTTCAATTGTTCGCTAAAATCGAAAACCAACAAGGTATCGATAACTTGGATGAAATCATTGAAGCAGCTGATGGTATCATGATCGCTCGTGGTGACATGGGTATCGAAGTACCATTCGAAATGGTTCCAGTTTACCAAAAAATGATTATCACTAAAGTCAATGCTGCAGGTAAAGTTGTTATCACTGCAACAAACATGCTTGAAACAATGACTGAAAAACCACGTGCAACTCGTTCAGAAGTATCAGACGTATTTAACGCTGTTATCGATGGAACTGATGCTACAATGCTTTCAGGTGAGTCTGCAAACGGTAAATACCCACTTGAGTCAGTAACTACAATGGCTACAATCGATAAGAACGCTCAAACTCTTCTTAACGAATACGGACGTTTGAACTCAGATTTATTCGAACGTAACTCTAAGACAGAAGTAATGGCTTCAGCTGTCAAAGATGCTACTAACTCAATGGACATTAAATTGGTTGTAACTCTTACTAAGACAGGTCACACTGCACGTTTGATCTCTAAATACCGTCCAAATGCTGATATCTTGGCATTGACATTCGACGAATTGACAGAACGTGGTTTGATGTTGAACTGGGGTGTTATCCCAATGTTGACAGATGCTCCATCATCAACTGATGATATGTTTGAAATTGCTGAACGTAAAGCAGTTGAAGCAGGTCTAGTAGAATCTGGTGACGATATCGTTATTGTTGCTGGTGTACCAGTTGGAGAAGCTGTACGTACAAACACAATGCGTATCCGTACAGTACGTTAATTAATAGAAAAATAGCCTATCATATCAAGCTTTCTAGCCTGTATGATGGGCTTTTTTTGTATATGAGCAAAGTTTTTACTTTTGATTTAATGCAACTGTAGCTAAAGAGTAAATCGTTGCTTGTTCCATACTTTTTGTGATGTGAGTATAAATCTGATTGGTAGTCTTTTTGTCTTCATGCCCAAGCTATGACATGATAGCTTTTAAAGGGATGTTGTTTTTTGAACGAAAATTTCATAAAATGTTTAGTTCTTATAGTGAATTACAGCTAGAATAGTACGCCGTGGCTGCTAAAATATTTCTAGAAATTAATTTGTTCATATCTTATTTCAATCTACTATAATACAGAAAAACAACTCCCTGATAATTCAAGGAGTTGTCTATGGCTAAATTAGTTTTTAGAAGCTTCTTGGAATTCTGGGTTTTCCATGCTTCGTCAATGATAGCTTGCAATTCTTTAGCAGATGCTTGCATTTTTTGGGTTTCTGCGTCGTTCAATGGAATGTTTACTGGACGAACGATACCATGTGCACCAACAACAGCTGGTTGACCGATAAAGACGTTCTCAACTCCGTATTGACCTTCTTGGAATACTGAAAGTGGAAGTACTGCGTTTTCATCGTCAAGGATTGCTTTAGTGATACGAGCAAGGGCTACTGCGATACCGTAGTATGTTGCACCTTTTTTGTTGATGATTGTGTAGGCTGCATCACGAACACCTTCGAACAATTCAATCAATTCAGCTTCTTGAACATTTTGAGTGTCTTTAAGGAATTCTTCAAGGTTTACACCAGCGATGTTAGCATGTGACCAAACAGCGAACTCAGAGTCACCGTGTTCACCCATGATGTAGGCGTGAACTGAACGAGCATCAACATCCAATTTTTCAGCAAGTGCTTGACGGAAACGAGCTGAGTCAAGTGAAGTACCTGAACCGATAACGCGTTCTTTAGGGAAACCAGAGAATTTCCAAGTTGAGTAAGTCAAAACGTCAACTGGGTTAGCAGCAACAAGGAAGATACCTTTGAAGCCTGATTCAACAACTTGAGTTACGATTGATTTGTTGATAGCAAGGTTTTTACCTACAAGGTCAAGACGAGTTTCACCTGGTTTTTGAGGAGCACCTGCAGTGATTACAACAAGGTCAGCGTCTGCACAGTCAGAGTATTGAGCTGCATAGATTTTTTTAGGTGAAGTGAAGGCAAGGGCGTGACTAAGGTCAAGCGCGTCACCAACAGCTTTTTCATGCAATTGTGGAATTTCGATAATTCCAAGCTCTTGTGCAATTCCTTGGTTAACAAGTGCAAAAGCGTAAGATGAACCTACAGCACCATCTCCGACAAGGATAACTTTTTTTGTGTTGTTTAGTTGAAGTCATTGTTCTAAACATCTCCTTAATTTTATTCAGGGATTTCCCCAGTTATTTTAATTCTATCACTTTTAAAAAGCTTTGTCACGAATATGCCTTGGAGTTCTTGATGTAAACGTTTTAGCTAATTTGGATACCTGAAATATGGCGGACATTATGGTATAATATTATTAATTACTAATAGTGAAATGAGGCATTTATTAATGCAGGATAGAAATTTAGTGAATGTCAATCTGACAAAGGAGATGAAGACGAGCTTTATCGATTACGCCATGAGTGTTATCGTAGCGCGGGCTCTTCCTGATGTTCGAGATGGCTTGAAACCTGTTCACCGTCGGATTCTCTATGGAATGAATGAATTGGGTGTTACTCCAGACAAACCCCATAAAAAATCTGCTCGTATTACAGGGGACGTCATGGGTAAATACCACCCACACGGGGATTCCTCTATCTATGAAGCAATGGTCCGCATGGCTCAATGGTGGAGCTACCGTTACATGCTTGTAGATGGGCATGGAAACTTTGGTTCCATGGATGGAGATGGTGCTGCCGCCCAGCGTTACACTGAGGCACGTATGAGCAAGATTGCTCTAGAGATGCTTCGTGATATCAATAAAAATACAGTTGATTTCGTCGATAACTATGATGCAAATGAACGTGAACCCTTAGTCTTGCCAGCGCGCTTTCCAAACATTTTGGTTAATGGAGCAACTGGTATTGCTGTTGGGATGGCTACCAACATTCCTCCTCACAATTTAGGTGAAACCATTGATGCAGTGAAGTTGGTCATGGACAATCCTGAAGTGACTACCAAGGACTTGATGGAAGTCTTACCTGGTCCAGATTTTCCAACAGGTGCCCTTGTCATGGGGAAATCAGGTATCCATAAGGCTTATGAAACAGGTAAAGGTTCTATTGTTCTTCGTTCCCGTACTGAAATCGAAGAAACTAAGACTGGCCGTGAGCGCATCGTTGTAACGGAATTTCCTTACATGGTCAATAAAACCAAGGTTCATGAGCATATTGTTCGCTTGGTTCAGGAAAAACGTATTGAGGGGATTACAGCAGTACGTGATGAGTCCAACCGTGAAGGTGTGCGATTTGTTATTGAAGTTAAGCGCGATGCTTCAGCCAATGTTATCCTAAATAACCTCTTTAAGATGACCCAGATGCAAACCAACTTTGGTTTCAATATGCTTGCTATCCAAAATGGTGTACCGAAGATTTTGTCCCTTCGTCAGATTTTGGATGCTTATATCGAGCACCAAAAAGAAGTGGTCGTTCGTCGTACTCGTTTTGATAAGGAAAAAGCGGAAGCGCGTGCGCATATCTTAGAAGGTCTCTTGATTGCGCTAGACCATATCGACGAAGTGATTCGTATCATCCGTGCTAGTGAAACAGATGCGGAAGCACAAGCTGAGTTGATGAGTAAGTTTAAGCTTTCTGAACGTCAAAGTCAGGCTATTCTAGATATGCGTCTTCGTCGTTTGACAGGTTTGGAACGCGATAAGATTCAGTCTGAGTATGATGACCTCTTGGCTCTGATTGCGGATTTAGCAGATATTCTTGCTAAACCAGAACGTGTTTCTCAAATCATCAAAGAAGAATTGGATGAAGTTAAGCGTAAGTTTGGCGACCAACGTCGTACAGAGTTGATGGTCGGTGAAGTATTGAGTCTTGAAGATGAGGATTTGATTGAAGAATCGGATGTCTTGATTACGCTTTCTAATAAGGGATACATCAAACGTCTGGACCAAGCTGAATTTACTGCTCAAAAACGTGGTGGCCGCGGTGTTCAAGGTACAGGTGTTAAGGATGACGATTTTGTTCGTGAGTTAGTGTCGACTAGCACCCATGATCACCTGCTCTTCTTCACAAATAAAGGACGCGTCTATCGCCTGAAAGGATATGAAATTCCTGAGTATGGTCGGACGGCCAAGGACTACCAGTAGTTAATCTCTTGAAATTGGATGAAGGCGAAAGTATTCAGACGATTATCAATGTTGAGTCTGAACGCAGTGATGATGCTTATCTCTTCTTTACAACCCGTCATGGTATTGTGAAGAGAACAAGCGTTAAGGAATTTGCTAACATTCGTCAGAATGGTCTCAAGGCTTTGACCCTCAAGGATGAAGATGAGTTGATTAATGTCTTGTTGACGGAAGAAGATACGGATATTATCATTGGTACCAAGTTTGGGTATGCAGTTCGCTTTAATCAATCAGCCGTTCGCGGCATGAGTCGTATCGCCACAGGTGTGAAAGGTGTTAATCTCCGTGAGGGAGACACAGTAGTTGGTGCTAGCGTAATTACTGATCAAGACGAGGTTCTTATCATCACAGAAAAAGGATATGGTAAGCGTACAGTCGCGACTGAATATCCAACAAAAGGTCGTGGTGGTAAAGGGATGAAGACGGCTAATGTGGCTGAAAAAAAAATGGTCCTCTATCAGGTCTCTTGACTGTGAAAGGTGATGAAGACTTGATGATTATCACTGATACTGGTGTCATGATTCGAACCAATGTTGCCAATATTTCACAAACAGGACGCTCAACTATGGGAGTTAAAGTAATGCGTCTGGATCAAGATGCTAAAATTGTGACCTTTACAACGGTTGCAGCGGCAGAAAAAGAAGAAGTTGGGACAGAAAACGAAACAGAAGGTGAAGCATAATGTCTCAAAAAAATAATAAAAAGAAAAACAAACGAAAAAATCTACTGACCAATATCCTGGCAGGATTTCTGATACTACTATCAATTGCTTTGATTTTTAATGCTAAAATTCGTGATATTTTCATAGTTTGGAATACCAATAAGTACCAAGTTAGTCAGGTATCAAAAGAAAAAATAGAAGAAAATCAGGATACAGAAGGAAATTTTGATTTTGATTCTGTCAATGCTATCTCTTCTGAAGCGGTTCTAGCTTCTCAATGGGATGCTCAAAAATTACCAGTTATCGGCGGAATTGCAGTTCCTGAATTAGAAATGAATCTGCCAATTTTTAAAGGTCTTGATAATGTCAATCTCTTCTATGGTGCTGGTACGATGAAACGCGATCAAGTGATGGGGAAAGGAAATTATAGTCTAGCTAGTCATCATATTTTTGGTGTCAATAATGCTAATAAAATGTTATTTTCTCCTTTGGATAACGCTAAAAATGGTATGAAGATTTATCTAACCGATAAGGATAAAGTTTATACTTATGAAATACGTGAAGTCAAACGTGTTACACCGGATCGTGTTGATGAAGTTGATGATAGAGATGGGGTAAATGAGATTACATTAGTAACCTGTGAAGACCTTGCTGCTACAGAACGTATTATTGTAAAAGGCGATTTGAAAGAAACAAAAGATTATTCACAAACATCTGATGAAATCCTAACAGCTTTCAATCAACCATATAAACAATTTTATTATTACAAATCAGTGAAATCCTGGATTTCACTGATTTTTCACTTTCATAAGAATAAACTTTTATGAAATACAGAAAAACGCTTCCCTTAATTTTAACGTTTGTGATATAATTATCAGGTAAAAATTTTTAGGAGTTTATTATGGTTTCTTCAGAATTTATCTCAAAGATTGAATTTGCTTGCAAGAAGAAAGAAAGTCTTTATAGTCAAAGCAAATTTAAGTATGCGATTCGTTCTATGTTCGCAGGTGCATTTTTAACCTTCAGTACAGCTGCTGGTGCAGTTGGGGCTGATTTGATTAATAAAATTGCGCCAGGTAGTGGACGATTCCTCTTCCCATTTGTCTTTGCTTGGGGATTGGCCTACATTGTTTTCTTGAATGCCGAGTTGGTAACATCAAACATGATGTTCTTGACTGCTGGTAGTTTCTTGAAAAAAATCTCTTGGAGAAAAACAGCTGAGATTTTACTTTACTGTACCTTGTTTAACCTTATCGGGGCTTTGATAGCAGGTTGGGGCTTTGCTCATTCGGCAGCCTATGCAAATCTGACTCATGATAGTTTTATCTCTGGGGTTGTAGAGATGAAGTTAGGCCGTTCAAATGAATTAATCTTGCTTGAGGCGATTTTGGCAAATATTTTCGTAAATATTGCGATTCTTTCATTTGTTTTGGTCAAAGATGGTGGTGCCAAACTTTGGCTTGTGTTGTCAGCGATTTACATGTTTGTATTTTTAACAAACGAGCACATTGCGGCGAACTTTGCTTCTTTCGCGATTGTGAAATTCAGTGTTGCTGCTGACTCAATTGCTAACTTCGGTGTTGGAAATATGCTTCGTCACTGGGGTGTAACCTTCATCGGAAACTTTATCGGAGGAGGCCTCTTGATGGGTCTTCCATATGCCTTCCTCAATAAAAATGAAGATACTTATGTAGATTAAGAAAATGAGCACGATTGAGTCGTGCTTTTTTCATTTTCAAAATAAGGTAATAGCTATTTCTTATATCAAAATATAGAAAACTGATATTTGTAAACTATAACTTAAGGTGCTACAATATCTTTAATGAAACTATATGGAGGTCGCCTTATGACTCGTGATTTTAAATTTGAAACCTTACAATTGCATGCTGGGCAAGTTGTGGATCCAGCTACCAAGTCTCGTGCAGTGCCGATTTATCAAACAACATCCTTCGTTTTTGATGACACGCAGGAAGGTGCCGATTTGTTTGCCTTGAGAAAACCAGGGAACATTTATACTCGTATCACCAACCCTACAACAGCTGCCTTTGAAGAAAGAATTGCTGCCCTTGAAGGTGGTGTTGGAGCTCTTGCAACAGCATCAGGTATGGCCGCAGTGACTTATACGATTTTGGCTCTTGCCCATGCTGGTGACCATGTAGTGGCAGCATCAACTATTTATGGTGGAACCTTCAATCTCTTGAAGGAAACCCTTCCTCGTTATGGTATCACAACAACCTTTGTCGATGTTGATAATTTGGAGGAAGTAGAAGCAGCGATCAAAGACAATACCAAGCTTGTCTTGATTGAAACATTGGGCAACCCCTTGATTAACATTCCAGACCTGGAAAAATTGGCAGAGATTGTTCATAAGCATAAAATTCCACTTGTTTCTGATAATACCTTTGCTACACCTTATTTGATTAATGTTTTTTCTCATGGTGTAGATATTGCCATTCACTCTGCGACTAAGTTTATCGGTGGGCATGGTACGACTATTGGTGGAGTGATTGTCGATAGCGGTCGTTTTGACTGGGCAGCTTCAGGGAAATTCCCTCAATTTGTTGAGGAAGATCCAAGCTATCACAATTTGAGCTATACTCGTGATGTGGGTGCAGCAGCCTTTATTATCGCTGTCCGTGTTCAATTGCTCCGTGATACAGGTGCAGCCTTGTCGCCATTTAATGCCTTTCTCTTGCTCCAAGGACTTGAAACCCTTTCACTTCGTGTGGAACGTCATGTACAAAATGCTGAGAAAATTGTTGATTTCCTTGTCAACCATCCTAAGGTAGAAAAAGTTAACTATCCAAAATTGGCAGATAGTCCTTACCATGCTTTGGCTGAGAAATACTTGCCAAAAGGTGTAGGTTCAATCTTTACCTTCCATGTCAAAGGTGGGGAGGCAGAAGCTCGCAAGGTAATTGATCATTTAGAAATCTTTTCTGACCTTGCAAACGTAGCAGATGCTAAATCTCTTGTTGTCCATCCAGCTACAACAACTCATGGTCAATTGTCAGAAAAAGACCTAGAAGCAGCTGGCGTCACACCAAACCAAATCCGCTTGTCAATCGGACTTGAAAATGTAGAAGATTTGATTGAAGACTTGCGCTTGGCCTTGGAGAAAATTTAAAGTAAAAGAAGATAAGCAGTGGGTCTCGACTCACTGTTTTTGATTTTCCCTCAGGCATGATATAATGGATAAAGAAGTCTAGAAAGAGGAAAGTTATGAACGAAATCAAATGTCCCAACTGTGGGGAAGTCTTTACAGTAAATGAAAGCCAGTATGCTGAACTTTTGTCCCAAGTGAGAACGGCAGAGTTTGATAAGGAACTACACGATAGGATGAGGCAGGAACTGGCTTTGGCTGAGCAAAAGGCTATGAATGAGCAACAGACTAAACTGGCTCAGAAAGATCAAGAAATTGCGCAATTACAGAGTCAAATCCAAAACTTTGATACAGAAAAAGAATTGGCCAAGAAAGAGGTTGAACAGACAAGCCATCAGGCTTTATTAGCAAAGGACAAGGAAGTGCAGGCCTTGGAAAACCAATTGGCCACCTTGCGTTTAGAGCATGAAAATCAACTGCAAAAGACCCTTTCTGACCTAGAAAAAGAACGGGATCAGGTCAAAAATCAGCTCCTACTGCAAGAAAAGGAAAACGAGCTTTCTCTTGCTTCAGTTAAACAAAACTATGAAGCCCAACTTAAAGCAGCTAGTGAACAAGTAGAATTTTATAAGAATTTCAAAGCCCAACAATCTACAAAAGCTATCGGGGAAAGTCTGGAACAGTATGCAGAGAGTGAGTTTAACAAGGTCCGTAGTTTTGCCTTTCCAAATGCCTACTTTGAGAAGGATAATAAGGTCTCTGCGCGTGGGTCTAAGGGGGACTTTATCTTCCGTGAATGTGATGAAAATGGGGTCGAAATTATTTCCATCATGTTTGAAATGAAAAATGAAGCGGACGGAACAGAGAAGAAGCACAAGAATGCAGATTTTTACAAGGAATTGGACAAGGACCGTCGAGAGAAGAACTGTGAGTATGCCGCCTTGGTGACCATGCTTGAAGCTGATAACGACTACTTTAACACAGGGATTGTTGACGTCAGCCACGAGTATGAAAAGATGTATGTGGTTCGTCCTCAATTCTTTATCCAGTTGATTGGTCTCTTACGAAATGCGGCGCTTAATTCCCTAAAATATAAGCAGGAGTTGGCCTTGGTTCGCGAACAAAATATCGACATTACGCATTTTGAGGAAGACTTGGATGCCTTTAAACAGGCCTTTGCTAAGAACTATAATTCAGCTTCGACCAACTTTGGCAAAGCTATTGATGAAATCGACAAGGCTATTAAGCGTATGGAAGAAGTTAAGAAATTCCTGACAACATCTGAAAACCAACTCCGTCTAGCTAACAATAAATTGGAAGATGTCTCGGTCAAAAAATTGACCCGAAAAAATCCAACTATGAAAGCGAAGTTTGAAGCGCTGAAGGGGGAGTAGAAAGCAAAAATGAACGGTATTATTAACTTAAAAAAAGAAGCAGGGATGACCTCGCATGATGCGGTTTTTAAACTGCGTAAGATTTTGGGAACCAAGAAAATTGGTCATGGTGGAACCTTGGATCCGGATGTGGTGGGTGTTTTGCCCATTGCGGTTGGCAAGGCGACACGCATGGTCGAGTTTATGCAGGATGAGGGTAAGGTCTATATGAGGGGGAAATCACTCTCGGCTATTCCACGACGACTGAGGATGCCAGTGGGGAAGTGGTCGCAGAGACACCTGTTTTGTCACCTTTGAATGAAACCATTATCGATGAAGCGATTGCAAGTTTGACTGGGTCTATTACCCAAATTCCGCCTATGTATTCGGCTGTCAAGGTCAATGGTCGCAAGCTCTATGAGTATGCGCGTGCTGGTCAGGAAGTGGAGCGTCCAGAACGTCAGGTGACCATTTATCAGTTTGAGCGGATAAGTCCGATTTCTTATGAGGGGAATCTAGCACGTTTTATTTTCCGTGTGAAATGTAGCAAGGGAACCTATATTCGTACCTTATCGGTTGACTTGGGAGAAAAACTTGGCTATGCAGCTCATATGTCTCAGTTAACTCGTACCAGTGCAGCTGGTTTGCAACTTGAGGATGCTCTTACCTTGGAAGAAATTGCTGCAAAAGTGGAGGCAGGTCAGCTGGACTTTCTCCATCCTCTAGAGATTGGAACAGGGGACCTCGTCAAAGTTTTCCTAAGTCCAGAAGAGGCTACAGAAGTGCGCTTTGGTCGTTTTATTGAACTCGACCAAACAGAACAAGAATTAGCTGCCTTTGAAGACGATAAATTACTAGCCATTCTAGAAAAACGGGACAATCTCTATAAGCCAAGGAAGGTTTTTAGCTAGTCTAACTGAGGTGTAGGGAGTGTTGTTTCCCCTAGACTATCCAAATCAGACTATAAATTTTGCTAAAAATATGATAGAATAGACGACGGATAAAAAAACGGAGGATAGCATGCAAAATAGACCAATCATTATCGGAGTGACAGGTGGTTCTGGTGGTGGTAAGACCAGTGTTTCAAGAGCCATTTTATCGCATTTCCCTGATGAAAGATTTCCATGATTGAGCATGATTCATACTACAAGGATCAGTCTCACTTGACCTTTGAAGAGCGTGTCAAAACCAACTATGACCATCCTTTCGCCTTTGATACAGACTTGATGATCGAGCAGATTAAGGAATTGTTGGCGGGTCGTCCAGTGGACATTCCGACTTACGACTATACAGAGCATACACGAAGCAACAAGACCTATCGTCAGGAGCCTCAAGATGTCTTTATCGTTGAGGGGATTTTGGTCTTGGAGGACAAGCGTCTGCGCGATTTGATGGATATCAAGATTTTTGTGGATACGGATGACGATGTGCGCATTATTCGTCGGATCAAGCGTGATATGGAAGAGCGTGGCCGTAGCCTTGATAGCGTTATTGACCAGTATTTAGGTGTGGTCAAGCCCATGTACCATCAGTTTATCGAGCCGACCAAGCGTTATGCTGATATCGTCATTCCTGAGGGAGTCAGCAATACCGTGGCTATTGACCTGTTGACGACTAAGATTGCAAAGATTTTGGAAGAAGCCCGAAATAGTAAATAATTAGATATGGGAGGCCTTGCCTCCTTTTTCTATTTTTCCCTCATAATGGTACATAAATGAAGATTTTTAGGCATATTTTTGGTATAATAATACCCATGAAAGAGCAAGAAAATGAATAGTAGGTGGAGATGGAAAAGTATTTATCGGTAACAACTTTGACCAAGTATCTGAAAATGAAATTTGATAAAGACCCTTACTTGGAACGGGTCTATTTAACTGGTCAAGTTTCCAACTTTCGTAAACGACCTACTCACCAATATTTCTCCCTAAAAGATGACCATGCAGTTATCCAAGCGACTATCTGGTCTGGGATTTATCAGAAATTAGGCTTCGATCTGGAAGAAGGAATGAAGATCAATGTGATTGGGCGTGTACAGGTCTATGAACCGAGCGGTAGCTACTCCATCATCATTGAAAAGGCAGAGCCTGATGGAGTTGGTGCGCTTGCGATTCAGTTTGAACAACTCAAGAAAAAATTGGCAGAAGAAGGCCTGTTTCAAGAACGCTTCAAGCAACCTCTGCCCCAATTTTCTAAGAGAATTGGTGTAGTGACCAGCCGTAGTGGAGCTGTTATTCGAGATATCATCACAACTGTCAGCAGGCGATTTCCTGGTGTCGATATCCTACTTTATCCAACTAAGGTGCAAGGTGAAGGCTCTGCGGAGGAAATTGCTTGTAATATTACGCGTGCTAATCAACGGGACGATTTGGATTTGCTGATTATTGGTCGTGGCGGAGGTTCTATTGAGGATTTATGGGCCTTTAACGAAGAAATTGTGGTACGAGCTATTTTTGAGTCTCGTTTGCCAGTTATTTCTAGTGTGGGACATGAGACGGATGTGACCTTGGCAGATTTTGTGGCAGATCGTCGCGCTGCGACGCCAACAGCTGCAGCTGAACTGGCAACACCTGTGACCAAGTTGGATCTATTAGCTCATTTGCAAAATCAGGAAAAACGGATGGCAACAGCAGTCCGAAATGTCCTATCGAAGAAACAAGAATCTTTGAAAAAATGCAGTCAGTCTGTTATCTTTAGACAGCCAGAGCGCTTGTATGACGGCTATTTGCAACGCTTGGATCAACTACAACTGCGTTTGAAACAAAGTTTACGTACACGGATTTCTGATAACAAACAAGTCGTCCAAGCAAGGACGCATCGACTGGTACAGTTATCACCTGTTACCAAAATTCAACGTTATCAAGACCGTCTAGGCCAGTTGGATAAGCTCCTCCGTAGCCAAATGGCGCTGGTTTATGATGCCAAGGTTGCTGAAGTCAAGCGACTTTCAGAAGCTTTGCTCATGTTGGATACCAGTCGAATCGTGGCGCGTGGCTATGCTATTGTCAAAAAAGAAGAGTCCGTTGTAGATTCGGTTGAGAGTTTGAAGAAAAAAGACCAAGTGACGCTTTTGATGCGAGATGGTCAAGTAGAATTAGAGGTTAAAGATGTCAAAACAAAAGAAATTTGAGGAAAATCTAGCAGAACTGGAAACCATTGTCCAAAGTTTGGAAAATGGTGAAATTGCTCTGGAAGATGCGATTGCTGCCTTTCAAAAGGGCATGGTCTTGTCAAAAGAGCTCCAAGCGACGCTGGACAAGGCTGAAAAAACCTTGGTTAAAGTTATGCAAGAAGACGGAACAGAAAGTGATTTTGAATGAAGAAGCAAGAAAAATTAGCTCTTGTCGAGTTAGCCTTGGAAGATTTTTTATGGAGACCAGCAGTTTGCCTCTAGTTTGCGAGAGTCTGTTCTCTATTCCATTCATGCTGGTGGCAAGCGTATTCGGCCTTTTCTCTTGTTAGAAGTTCTGGAAGCCTTGCAGATCGCCATCAAACCTGCTCACGCGCAGGTAGCTGCTGCCTTGGAAATGATTCATACAGGGAGCTTGATTCACGATGATCTTCCTGCCATGGATGATGATGATTACCGTCGGGGACGCTTGACCAATCATAAGAAATTTGGCGAAGCAATGGCAATTTTGGCAGGAGATGCTTTGTTCCTAGATCCCTATGCCTTGATAGCGCAGGCAGATTTGCCAAGTCAGATTAAGGTGGACTTGATTGCCAACTTATCTCTTGCTTCAGGAAGTCTAGGCATGGTAGCAGGGCAAGTTTTGGATATGGAGGGAGAACGCCAACATTTGTCTTTGGAAGAACTCCAGATCATTCATGCTAATAAGACTGGGAAACTACTAGCCTATCCCTTTCAAGCGGCTGCTATTATAGCCGAATTGGCACCTGAGATGCAGGTGAAGCTGAAAACGGTTGGTGAATTGATTGGGCTTGCTTTTCAAGTTCGAGATGATGTACTGGATGTGACCGCCAGTTTTGAGGAAATCGGTAAGACACCACAAAAGGACTTGCAGGCAGAAAAGTCAACCTATCCTGCCTTGTTGGGCTTGGAAGAGGCTATTGCCTTTTGTAACCAGACTTTGGATCAAGCTAATGCAAAAATAGAAGAAATTTCCCAGCAGGTTCCTTTTGAGATAGAATCGATTGTAAAAATAGTAGAAAGTTTGAGAATCAATGGCTAAGGAAAGAGTGGACGTACTAGCTTATAAACAGGGTTTGTTTGAAACGCGAGAACAGGCCAAGCGTGGTGTCATGGCTGGACTAGTCGTAGCAGTCCTTAACGGAGAACGGTTTGACAAGCCAGGAGAGAAAATTCCAGATGACACCGAGCTAAAACTCAAGGGCGAGAAACTCAAGTATGTCAGTCGTGGTGGTTTGAAACTGGAAAAGGCCTTGCAGGTCTTTGATTTGTCAGTGGAAGGCGCGACCACAATTGATATCGGGGCCTCTACTGGAGGATTTACCGATGTCATGTTGCAAAATGGTGCTGAGTTAGTCTTTGCAGTTGATGTTGGTACTAATCAGTTGGCTTGGAAACTACGCCAGGACCCGCGAGTTGTCAGTATGGAGCAGTTCAATTTCCGCTATGCTGAAAAGACTGATTTCGAGCAGGAACCGAGCTTTGCCAGTATTGATGTGAGTTTTATTTCCCTCAGTCTGATTCTTCCTGCCTTGCATCGTGTCTTGGCTGAACAAGGTCAGGTCGTGGCTCTGGTTAAGCCCCAATTTGAAGCAGGACGTGAGCAGATTGGGAAAAATGGAATCATTCGCGATGCCAAGATCCATCAGAATGTCCTTGAATCTGTCACAGCTATGGCAGTAGAGGAAGGCTTTTCAGTTCTTGGTTTGGACTTTTCTCCCATCCAAGGTGGGCATGGAAATATTGAATTTTTAGCGTATTTGAAAAAAGAAGAGTCAGCAGGCAATCAGGTTCTTGCTGAGATTGAAGAAGTAGTAGAGAGGGCGCATAGTCAATTTAAAAATGAATAAAAAAGAGAGACTTGAAAAAATTAGACGATTTGTGACAGATTATCAAATCGGTACGCAAGAAGAAATCGTAGAACATTTGAAAGAAGCAGGTATCACTGCCACTCAAGCGACGGTATCCCGAGATATCAAAGAACTGGGTATTGTCAAAATTCCTTTGAGAGATAACACCTATGTCTATGAATTGCCAAAATCAATCGTAAAAAGTTTGCAACTGGCTGAAGACAATATTGAGTCAGCTGAATTGATGGATAAGATGATTAATCTCCAAGTTATTCCAGGAAATACAGCTTTTGTAAAAGCTCAGTTAACCGAGACTTTTGCGGACAAGATTTTCAGCTGTTTGGCTGATGATAGTTCGATTTTAGTCATTGCCAGAAGTGAAAGTCTAGCTGAGGAAATCTTTGAACAAGTAAAAAATTGGTAGGTCTATATGTTACTTGAAATTTCGATAAAAAACTTTGCCATTATTGAGGCTATTTCTCTCAATTTTGAAAAGGGGATGACTGTCCTGACTGGTGAAACGGGTGCAGGGAAGTCGATTATCATTGATGCCATGAATATGATGTTGGGAGCTCGTGCGACGACAGATGTTATTCGTCATGGTGCGCCAAAGGCAGAGATTGAGGGGCTTTTCTCGGTTGAGAATAGTCGTCTTTTACAGGAAATTTTTGATGAGCAAGGTTTAGAATTAGGTGATGAAATTATCATCCGTCGAGAAATCTTGCAAAATGGTCGGAGTATCAGCCGTGTAAATGGTCAGATGGTTAATCTGTCTGTTTTGCGTGCTATTGGACAACATCTAGTAGATATTCATGGTCAGCATGACCAAGAGGAATTAATGCGGCCTCAACTGCATATCCAGATGTTGGATGAATTTGGTGACGTAGCTTTTTGGGACTTGAAAGAAACCTATCAAACGAGTTTTGATGCTTATCGGAAAATGCGCAAGCAGGTTCTGGAAGTCAAGAAAAACCAACAGGAACACAAGGCTCGTATCGAAATGTTGGAATTTCAAATGGCAGAGATTGAGGCAGCAAACTTGCAGGCTGGAGAAGATCTGGCTCTCAACCAAGAGCGAGAGAAACTCCTCAACCATAAAAATATTGCGGATACGCTGACCAATGCCTACAGTATGTTGGACAATGAAGAGTTCTCGAGTCTGGCTAATGTTCGTTCGGCCATGAATGATATGGAAAGTGTCGAAGAGTATGACCCTGAATACCGTGAAATTTCAAGCTCTCTGTCTGAGACCTACTATGTCTTAGAAGACATTAGCAAACGTTTGGAAACTATCATTGAGGACCTTGATTTTGATGGCAATCGTCTCATGCAGGTTGAGAATCGTTTGGACCTCCTTCATACTATTACCCGTAAGTATGGTGGGACTGTAGACGATGTCTTGCTTTATTTTGCCAAGATTACGGAAGAATACAATCTCTTGACAGGCAATAACCTTTCGTCTGAGGACATGGAAGCAGAGCTCAAGAAATTGGAAGTCAATCTTGTTGATTTGGCAGGTCAGCTTGCATCTGCTCGTCATGACTTGGCACAGCAGCTCGAAGCTGAGATTAAACAAGAACTGCAAGATCTTTATATGGAAAAAGCCCAGTTTCAAGTTCGTTTTAGCAAGGGCAAATTCAGCCGTGAGGGCAATGAAACGGTTGAGTTTTACATTTCAACCAACCCTGGCGAAGACTTTAAACCCTTGGTTAAGGTTGCGTCTGGTGGAGAATTATCTCGTCTCATGCTAGCCATTAAGTCCGCCTTTTCACGTAAAGAAGGTAAGACAAGTATTGTCTTTGATGAAGTGGATACAGGAGTTTCAGGTCGTGTAGCTCAGGCTATCGCGCAGAAGATTCACAAGATTGGTCAGCATGGTCAGGTTCTTGCTATTTCCCATTTACCACAAGTGATTGCGATTGCGGATTATCAATTCTTTATTGAGAAGATTAGTAATGACCATTCAACAGTTTCGACTGTTCGTCTCTTGACGGTTGAAGAGCGAGTGGAGGAAGTTGCCAAGATGTTGGCAGGTGATGATGTGACGGAAGCAGCCCTGACGCAAGCCAGAGAATTGTTGAGAAACAGGGAGGAATAAGATGACAGACTATTATGTAATTGGAGATGTTCATGGAAAAGCAGGAATGCTAGAAGACCTTCTTAAGACATGGAATGGTCAAACCCAGTTGCTTTTCCTTGGTGATTTAATTGATCGAGGTGAAGATAGTCGCCGTGTTCTTGAGATAGTTAAAGATTTAGTTGATAATCATGGAGCTATTTGTATTTCAGGAATCACGAGTATATGTTTTTAACTTGGCTTGATGATCCTGAAGAAAGTTATGATCACTACAGGAGAAACGGTGGGGATACAACTATTAACTCTATTTTTGGGTCGTCCCTTGGATGCTCCTGTAGATGGAGTGAAGGATGCTAAACGTGTTGCTACAGAAGCTGCCGATTTGGTTGGATTTATTCGTCAAATGCCTTTTGTAGTGGAAACGGAACAGTATATTTTTGTTCATGCCGGTGTCGATTTGACACTAGATGACTGGCACGATACGACAGATTATAAAAAAGTTTGGCTCAGAAAACCATTCCATGAAGCGGTTAATCATACTGGGAAAACCATTGTCTTTGGACATACACCTGTTTATGGTTTGCTAAAACAAGATCGAGGGACAGCTGAACTTTGGATGACAGAAGATGGTAAAATCGGTATGGATGGTGGAGCTGTCTTTGGTGGTGTTCTTCATGGTATTGTCTTTACAGAGCAAGGAATGACAGAACATTACATTATCGAAAATGATGGCTTTGTGGCCGAAGATTAGTACTCCTTACAGGGTATGGTCTTGTCAAAATGTTAAAAACAATTTATAATTAATAGATACCCTGAAAGGAAGAGAATCATGAACTTAGAAGAATTGAAAAAACGACAGGAGAAGATTCGCAACTTCTCCATTATTGCCCATATTGACCATGGCAAATCTACTTTGGCAGACCGTATTTTGGAGAAAACAGAAACCGTTTCTAGTCGTGAAATGCAAGCCCAGCTTTTAGATAGCATGGATTTGGAGCGTGAACGTGGGATTACCATTAAACTGAATGCCATTGAGTTGAATTATACAGCTAAAGATGGAGAGACTTATATTTTCCACTTAATTGACACCCCTGGACACGTTGACTTTACCTATGAAGTTTCTCGTTCCTTAGCTGCCTGTGAAGGTGCTATTTTGGTGGTCGATGCTGCTCAAGGAATTGAGGCTCAAACCCTTGCCAACGTTTATCTAGCCTTGGACAATGATTTGGAAATCATGCCAGTCATTAACAAAATTGACCTACCAGCTGCAGACCCTGAGCGCGTGCGTACTGAGATTGAAGATGTCATTGGTTTGGATGCCAGTGAAGCAGTTTTGGCTTCTGCCAAGGCTGGTATTGGTATTGAAGAAATCCTTGAGCAAATCGTAGAAAAAGTACCAGCACCAACAGGTGATGTGACGGCGCCACTTAAAGCCTTGATTTTCGACTCTGTTTACGATGCTTACCGTGGAGTTATTCTCCAAGTGCGTGTCATGGATGGGGTGGTTAAACCTGGCGATAAGATTCAGCTTATGAGCAATGGTAAGACCTTTGATGTGACTGAGGTTGGAATTTTCACTCCTAAAGCAGTTGGTCGTGATTTCCTTGCGACTGGTGATGTCGGTTATATCGCGGCTTCTATTAAGACTGTTCAGGATACTCGTGTAGGTGATACAGTTACTTTGGCAACCAATCCTGCGACAGAGCCATTACATGGTTACAAGCAGATGAATCCTATGGTCTTTGCGGGTCTCTATCCCATCGAATCAAACAAGTACAATGACCTTCGTGAAGCCCTTGAAAAATTGCAACTGAATGACGCTAGTCTTCAGTTTGAACCAGAAACATCTCAGGCCCTTGGATTTGGTTTCCGTTGTGGGTTCCTTGGTCTTCTTCATATGGATGTTATCCAAGAACGTTTGGAACGTGAGTTCAACATCGACCTCATCATGACAGCTCCATCCGTTATCTATAAGGTTAATTTGACCGACGGTGAGTCTATGGATGTGTCTAATCCATCTGAGTTCCCAGATCCTACCAAGATTGCGACCATTGAAGAGCCTATGTTAAAGCGCAAATCATGGTACCACAGGAGTTCGTCGGAGCAGTAATGGAATTGGCTCAGCGCAAGCGTGGGGACTTTGTGACTATGGACTATATTGATGATAACCGTGTCAATGTTATCTATCAAATTCCACTTGCTGAAATCGTCTTTGATTTCTTTGATAAGCTTAAGTCTTCAACTCGTGGTTATGCAAGTTTTGACTACGAATTGTCAGAATATCGCCCATCTAAGCTGGTGAAAATGGATATCCTTCTCAATGGAGACAAGGTGGATGCCCTCAGCTTTATCGTTCACAAGGATTTTGCCTACGAACGTGGTAAACTTATCGTTGATAAGCTCAAGAAAATCATCCCTCGTCAACAATTTGAGGTTCCTATCCAAGCAGCTATTGGACACAAGATTGTGGCTCGTACTGATATCAAGGCCCTTCGTAAGAACGTACTTGCTAAGTGTTATGGTGGTGACGTTTCTCGTAAGCGTAAACTGCTTGAAAAACAAAAAGCTGGTAAGAAACGCATGAAAGCTATCGGATCAGTAGAAGTTCCACAAGAAGCCTTCCTTAGCGTCTTGAGCATGGATGAAGAATAGTTGTCATAATTGCTTTTCCTTGTTCACAGGAAATTTATATCAGAATCAATAGTAAAGCAGGCTTAAATGGTCTGCTTTTTTAGTTTTTATACTCTTCGAAAATCAAATTCAAACCACGTCAACGTCGCCTTGCCGTACTCAAGTACAGCCTGCAGCTAGTTTCCTAGTTTGCTCTTTGATTTTCATTGAGTATTAAAACAAAAAATGTTTGAAATGTTTGTTTATGTGTTTGTTTTTTAACAAGAAACTACAAAAACAACAAAAATATAAAAAAAGAGACAAAAAACAACAGAAAATCATTGACAACGGTTTCATATAGTGTTATACTTATAGCATAAAGTTAATGGAAAGAAGGGAAAACCTTATGGGATTAGATCATTTCTTTGACAAAAACCTTGTGTTTTGCTTAGAAGCGGATAATCAAGAACAACTATTTGATCAGGTAGCTACCTTATTGGAAGAACGAGAAATCGTGACTCCAACCTATCGCGAAGCCTTGATCACGCGTGAAAAGTCATTTCCAACTGGCTTAGATATGGAATTTTTGGGTAAGGATTTGCCGAATGTTGCTATTCCTCATACAGATATTGTTCATAATCTAGCTGAAAAAGTTGTAGTGGTTCGATTAGAAAAACCAGTGACTTTCCACAATATGATTGCACCAGATAAGGAAGTAGAGGTATCCTTGCTCTTCTTTATCATTAATAACTCAAGTTCAAGTCAAACCAACATTCTTGCTCAGTTGATGGACTTCTTTACTGGAAATGGTCATCTTGAAGACCTATCAAAAATTTCAGAACCAGAAGCTCTCTATGCTTATATAGCTGAAGCAACCGCTTAATCTTGTCAATTAAATATTAAATCGGAGGAAATCCATATGATTAAAATTCTTGCTGCCTGCGGTGCAGGTGTTAACTCAAGCCACCAAATTAAAAGTGCTCTTGAAGAAGAACTTTCAAACCGCGGTTTTGATGTTCACTGTGATGCGGTCATGGTCAAAGATGTTAATGAAGATCTTATCAAAGGTTATGACATCTTCACACCAATTGCTGCGACAGACCTTGGTTTTGACCCAGGTATTCCAGTTATCGAAGCTGGACCAATCTTATTCCGTATCCCAGCTATGAGTGCTCCAGTATTTGACAATATTGAAGCAGCCATTAAAGAACACGGGTTAAGCTAATTTTAATTTGTTAACATTCATATAACATAAAAAGGGAGGAACTATTATGGATGTCATTATCGAACTAGCTAATAAGCTGTTCAAACCCATCTTGGACATGGGTGGACCAATCATCATGCTGATCATTTTGACAGTATTGGCTCTACTTTTTGGAGTGAAATTCTCCAAAGCGCTTGAAGGTGGTATCAAACTTGCCATCGCTCTTACTGGTATCGGTGCTATCATCGGTATGCTAAATGGTGCTTTCTCAGCATCACTTGCAAAATTCGTTGAAAATACTGGTATTCAATTGAACATCACCGACGTTGGTTGGGCACCGCTTGCTACAATCACTTGGGGATCTGCTTGGACACTTTACTTCTTGCTCATCATGTTGATTGTCAACGTAGTGATGCTTGCTATGAAGAAAACTGATACACTTGACGTTGATATCTTCGATATCTGGCACTTGTCTATCACAGGTCTTTTGATTAAATGGTATGCAGACAACAATGGCGTTAGCCAAGGAGTTTCACTCTTCATTGCGACTGCAGCAGTTGTACTTGTAGGGGTTCTTAAAATTATCAACTCTGACTTGATGAAACCTACATTCGACGATCTTCTTAACGCACCAAGTTCATCACCAATGACTTCAACTCACATGAACTACATGATGAACCCAGTTATCATGGTTTTGGATAAGATTTTTGAAAAATTCTTCCCAGGTCTTGATAAATATGACTTTGATGCTGCTAAATTGAACAAGAAAATCGGTTTCTGGGGATCTAAATTCTTCATCGGTTTCATCCTTGGTATTGTTATCGGTTTGATGGGTACTCCACATCCAGTTGCTGGCGTAGAAGATGCATCAAACTGGCAATTAGTTATTAAAGGTTGGTTGTCTCTTGGTTTGACAGCTGGTGTGTCTTTGGAACTCTTCTCACTTATCGGTTCATGGTTCATCGCTGCCGTAGAGCCACTTTCACAAGGTATTACAAACGTTGCTACTAAACGTCTTCAAGGACGTAAATTCAACATCGGTCTTGACTGGCCTTTCATCGCTGGTCGTGCTGAAGTTTGGGCTTGTGCCAACGTACTTGCACCAATCATGTTGGTTGAAGCAGTGCTTCTTTCAAAGTCGGAAATGGTATCTTGCCACTTGCAGGTATCATCGCTATGGGTGTTACTCCAGCTCTCTTGGTTGTAACACGTGGTAAATTGCTCCGTATGATTATCTTCGGAACACTCTTGTTGCCACTCTTCCTTCTTTCAGGTACACTTATCGCACCATTTGCAACAGAACTTGCTAAAGGTGTAGGTGCCTTCCCAGAAGGTGTGAGCCAAACTCAATTGATCACTCACTCAACTCTTGAAGGACCAATCGAAAAACTTCTTGGTTGGACAATTGGTAACACTACAACAGGTGATATCAAAGCAATCCTTGGTGCTGTAGTCTTCCTTGTATTCTATATCGGTATCTTTGCTTGGTACAGAAAACAAATGATTAAACGTAACGAAGAGTACGCAGCAAAAGCAAAATAATGCGCTCCTATAAAATGTAAACTCAATGAAAATCAAAGAGCAAACTAGAAAGCGAGTCGCAGGTTGCTCAAAATACAGTTTTGAGGTTGTAGATAAGACTGACGAAGTCAGTGACCATATCTACGGCAAGGCGACGCTGACGAAGTTTGAATTGGATTTTCGCAGAGTGTAAATTGTTGAAACTAGGTTGTCATACCATTAGGAGTGACAGCCTAGTTTTTTATAAACTATCAAGAAATCGGAGAAAATAATGGTAATTGAATTAAAATCAGAACAATTAAGTGTTCAATTTAACAGTTTTGGCGGGGCTCTTTCTTCTATAAAAGATGCTGAAGGTCTGGAGTATTTGTGGCAAGGGGATGCCACTTATTGGAGTGGACAAGCTCCTGTTCTCTTCCCTATTTGCGGTTCTTTGAGAGAGGATACAGCCCTCTATATAGATGAGAAGGGACAAGAAAGAAAAGGAAACATTCCTCGTCATGGTTTGGTTCGTAAGAAAGAATTTGAATTAGTTGAACAGACAGACAAGAGTGTAACTTTTGCAATTGAAGACGATGAGAATAGCTATCAAAACTATCCTTATCATTTCCGCTTAGAAATCACTTATATCCTTACTAGCAAGACAGTACGAACTCAATACAAAATATTTAATAAAGAAACTAGCAAGGTCATGCCTTACTTTATTGGTGGACATCCAGGATTTAATTGTCCTCTGCTTGATGATGAAGTCTATGAAGATTATTATCTAGAGTTAGAGAAAGAAGAGACTTGCTCTGTTCCACGTCCTTTCCCAGAAACGGGTATGCTTGATTTTCAAGATAGAAGTCCATGGCTAGAGGGGCAAAAAGAAGTAGATCTCAGCTATGATTTGTTTAGCACAGATGCAGTTACTTTAGATGAATTACAATCTAGAACAATTGCCCTTCGTTCTCGTAAACATGATAAAGGGTTGAAAGTGCACTTTGCAGAGTTCTCAAATCTCATTATCTGGTCGACTTTGAATAAGGGACCTTTCATTGCTTTTGAACCATGGTCTGGCTTGTCAACATCCCTTGAAGAAGGAGATTATCTAGAAGATAAGAAGAATGTTCATCTCCTAGAACCTGGTCAAGTAGATCAAATTGGTTTTGATATCGAAATCTTTTAGATAAAAAACCACAAAAACAAACATTAACTGTTGACTTTTTCGATAAATAGGAGTATATTATGTTTATAAGCAACAAATGATGTTTGTAACAAACAAATAATCACTTGTTATATTCTCTTTGAAAGAGAGATTATTTATAGGAAACTGATTTCCTAAACTTGAATAAGGTGTCATTCATCTCATTCAATCCAATTTGTCAATAAACTGCTAGAAAGCCTTTTGTGGATAAACTGCTAACTACGAAAGTCTTTACTAGCCTAGAAAAATAAAAAGGAGTATACAATATGTCTATTGTTATCGGTGCAGATGCTGCAGGTTTGAGATTGAAAGAAGTTGTGAAAGACTTCTTGGAAAAAGAAAACTTCCACGTTGTGGATGTTACAGCTGAAGGTCAAGACTTTGTTGATGTGACTCTTGCTGTTGCTGCAGAAGTAAACAAAGAAGAACAAAACCTTGGTATCGTGATTGATGCCTATGGCGCTGGCCCATTTATGGTTGCAACTAAGATCAAAGGAATGGTTGCTGCAGAAGTTTCTGACGAACGTTCAGCTTATATGACTCGTGGTCACAACAACTCACGTATGATCACTATGGGTGCACAACTTGTTGGTGATGAATTGGCTAAAAACATCGCTAAAGGATTTGTTAACGGTAAATACGATGGTGGACGTCACCAAATTCGGGTCGATATGTTGAACAAAATGTGCTAATACTCTTTCAAAAAAATCAAGATAATCTGTCGTCAGCTCACTTTAGCTAACCTCAGTTATGCTCGCAGCTCGCTTCCTAAGCTAATCTTGATTTTTTTCTTGAGTGAGGATAAATGATATTAGATTTATATAATTAATCGGAGGGAATAACTAATGAGAATTGCAATTGGATGTGACCACATCGTAACAGATGAAAAAATGGCGGTTTCAGAATTTTTGAAATCAAAAGGATATGAAGTCATTGACTTTGGTACATATGACCATACACGTACTCACTACCCAATCTTTGGTAAAAAAGTAGGGGAAGCTGTAACTAGCGGTCAAGCTGATCTTGGGGTATGTATCTGTGGTACTGGTGTTGGTATCAACAACGCTGTAAATAAAGTCCCAGGTGTTCGCTCTGCCTTGGTTCGTGATATGACAACAGCACTTTATGCTAAAGAACAATTGAATGCCAATGTTATCGGTTTTGGTGGTAAGATTACTGGTGAATTGCTCATGTGTGATATTATTGAAGCTTTCATCCATGCTGAATACAAACCATCTGAAGAAAACAAAAAATTGATTGCGAAAATTGAACACGTTGAAAGTCATAATGCTCAACAAACAGATGCAAACTTCTTCACTGAATTCCTTGAAAAATGGGATCGCGGAGAATACCACGACTAAGAGGTGACCTATGATTTTAACAGTCACAATGAACCCATCCATTGATATTTCCTATCCCTTGGATGAGTTGAAGATTGATACTGTCAATCGTGTGGTGGATGTAACCAAAACGGCTGGTGGTAAGGGCCTCAATGTTACACGAGTGCTTTCAGAATTTGGCGATTCTGTTCTTGCTACTGGTTTAGTAGGTGGCAAACTTGGTGAGTTTTTGGTTGAACATATCGATGGTAACGTTAAGAAAGATTTCTTCTCTATTCAGGGAGAAACTCGTAACTGTATCGCTATTCTCCACGGAGACAACCAAACAGAAGTTCTTGAAAAAGGTCCTGAAGTATTGGAACAAGAAGGTCAAGAGTTTTTGGAACATTTCAAAAAACTCTTGGAGTCAGTTGAAGTAGTCGCTATTTCAGGTAGTCTGCCAGCTGGCCTTCCGGTTGATTACTATGCGAGCTTGGTAGAACTTGCTAATCAAGCTGGCAAGCCTGTTGTTTTGGACTGCTCTGGTGCTGCTCTTCAGGCTGTTCTTGAATCACCACATAAACCAACAGTCATCAAACCAAATAATGAGGAATTGTCTCAGCTTCTAGGAAGAGAAGTTTCTGAGGATTTGGATGAATTAAAAGAAGTACTTCAAGAACCTTTGTTTGCAGGTATTGAATGGATTATCGTTTCGCTTGGTGCCAATGGTGCTTTTGCCAAACATGGGGACACTTTCTACAAGGTAGATATTCCTAGAATCCAGGTAGTCAACCCTGTCGGATCTGGAGATTCTACTGTGGCAGGGATTTCTTCAGGACTACTTCATAAAGAATCGGATACAGAATTACTCATCAAGGCAAATGTCCTTGGTATGCTCAATGCTCAAGAAAAAATGACTGGTCATGTCAACATGGCTAACTATCAATCTCTATATGATCAATTAATAGTAAAAGAGGTATAAAATGGCTTTAACAGAACAAAAACGTGCACGTTTAGAAAAACTTTCTGATGAAAATGGTATCATCTCAGCTCTTGCATTTGACCAACGTGGTGCTTTGAAACGCCTCATGGCTCAACACCAAACAGAAGAACCAACTGTAGCTCAAATGGAAGAATTGAAAGTCTTGGTTGCAGATGAATTGACTAAATACGCTTCATCAATGCTTCTTGACCCTGAGTATGGACTTCCAGCAACTAAAGCTCTTGATGAAAAAGCTGGTCTTCTCCTTGCTTATGAAAAAACAGGTTATGACACAACAAGCACAAAACGCTTGCCAGACTGCTTGGATGTTTGGTCTGCAAAACGTATTAAAGAAGAAGGTGCAGATGCAGTTAAATTCTTGCTTTACTATGATGTAGATAGCTCAGACGAACTCAACCAAGAAAAACAAGCTTACATCGAACGTATCGGTTCTGAATGTGTGGCTGAAGATATCCCATTCTTCCTTGAAATCCTTGCTTACGATGAAAAAATTGCGGACGCAGGTTCTGTAGAATATGCGAAAGTAAAACCACATAAAGTTATTGGAGCTATGAAAGTCTTCTCAGACCCACGCTTTAACATTGATGTCTTGAAAGTAGAAGTTCCTGTTAACATTAAATATGTTGAAGGCTTCGCTGAAGGTGAAGTAGTTTATACACGTGAAGAAGCAGCAGCCTTCTTCAAAGCACAGGATGAAGCAACTAACTTGCCATACATCTACTTGAGTGCTGGTGTATCAGCTAAACTTTTCCCAAGATACTCTTGTATTTGCTCATGAATCAGGTGCAAACTTCAATGGAGTTCTTTGTGGCCGTGCTACATGGGCTGGATCAGTTGAAGCTTACATCAAAGATGGTGAAGCAGCAGCTCGCGAATGGCTTCGCACAACTGGTTTTGAAAACATTGACGAACTCAATAAAGTTCTTCAAACAACAGCGACTTCATGGAAAGAGCGCGTGTAAGAAAGTCCTCCTAGGTTAGGAACATGAATCTAAAAATTTTTAAAAAAAGTTGTATGTAAAGGTTTACAAAATAACTTACTTGTGCTATACTTAAATCACAAGTTAATACAAGGTGAGTGTTACTAAGTAAGATTAGGCATGATCACAGGTGAATTAGGAATCGGCTGATTTTCTAGTTCATTTGTGGTCATTTTTTATACTCATATACCTTTAAGATATAAAAGGAGGTTGACATGTATCGAATTCTAAATCCAATGAATCACAATGTCTCGCTTGTCAGGAATGATAAAGGAGAAGAAGTGATTGTGATTGGTAAGGGGATTGCATTCGGAAAGAAGAAGGGGGATTTGATTGCTGAACATCAGGTTGAGAAAATCTTTCGGATGAAGACCGAAGAGTCTAGGGAAAACTTTATGGCTCTCCTCAAAGATGTTCCGCTTGATTTTATCACAGTGACCTATGAGATTATTGATAAGCTCTCAAAGAAATATCATTATCCGATTCAAGAGTATCTCTACGTAACCTTGACAGATCATATTTACTGTTCTTACCAAGCTTTAGCACAAGGAAGGTACAAGGATAGTAATCTGCCAGATATTTCCGCTAAGTATCCTGTCGCTTTTCAAATCGCAAATGAAGCATTTGGAATTTATCGTCAAAAACTGACCGATCATTTTCCTGAAGACGAAATTATTCGGATTGCTTATCATTTCATCAATGCCGAAGGCGAGAATGAAGTGGAACTTGTGGAGTCGATTGATAAGAGGAAAGAAATTCTCAGGAATGTTGAGGAAGTTCTAAAGGAATATGCAATTCAACGAACCAAAGAGAATAACCATTTCTATGATCGCTTTATGATACATTTGAATTATTTCTTGGATTATTTAGACAGATCTAGGGATGATAACCAATCGCTTCTTGATATGGAAGACCATATCAAACAATCCTATCCAAAAGCGTTCGAGATTGGCTCCAAGATCTATGATGTGATTACGCAACATACGGGTCTTGATTTGTATAAAAGTGAACGAGTTTATCTAGTTCTACATATCCAACGTTTATTATCATAAAAATTATTTAAAATTATATAAGGAGAATTCTATCATGAATAGAGAAGAAGTAACATTGTTAGGTTTTGAAATCGTAGCCTATGCTGGCGATGCTCGTTCAAAACTATTGGAAGCCTTGAAGGTTGCTGAAGCTGGTGATTTTGAAAAAGCGGACGCTCTGGTAGAGGAAGCTGGTAGCTGTATTGCAGAGGCTCATCACGCGCAAACAAGTCTATTGACTAAGGAAGCTTCTGGTGAGGATTTAGCATATAGTGTGACCATGATGCATGGCCAAGACCACTTGATGACAACCATCTTGTTAAAAGATTTGATGCACCACTTAATCGAACTTTATAAGAGAGGGAGTTAAATAATGAACAAACTAATTGCATTTATCGAGAAAGGAAAGCCTTTCTTTGAGAAATTATCTCGTAATATCTATCTTCGTGCTATTCGTGATGGTTTCATTGCAGGTATGCCTGTTATTCTCTTCTCAAGTATCTTTATCTTGATTGCTTTTGTACCAAACTCATGGGGCTTTAAATGGTCTGATGAAGTTGTAGCCTTTCTGATGAAACCTTATAGCTATTCTATGGGCATTCTGGCTCTCTTGGTAGCTGGTACAACAGCTAAGTCATTGACCGATTCAGTAAACCGTAGCATGGAGAAAACCAATCAAATCAACTATATGTCAACGCTGTTGGCAGCAATTGTTGGTTTGTTGATGTTGGCAGCTGATCCTATCGAAAATGGTCTAGCTACTGGATTCTTGGGGACAAAAGGTTTGCTTTCAGCCTTCCTTGCTGCCTTTGTTACCGTAGCCATCTATAAGGTTTGTGTTAAGAATAACGTCACTATTCGTATGCCTGACGAAGTTCCACCAAATATCTCACAAGTCTTTAAAGATGTGATTCCATTCACTCTATCAGTGGTTTCTCTTTATGCTCTTGATTTACTAGCTCGTCATTTTGTTGGTTCTAGTGTGGCAGAATCAATCGGTAAATTCTTTGCTCCATTATTCTCTGCAGCTGATGGCTATCTTGGTATTACGATTATCTTTGGTGCCTTTGCCTTCTTCTGGTTTGTTGGTATTCATGGTCCATCTATCGTTGAACCAGCTATCGCAGCTATTACCTATGCAAATGCTGAAGTCAACTTGAACCTTCTCCAACAAGGTATGCACGCTGACAAGATTCTTACTTCTGGTACACAAATGTTTATCGTTACCATGGGTGGTACTGGTGCAACACTGGTTGTTCCTTTCATGTTCATGTGGTTGACAAAATCGAAACGTAACCGTGCAATCGGACGTGCTTCAGTAGTTCCTACCTTCTTTGGTGTAAATGAACCAATCTTGTTTGGTGCACCGCTTGTATTGAATCCGATTTTCTTCATTCCATTTATCTTTGCTCCAATCGCAAACGTTTGGATCTTCAAATTCTTTATTGAAACACTTGGAATGAACTCATTTACTGCTAATCTACCATGGACAACTCCAGCTCCACTAGGTCTAGTTCTTGGAACTAATTTCCAAGTTCTATCATTTATTCTTGCTGCCCTTCTAATCGTGGTTGACGTAGTCATTTACTATCCATTCCTTAAAGTATATGATGAACAAATTCTTGAAGAAGAGCGTTCAGGTAAATCTAATGATGAGTTGAAAGAAAGTTGCTTCAAACTTCAACACTGCAAAAGCAGATGCTATTCTTGAGAAAGCGGGCGTAGAAGCAGCACAAAATAAAATCACTGAAGAAACAAATGTCCTCGTTCTCTGTGCAGGTGGAGGTACAAGTGGTCTCCTTGCAAATGCTTTGAACAAGGCAGCTGCAGAATACAATGTTCCTGTGAAAGCAGCAGCAGGTGGCTATGGTGCTCACCGTGAAATGTTGCCAGAGTTTGATCTAGTTATCCTTGCACCTCAAGTTGCTTCAAACTTTGAAGACATGAAAGCAGAAACTGATAAACTTGGTATTAAACTTGCGAAAACAGAAGGCGCTCAATACATCAAATTAACCCGTGATGGAAAAGGTGCTCTTGCATTCGTACAAGCTCAATTCGATTAACGATAGGGACTGTGAAACAGTCTCCTCTCGTTACGGAAATCGCTATGGCGAATTTCTTAATCGCCTTGTTAATTCGTCGGTAAAAAGATATCGTTTTTACCTCCTCATGTCACAATTCGGTGACTTGGTACAAGAAGTGAGATGGAGAAGGATGGCTCACTGACTCCTCTCCTCTCACTTTTACTTTATTTTAAATCAAGAAATAGGTGAAAAAAATGACAAAAACATTACCAAAAGACTTTATTTTCGGTGGCGCAACAGCTGCCTATCAAGCAGAAGGCGCTACGCATACTGATGGAAAAGGACCAGTTGCTTGGGATAAGTATCTTGAAGATAACTACTGGTACACTGCCGAACCAGCCAGTGATTTTTACAATCGATATCCAGTTGATCTCAAGCTAGCAGAAGAGTATGGTGTCAATGGCATTCGAATTTCTATTGCTTGGTCACGTATTTTTCCGACTGGTTACGGTCAAGTAAATCAGAAGGTGTCGAGTTTTATCATAATCTATTTGCAGAGTGTCACAAACGTCATGTTGAGCCCTTTGTAACTCTTCATCACTTTGACACGCCAGAAGCTCTCCACTCAAATGGCGACTTCTTAAACCGTGAAAATATCGAACACTTTGTAGACTACGCTGCCTTCTGTTTTGAAGAATTTCCAGAAGTAAACTATTGGACAACCTTTAATGAAATTGGGCCAATTGGTGATGGTCAATACTTGGTTGGGAAATTCCCTCCAGGTATTCAGTACGACCTTGCCAAAGTTTTCCAATCGCACCATAATATGATGGTATCTCATGCACGTGCGGTAAAATTGTATAAAGAGAAAGGCTATAAAGGTGAAATTGGTGTTGTTCACGCTCTTCCAACCAAGTATCCTTTGGATCCTAAAAACCCAGCAGATGTTATTGCGGCAGAGTTGGAGGACATTATCCATAACAAATTTATCTTGGATGCAACTTATCTGGGTTACTACTCTGAAAAGACTCTGGCAGGGGTAGAGGCTATCTTGGCTGCCAATGGTGGAAAGCTTGACTTGCGTGACGAAGATTTCGGAAGTATTAGAAGCCGCAAAAGACTTGAACGACTTCCTTGGAATCAATTACTATATGAGTGACTGGATGGAAGCCTTTGATGGCGAAACTGAAATCATTCATAATGGTAAGGGTGAGAAAGGAAGCTCTAAATACCAAATCAAAGGTGTTGGTCGTCGTGTAGCTCCTGATTATGTACCACGTACGGATTGGGATTGGATTATCTACCCTCAAGGTTTGTATGACCAAATCATGCGCGTGAAGAAAGATTATCCGAACTACAAGAAGATTTACATCACTGAAAATGGTCTCGGCTATAAAGATGAGTTCGTTGATAACACTGTTTACGATGATGGCCGTATTGATTATGTCAAACAACACTTGGAAGTTTTGTCTGATGCGATTGCAGATGGCGCTAATGTAAAAGGTTACTTCATTTGGTCATTGATGGACGTCTTCTCATGGTCAAACGGTTATGAGAAACGTTACGGTCTCTTCTATGTAGACTTTGAAACTCAAGAACGTTATCCTAAGAAATCAGCTCACTGGTACAAGAAAGTAGCGGAAACTCAAGTAATTGAGTAGTAGAATTAGTAATTAGATATAGAATTTTAGTGAGGCAAAAAGATGTTCAAAAAAATTTTATCCAATCTATTTATGAAAAAAAGTTTATATTATCAACTTTGAAAAAAATGTTCTCAAATACCGTGTTTGACGAATGAAGAACTGAAAAGCCTTGGGAAATGGTATGTCTCGACTGGTAAAGAATGGATTTGTCATTCAGATTATGAGCTGGAAGAATTTAAAAATATCTTTTTAAATTTTTATCAGTCCTGAAGAACAGGGATACTATCTCCTTTGATTCAGATTTTATGCCGTTTCAACAATCGTAACCAATTTCCAAAAAGTTAAATCTTATATTTAGTACTCTGCAAAACTTTTATCTAATCACGTTGCTTATACTCAATGAAAATCAAAGAGCAACTTTAAACTAGAAAGCGAGTCGCAGATTTCTCAATGCATAGCTTTGAGGTTGCAGATAAAGCAATTGAGCAAAAAGTCTTTAACGCAGAAAAACGCATAATATCAGGTGTTGAAAAACCTTGATACTATGCGTTTTATTGTGGGAAGATTTACTTTTTTTCTTCTGAAATTGAGTTGTTACCCAGAATCTTTCAGTTGATTAAGGCTTGATGACTTTAGTAAGTTTAGATAGCTCAAAAAGGATTGAATCACTTAGTTTTAGAATCTGAAACAATAGTATCAAGATTTGATACATTATAAAAAGTATAAAAATCAAACTTATTGAACTTACTATGATCTGCGAGTAAATATTTTTTATTAGAATTATTTAAAGCGATGCGTTGAGCCTCTCCCTCTTCCTCGCTAAAAGTAGCTAGAGCTCCGTTTTGAATACCATTACAGCTAACGAAAGCTTTAGAAAATTGGAGATTAGAGAGATTTTGTAGGGTCAATGTGCCAACAAAAGCACCTGTAATATCGCGATAATTTCCACCTATCAAAATCAAATCTGTTAATTTTCGTTCGCTTAAAATCAGAAAAACAGGTAGACTGTTGGTCACGACGCGGATATTGTCAATAGGCAATTCGCGCGCAAAAAATTCTAATGTTGTTCCTGGTCCAATGAAAATAGTTTCTCTTTCTTCTACTAGACTGCCTGCAAAACGGGCTATTTCTTGTTTTTCTGCCGTTTGGAGGGCTTGTTTTTCAATATTTGATCGCTCATTAGTCAAAAGGGAGTTGGTTCGAAGTTTTTCAGCTCCACCATGCACACGAATCAGCAAATCTTTATCAGCTAATTCCTGTAAATAGCGCCTTGCAGTCATATCTGAAACGGCTATTTCGTCCATAATCTGCTTAACCGTTATGGTTCCTTTACTATTTACTATCTCTAAAATTTTGGTTAATTTTTCTTGTTTGAGCATATTATCACCTCGTTTCCTACTACTATATTACCATAAACTAGCCCATCATTCAAATACAAAAAAACAACAAAATAAAACAAAAACAAAAATATCGAGGTTTATTTTCAAAACTTTCGATATTTTTTTATTAAGTTATTATTTTGTTGTTTCTAGTTTACTTTTTGATGGTTAAGAGTGGTGGAGAATTATACTCAATGAAAATCAAAGAGTAAACTAGGAAGCTAGCCGCAGGTTGCTCAAAACACAGTTTTGAGGTTGTAGATAAGACTGACGAAGTCAGTGAGCATATCTACGGCAAGGCGAAGATGACGTGGTTTGAAGAGATTTTCGAAGAGTATTAGTCCAAACCGTAGTTGTAGTCATCATCTTGCATGGCTTCAACTTCACCAAGAAGGTAACCATTTCCGACTTGAGAGAAGAAGTCGTGGTTGGAAGTTCCTGTTGAAATACCGTTCATGACGATTGGGTTGACATCATCAGCTGAATCTGGGAAGAGTGGATCTTGTCCCAGGTTCATGAGTGCCTTGTTAGCATTGTAGCGAAGGAAGGTTTTAACTTCTTCCGTCCAACCAACACCGTCATAAAGACTCTCTGTATAGCCTTCTTCATTTTCATAAAGAGTATAGAGCAGGTCGTACATCCATTCTTTGAGATTTTCTTGTTCTTCTTCAGGCAATTCATTGAAACCAAGTTGGAATTTGTAACCAATGTAGGTTCCGTGAACAGATTCATCACGAATAATCAATTTGATGATTTCCGCAACGTTGGCTAGCTTGTTGTTACCAAGATAGTAGAGGGGAGTAAAGAAACCTGAATAGAAGAGGAAGGTTTCAAGGAAGACACTGGCAACTTTCTTTTCAAGTGGGCTACCGTTTAGGTAGATTTCGTTGACAATCTCAGCCTTCTTTTGGAGGTAAGGGTTGGTATTGGTCCATTCGAAAATTTCTTCAATCTCAGCCTTGGTATTCAAGGTAGAAAAGATTGATGAATAAGATTTTGCGTGGACAGATTCCATAAATTGGATGTTATTGAAAACAGCTTCCTCATGTGGTGTACGGATGTCTGCGCGAAGGGCTTCAACCCCTGTTTCAGATTGCATGGTGTCCAGAAGGGTTAAACCACCAAAGACTTTTCCGACCAAGTCTTTCTCTTTGTTAGATAGCTTTCTCCAGTCATCCAAGTCGTTTGACAAGGGAATACGTGTATCGAGCCAGAATTGCTCTGTCAGTTTTTCCCAAGTTGATTTGTCGATGACATCTTCGATGGCATTCCAGTTAATGGCTTTGTAGTAAGTTTCCATTTGAAATCTCTTTCTGTGTTTAGTATTGCGAACTCACAATTATCTTTATTTTATCATAATCCTAGAGTAGTTTCGCACAAAAAGTCGGAAGCCCGACTTTTAAAATGTTACATAAATTATGTTATGACCTAGTAGATTTGATTTTATCAGTGCTGCTTAGGGAAAAATAGTGTTTCTATGCTAGAAACTAAATCACACAGCTTTCACATTGGTTGGCACCGACTTCTCCACCATCATCTGTAAAGGTACGGACGTAGTAGATAGACTTGATACCCTTGTTAAAGGCATAGTTACGAAGGATAGACAAGTCACGTGTCGTTTGTTTGTTTTCTTTCTTCCATTCGTAAAGTCCTTTTGGAATGTCACTACGCATAAAGAGTGTGAGTGAAAGTCCTTGGTCCACGTGCTCTGTTGCAGCGGCGTAAACATCAATCACTTTACGCATATCCATGTCGTAAGCCGAAGTGTAGTAAGGAATGGTTTCTGTTGACAAGCCAGCAGCAGGATAGTAGATTTTACCAATTTTCTTTTCTTGACGTTCCTCGATCCGTTGCGTAATCGGGTGGATAGAAGCAGAAACGTCGTTGATGTAACTGATCGAACCATTTGGAGCAACAGCTAGACGGTTTTGGTGGTAAAGACCATCTGCTTGAATCTTGTCGCGAAGTTCAGCCCAGTCAGCAGCGCTTGGAATAAAGACATCTTTGAAGAGTTCTTTAACACGGTCTGATTTTGGAACAAACTCGCCAGTTACATACTTGTCGAAGTAGCTTCCCTTAGCGTAGTCTGATTTTTCAAAGTTGTGGAAGGTGATACCACGTTCACGCGCGATATTGTTTGACTCAACCAAAGTCCAGTAGTTCATAAGCATAAAGTAGATGCTTGTAAATTCAACAGACTCAGGTGATCCATATTCAATCAGTTGTTGGGCAAGGTAGCTGTGAAGTCCCATGGCACCAAGACCAAAGGTATGAGCTTGGCTATTTCCGTGGTCGATGGTAGGAACAGCTACGATGTGTGAACTATCTGTAACGAAAGTAAGGGCACGAACCATAGCACGGATAGAACGACCAAAATCAGGTGAAGTCATCATGTTGACCACGTTGGTTGAACCAAGGTTACATGAAACGTCCGTTCCCATTTGAAGGAATTCTTGAGCATCGTTGATCAAGCTTGGTTCTTGAACTTGAAGAATCTCAGAACACAAGTTACTCATGATAATTTTACCATCAACAGGGTTTGCACGGTTAGCCGTATCAATGTTGACGACATAAGGATAGCCAGACTCTTGTTGCAATTTAGAGATTTCAGTTTCCAAATCACGCGCCTTGATTTGTCTTGCGAATATTTGGATTTGCGACCAATTCATCGTATTTTTCAGTGATGTCAATGTAGTTGAATGGCACACCGTATTCTTTTTCTACAGAGTAAGGGCTGAAGAGGTACATTTCTTCATTTTTACGCGCCAATTCGTAGAATTTATCTGGCACCACAACACCAAGTGAAAGGGTCTTAACACGAACTTTTTCATCGGCGTTTTCTTTCTTAGTTGAAAGGAAGGCGATAATATCTGGGTGGAAGACGTTGAGGTAGACAACACCAGCACCTTGACGTTGACCCAATTGGTTTGAGTAAGAGAAACTGTCTTCGAAGAGTTTCATAACTGGCACAACCCCAGAGGCTGCTCCTTCATACCCTTTAATAGGAGCTCCAGCTTCACGAAGGTTGCTGAGGGTAATTCCCACACCACCACCGATACGTGAAAGTTGAAGAGCTGAGTTGATAGAACGTCCGATAGAGTTCATATCATCCGTCACTTGGATTAGGAAACAAGATACCAACTCCCCACGACGAGCACGTCCAGCATTCAAGAAGGAAGGAGTAGCTGGTTGGTAGCGTTGGTGGATGATTTCATTGGCAATATCGATTGCAACAGCTTCATTCCCATCTGCGAAATAAAGAGCGTTGAAGAAGACACGGTCTTCCATACTTTCAAGATAGTATTCACCGTCGTTAGTCTTCAAAGCATATTGATTGTAAAATTTATAAGCTGCCATGAAAGACTTGAATTGGAAGTTTTGGTCTTTGATAAATTGTGACAACTCTTCCAAAAACTCTGGACGGTATTTCTTGATAAAGGCTGTTTCGATGTAGTTGTGTTCAATGAGGTAGTTGATTTTATCAGTAATTGAATCAAAAACCATAGTGTTTGGAACTACATTTTCTTTAAAGAAAGCATCCAAGGCTTCTTTATCTTTATGAAGCATGATTTGTCCATTAACAGGACGGTTGATTTCGTTATTGAGACGGAAGTAAGTCACGTCCTCAAGATGTTTTAATCCCATAAAATTTCCCTTATCTAATTACAAAAGAAAGGCTTCTAAGATAGACATAGAAGCTTTTGTCTTGATTCTTAAGCAAGTTGTTTGAGTTTACTTGGTTGAAAGCCAGAGAAAACTTCTGTTGATGTTTGAATAATCGGAGCAGCACTAAAGCCAAGCTCTTTAACCTGATCAATATATTCAGGTTGCTCATCAAGATTGATTTCTCTATATTCAACATTATTACTGTCTAAGAAACGCTTGGTCATTTTACATTGGACACAGTTGTTTTTAGAATAAACGGTTACCATTTCTGCAACTCCTTATCAAAAAGATTTGTACTTTCCTAGTATATCAGAAAAAAATAAACTTTGTCAACTTTATGCAACTAAATATTGTGTTATTTTTTATTGCACTCAAAAACAAAACACAATATATAGTGTATTGTTGGGAGGCGGTCACAGGAATAGTACCGATTCCATTAATAAGATATTTTATAAAAACTATATACTGTGTTTTCTCAAGTTTACTAGAAGATTTTCTGCAAGTTATCTGAAAAGGAAATCTAAGAAATCCCATAAAAATGCTTGAAAAATCTTAGAAGATGATATAATACCAAATTGTAAGGGTTATCACATATAACTCAAAAAAAGAAAGAACAAAAGGAGAGTCAAACTATGGCTTCTAAAAGATTTCCACGTAGTAGCAGAAACAGGTATTCACGCACGTCCAGCAACATTGTTGGTACAAACTGCTAGCAAATTTGCTTCAGATATCACTCTTGAGTACAAAGGTAAATCAGTTAACCTTAAATCAATCATGGGTGTTATGAGTCTTGGTGTTGGCCAAGGTGCTGACGTAACTATCTCAGCTGAAGGTGCAGATGCAGATGACGCTATCGCTGCAATCTCAGAAACAATGGAAAAAGAAGGATTGGCATAAGGAAAATGACAGAAATGCTTAAAGGAATCGCAGCATCTGACGGTGTTGCAGTTGCAAAAGCATATCTACTCGTTCAACCGGATTTGTCTTTCGAGACTGTTTCAGTCGAAGATACAAACGCAGAAGAGGCTCGTTTGGATGTTGCTCTTGAAGCTTCTCAAAACGAGCTTTCTCTTATCCGTGAGAAAGCTGTAGGTACGCTAGGTGAAGAAGCGGCACAAGTTTTTGACGCTCATTTGATGGTTCTTTCTGACCCAGAATTGATTGGTCAGATTAAAGAAACAATCCGTGCTAAGAAAGTCAATGCAGAAGCAGGTCTTAAAGAAGTGACTGACATGTTCATCACTATCTTTGAAGGCATGGAAGACAACCCATACATGCAAGAACGTGCAGCGGATATCCGCGACGTGACAAAACGTGTATTGGCAAACCTTCTTGGTAAGAAATTGCCAAACCCAGCTTCAATCAATGAAGAAGTAATCGTGATTGCACATGACTTGACACCATCTGATACAGCTCAATTGGACAAACTTTGTAAAAGCTTTTGTAACGAACATCGGTGGACGTACAAGCCACTCAGCTATCATGGCACGTACACTTGAAATTGCAGCTGTATTGGGAACAAATAACATCACTGAAGTGGTGAAAGACGGTGATATTCTTGCCGTTAACGGAATTACTGGTGAAGTGATTATCAACCCAACAGATGAACAAGCGGCAGAATTTAAAGCAGCTGGTGAAGCTTATGCTAAACAAAAAGCTGAATGGGCACTTTTGAAAGATGCTCAAACAGTGACTGCTGACGGTAAACACTTTGAGTTGGCAGCTAACATCGGTACTCCAAAAGACGTTGAAGGTGTTAACAACAACGGTGCAGAAGCTGTTGGACTTTACCGTACAGAGTTCTTGTACATGGATTCTCAAGACTTCCCAACAGAAGATGAGCAGTATGAAGCATACAAGGCTGTACTTGAGGGAATGAATGGTAAACCAGTAGTTGTTCGTACAATGGATATCGGTGGAGATAAGGAACTTCCTTACTTCGATATGCCACATGAAATGAACCCATTCCTTGGATTCCGTGCCCTTCGTATCTCTATTTCTGAAACTGGAGATGCAATGTTCCGCACACAGATCCGCGCTCTTCTTCGTGCTTCTGTTCATGGTCAATTGCGTATCATGTTCCCAATGGTTGCCCTTTTGAAAGAATTCCGTGCAGCCAAAGCAGTCTTTGATGAAGAAAAAGCGAACCTTCTTGCGGAAGGAGTTGCAGTTGCGGATGATATCCAAGTTGGTATCATGATTGAAATCCCTGCAGCAGCGATGCTTGCAGACCAATTTGCTAAAGAAGTTGACTTCTTCTCAATTGGTACAAATGACTTGATCCAATACACAATGGCAGCAGACCGTATGAACGAGCAAGTTTCATACCTTTACCAACCATATAACCCATCAATCCTTCGCTTGATCAACAACGTTATCAAGGCAGCACACGCTGAAGGTAAATGGGCTGGTATGTGTGGTGAGATGGCTGGTGACCAAAAAGCTGTTCCACTTCTTGTCGGAATGGGCTTGGATGAGTTCTCTATGTCAGCAACATCTGTACTCCGTACACGTAGCTTGATGAAGAAATTGGACACTGCTAAGATGGAAGAGTACGCTAACCGTGCCCTTACAGAGTGTTCAACAATGGAAGAAGTACTTGAACTTCAAAAAGAATACGTTAACTTCGATTAATGTCATTAACCTTGTAACTTAGTTGCAAGGTTTTTTGACGCATTTTGGAAAAGTATAGTATTATAAAGTACACTTTTAAATGCTCCAGAGGCATGGTATAATAGGGGGAAGTAAATAGAATAAGAGAGAAACCATGTCTAAAGAAATTGATATTGAGTATTACCATCAGCTAGCCTTGCAAAAGCAGAAGGAGCATCGCAAAGTCTTGGCCAATTTAAAGAAAAAGCCACCAAAAAACTTAGACAAGATTGCCCAGCAGATTCATCAAGAAGTCTTTGAGGAGATTGATTGCACCGCCTGTGCTAACTGTTGTAAGACTTTAGGCCCTGACTTCAAAGAAGCAGATATTACCCGTATTGCTAAATACTTTAAGATGAAATTACCCGCTTTTGAAGCGGAGTTTCTTCAGGTAGATGAGGATGGAGACAAGGTTTTTCAAATCCATGCCCTGTCCGTTTTTAGGAGGAGATAACCTCTGTTCCATCTATGATGTTCGTCCAAAGGCCTGTCGTGAATTTCCCCATACAGACCGTAAAAAGATCCATCAAATCAACCATTTGACGATTAAGAATACTTTGACCTGTCCAGCAGCTTATCTCTTTGTTGAGAAATTAAAGGATAAGTTATAGAGATTTAAAGGATAAAAGATTTCTAATAATAACTAGCAATGTGAAGGGAGTACCTGTGCCTAGACCAAAAACAAAAGAGGAGCTAGTGCTGGCCTCTAAGGAAAACTATGAAAAGCTTAAGCGTTTCATCTCCCAACTAAGTGAAGATGAGCTACAGACTCCATTTGATTTTTCAAGAGACCCAAAGAAAAAAGAAGCTCACTGGAAAAGGGATAAGAATCTTCGGGATGTCTTGATTCATCTTTATGAATGGCAGCAATTACTTTTAACTTGGGTATATTCTAATCAAAAAGATCAAGAAAGAACTTTTCTCCCTGAACCTTATAATTGGAAAACTTATGGACAAATGAATGACGCTTTTTGGAAGAAGAACCAGAAAACGACATTAGAAGAAGCAACTAGACTCTTGGCGCAATCACATATAGAGGTTTTAGAGTTGATAGAAGGCTTCAGCACTGACGAACTCTTTACCAAAGGTGTCTATAAGTGGACGGGTGGGACAAGTCTAGGTTCCTACTTTGTCAGTAGCACGTCAAGCCACTATGATTGGGCTCTGAAAAAACTCAAAGCGCATAGGAAGAATTGTAAGTGTAGTAGTTGAGGTGTGGATACGTTCTTCTAGGTTTCGAATACCTTAGTTCTCGTGATTTTAGAGCTATTCTAGCTTTAGAATCCTTCAGAAACTAAAATTTAAGGCAATCAATGTCTTATAAGAGTGCGAAAACATTTAGTTTATAGGAATTCTATGCCGAGAATTGCATATATATTTATGAAATCGAGGTGTTCGATAGTTAGAATTGCTCTATTCTGAAAGATTTGGGATGTCAATTGTATAGGATAGTGTTCGAATTTTTTCAAGTTATTAAATTAGTTAATTGTGTGAGGTGCTTTATGTTATAATATTCTTAATGAATTTTCAGAAAGGAAACTCTCAAATTGTCCTACAAATTTCTACTCTTCGACCTTGATCACACTCTTCTTGATTTCGATGCTGCTGAGAATGTGGCTTTGACGCAACTTCTAAAGGAAGAAGGGGTTGCAGATATTCAGGCTTATAAAGACTATTACGTTCCTATGAACAAGGCTCTCTGGAAGGACTTGGAGCAAAAGAAAATCAGTAAACAAGAGCTGATTAACACGCGCTTTTCTCGTTTATTTGCCCATTTTGGACAGGAAAAAGACGGTAGCTTTCTAGCCCAGCGTTACCAATTTTACTTAGCTCAACAGGGACAAACTTTTTCAGGCGCTCATGAACTCTTGGACAGTCTCATCGAGCGTGATTATGACTTGTATGCTGCGACAAATGGCATTACTGCTATTCAGACAGGGCGTTTGGCTCAGTCTGGTCTGGCACCTTATTTCAATCAAGTCTTTATCTCTGAACAGCTACAAACACAAAAACTGACGCTCTCTTTTATGAAAAAATTGGTCAGCAGATTGAAGGTTTTAGCAAAGAAAAGACGCTGATGATTGGAGATTCCCTAACCGCCGACATTCAAGGTGGCAATAATGCTGGAATTGACACGATTTGGTACAACCCTCATCACCTAGAAAATCATACACAAGCCCAGCCGACTTACGAAGTCCATTCTTATCAAGACTTGCTGGATTGTTTAGATAAACTGTAAAAAGTGGTTTAGATAGCCACTTTTTGCTATAATAGAGGCAGTAAAAACGAAGGAGTTGGCTATGGAACATTCGTCTTGGCATGCTTTGATTAAGGAGCAATTACCTGAAGGTTATTTCGGTAAAATCAATCAGTTTATGAACCAGGTCTATTCTCAGGGAACCGTTTATCCACCTAAGGAGAAGGTTTTTCAGGCTCTCCTGACAACACGGCTTGAAGAAGTTAAGGTGGTGATTCTGGGGCAGGATCCTTATCACGGACCAGGTCAGGCGCAGGGCTTGAGTTTTTCTGTTCCTGACTCTATCCCAGCTCCGCCATCCTTGCAAAATATCTTGAAAGAATTGTCAGATGATATCGGAGTTAAGAAATCACATGATTTGACGGCTTGGGCTGAGCAAGGAGTCTTACTTCTCAATGCATGTCTGACTGTTCCTGCCGGTCATGCCAATGGTCATGCTGGGCAGATATGGGAGTCATTTACAGATGCTGTGATTCAGGTGGTCAATCATCTAGATAGACCAGTCGTTTTTGTACTCTGGGGAGCCTATGCACGCAAGAAGAAGGTCTTGGTTACCAATCCTCACCACTTGATTATCGAATCAGCCCATCCCAGTCCTTTGTCGGTTTATAGAGGATTCTGGAGTTCCAAGCCTTTTTCCAAGGCTAATACATTCTTAACAGAACAGGACAAGAGCCAGTAGATTGGCTTAGATAAGGAGAGAATATGCCTCAGTTAGCGACGATTTGCTACATTGATAACGGGAAAGAACTGCTCATGCTCCACCGTAATAAGAAACCCAATGATGTTCATGAAGGGAAATGGATTGGTGTGGGTGGTAAGCTAGAGCGAGGAGAGACACCTCAGGAATGTGCTGCGCGTGAAATCCTCGAAGAAACAGGGCTTAAAGCCAAGCCAGTTCTAAAAGGCGTAATCACTTTTCCTGAATTTACGCCAGATTTAGACTGGTATACCTATGTTTTTAAGGTGACAGAGTTTGAGGGGGACTTGATTGACTGCAATGAGGGGACGCTAGAATGGGTTCCCTATGATGAGGTTTTGAGTAAGCCGACTTGGGAAGGGGATCATACCTTTGTTGGGTGGCTTTTAGAAGATAAACCCTTCTTTTCAGCCAAGTTTGTTTATGATGGGGATAAATTGTTGGATACTCAAGTTGATTTCTATGAATAAAGGAGAAAGCAGATGCTACTAATCAAAAATGGTCGTGTAATGGATCCCAAGTCTGGTTTGGATCAAGTGTGTGATGTCTTAGTTCAAGGTGGGAAAATTATCAAAATTGCGCCTGAGATTAAAGAAGAAGGAGCAGAAATCTTAGATGCTACTGGTCTTGTAGTTGCTCCTGGCTTGGTCGATATTCATGTTCATTTCCGTGAACCTGGTCAAACCCACAAGGAAGATATCCATACAGGTGCTCTAGCAGCCGCTGCAGGTGGTTTTACAACGGTTGTCATGATGGCTAATACTAGTCCAACCATTTCAGACGTGGAGACTTTGCAAGAAGTTCTCCAGTCAGCTGCCAAAGAGAAGATTAATGTTAAGACGGTTGCGACCATAACTAAGAATTTTAATGGGCAAGATTTGACTGACTTTAAGGCACTCTTAGAAGCAGGTGCTGTTGGTTTTTCTGATGACGGTATTCCTCTTGAAAGCAGTAAGGTTGTCAAGGAAGCCATGGAGGAAGCCAAAAAACTCAATACCTTTATTAGTCTTCATGAGGAAGATCCAGGTTTGAACGGTGTTCTTGGCTTTAATGAAAATATCGCTAAAGAACATTCCATATATGCGGTGCGACTGGGGTGGCTGAGTATGCTATGATGGCGCGTGATGTCATGATTGCCTATGCAACCAAGGCCCATGTTCATATTCAGCATTTGTCTAAGGAAGAAAGTGTCAAAGTAGTTGAGTTTGCTCAAGGATTGGGAGCGCAAGTAACAGCAGAAGTAGCACCACAGCATTTTTCTAAGACCGAAGCGCTCCTTTTGACACAAGGTAGCAATGCTAAGATGAATCCACCGCTTCGTTTGGAATCAGACCGTCGTGCCGTTATCGAAGGTCTCAAATCAGGTGTCATTACAGTTATCGCGACAGACCACGCGCCTCACCATGCGGATGAGAAAAATGTTGAGGATATTACCAAAGCGCCATCTGGTATGACTGGTTTAGAAACCTCTCTGTCTCTCGGTTTGACTTATTTGGTGGAAGCTGGGGAGTTGAGCTTGATGGAATTGCTTGAAAAAATGACCTATAACCCAGCTAAACTTTATAACTTTGAAGCAGGTTACTTGGCTGAGAATGGTCCAGCGGATATTACTATTTTTGATGCTAAGGCTGACCGCCTTGTGGACTCCCATTTTGCTTCCAAAGCAGCTAATTCACCATTCATCGGTGAAACCTTAAAAGGGCAGGTTAAATATACCATCTGTAAGGGACAAATTGTCTATCAAAACTAGGTTGGAGTCTGCTCTGTAAATAAAAAGAATAGAGAGCCTATATGTACCAAACCCATCATTTTAAAGACAAGTTTATCTTATTTTTAAAGATATTTTTCCCTATCCTGATTTATCAATTTGCCAATTATTCTGCCTCCTTTGTTGATACGACTATGACAGGTCAATACAGCACTATAGACTTGGCTGGTGTGTCTATGGCGACCAGTATCTGGAATCCTTTCTTTACATTCTTAACTGGGATTGTTTCAGCCTTGGTGCCCATCATTGGTCACCATCTTGGTCGAGGTAAAAAGGAAGAAGTGGCATCAGATTTTTACCAGTTCATCTATCTGGCCTTGGGTCTATCCGTGGTCTTGCTGGGACTGGTACTTTTCCTGGCACCACCTGTTTTGAATCATATTGGGTTAGAAGCGCCAGTAGCAGCAGTAGCAGTTCGCTATCTTTGGTTTTTATCTATCGGGATCATCCCCCCTTGTTGCTCTTTAGTGTTATTCGTTCCTTGCTGGATTCGCTGGGGTTGACCAAACTGTCCATGTATCTCATGCTTTTGTTACTTCCTCTCAATAGTGGATTTAACTATCTCTTGATTTACGGGGCCTTTGGTGTTCCAGAGTTGGGAGGTGCTGGTTCTGGATTAGGTACTTCCTTGGCCTACTGGGTCTTGCTGGGAATTTCTGTTCTGGTTTTATTTAAACAGGAGAAAGCTCAAAGCCTTACACCTTAAGAAACGCATTCCGCTTAATATGGATAAAATCAAGGAAGGAGTTCGCTTAGGTTTGCCTATTGGGGGAACTGTCTTTGCGGAAGTTGCTATCTTTTCAGTGGTTGGCTTGATTATGGCTAAGTTCTCATCCTTGATTATCGCTAGTCACCAGTCAGCTATGAACTTTTCAACTCTCATGTACGCCTTTCCTATGAGTATTTCATCGGCTATGGCTATTGTTGTTTCCTATGAAGTGGGAGCCAAGAGATTTGATGATGCGAAAACCTATATTAGTTTAGGAAGATGGACTGCCCTCATTTTTGCAGGTTTTACCTTATCCTTCCTTTACATTTTTAGGGGAAATGTGGCTAGTTTTTATGGGAACGACCCAGAATTTATCGATTTGACAGCGCGTTTTTTGACTTACAGCCTCTTCTTCCAGTTAGCAGATACCTTTGCAGCACCTCTTCAGGGGATTTTGCGGGGTTATAAGGATACCGTTATTCCTTTTTACCTTGGTTTGCTTGGTTATTGGGGTGTAGCGATTCCAGTGGCTATGGTATTTGATTCCCTAACAGATTTTGGAGCTTATTCTTACTGGATCGGTTTGATTATTAGTCTAATCGTGAGTGGGGCGCTCTACCGTTGGCGTTTAACTGTGATTATGAAGAGATTTGAATCTTTAGCAAAATCTAAATGATAAAAAGTTTGTGAAAAAAATATTCTTGATAAAGGAAATCCCGGCTCTTTGTCAACTGTAGTGGGTTGAAGAAAAGCTAATATCTAGAAAGGACAAATTTCGTCCTTTCTTTTTTATATTTAGAGCGATAAAAATCCGTTTTTTGAAGTTTTCAAAGCTCTGAAAACCAAAGGTATTTCGTTTGATAAGCTTAACGAGATTATTCGTTGCTTCCAATTTGGCGTTAGAATAGTGTAGTTGAAGGGCGTTGACGATTTTCTCTTTATCTTTGAGGAAGGTTTTAAAAACAGTCTGAAAAATAGGATGAACCTGCTTAAGATTGTCCTCAATAAGTCCGAAAAATTTGTCAGGTTCCTTATTCTGAAAGTGAAAAAGCAAGAGCTGATAGAGATTATAGTGGTGTTTCAAGTCTTCAGAATAGCTCAAAAGCTTGTTAAGAATCTCTTTATTGGTCAAGTGCATACGAAAAGTAGGGCGATAAAAACGTTTATCACTCAATTTACGACTATCCTGCTGGATGAGCTTCCAGTAGCGCTTGACGGCCTTGTATTCATGGGATTTTCTCTCAAATTGATTCATGATTTGGACACGAACACGACTCATAGAACGACTTAAGTGTTGGAGTAAAACAGTTCAGTGGACTGTTTTAGCCTGAGTTTAGAAATGTAATAACGAAGGATGAAAACGATCAAGTACAATTTTTGCATTAGGGAGTGAGCCTGAGACAAAATAGTTCTCGATCACAAAAAGCTAGAGATTTCCAATTGCGGAACGCTAGCTTTTTAATTTTGAGTCGTTCTCTTATTGTATTTTAGGAGGTTATTGGCCATAAGTACCAATCCCATGTCAATTTTCACTTTACGCTTCCCTCTCAGATTACATCTCTTGTAACCCAAACAAGCCTTTATCTGCCCAAAGACAGGTTCCACATCAATCTTGCGTTGAGCGAAAATCTGTCTACCTTCAGGAGATAAAAGCGCCTGACATTCTTTAGCTTTCAAGTTTTGATAGCGTTCGTTCATATACAGTCCCTTTTGAGGGGCTGATTCAGGTTCGTCGGCGTAGTAAACCTTGATTTCTTGTTGAAAGTCCGTCTGTGTTTTCTGATGTTTAATATGGTGAAAACGATAATACCAGCCATCAGGATGTGTGTAGCTATCCTCCTTGTCATTATAGTGCCAATTCGCTAAGTTTATAGCTGACTGTTTATATCCTCTCTTTTGTTCCTTATCAAACATGGCATATTTAATCAGATGGTTTACCTGCTTTTCATCTAAACGAAGGAGATTCTCTTCACTTCCATATCCAGCATCTGCGACAACTGTTTTCAAGTCATGCGGATAGGTTTCAAGGAAGGGCAGAAGAGTCTTGGTGTCTGTCGGATTTGAGAAGACATCATAGTGAAGAACAAATTGGTTTTCAGTAGCGATTTGAAGATTATAAGCAGCCTTGAGTTGACCATTTTTCATATGATCCTCCTTCATCCGCATAAAATGGCCTCTGAATCGGTTTTGGAAAAACTGTTACGCCCTTCAAATGTCTCCTGATAGTTCTCATATTTTTCAGCACGTACTGAAAAATCGTCTTTGACTTTACGCAAGACTTTCTTGAGTTTACGACGTTGGGTTTTACGTTCATCCTTTCCTTTAACGGGTGTCTCCTCAATGTCCTGGCTCAATTTTTCCAATTCTTCTTCAAGGACTTGAGCGAATGCAATCAACTGCTCTGAAGAAATTGGTTCTTCTTCATCCAGCTTAATAGCCTGATGGATAAGGGGAGTGATTTCTTCTTGAAAATAGACCTGTATCTGTTCTTGAAGTTTGACGGAAAACTTGTCCGTTGCTTTTTTCCACACGAAACTATACTTGTTGGCATTAGCTTCAATCTTAGTCCCGTCAATAAACAGACAATCTAAGGTCACTAACTCTTCCATTTTTAAACGAAGATTGAGGTCGATGAAAAGATTACGTATGAGTTCTTCCATCCCTTCAGCGACACGAAAATGATTGATGGTGCGATAGCTGACAACTAACTGCCCTGTTAGGTATTGCATAGCCAGATTTTCAACCATCATTTTTTCAATTTTTCGACCAGAGAAAATCCCTTGTGAATAGGCAAATAGAAGAGCAGATACAAGCATTTTAGGGTGATAAGACGGGCGACCAAAGGCATGATAGAAGGCGTGGAAATGACTATCCTCCAAGGTATTCACCACTTTTTCAATAGTAAAGACGAGCTGATCTTGTGGCAAGAAGGAACTGATTTCTAGTGGTAAAGTTGTTTGATTTGTGTTATAGTGAATATGCATGGGATAGTCTTTCTAAATGGTTTATTGTGCAATTCTATTTTACTAAGACTATCGCAACCAATCGAGTAGGGGATAATCTCTAGCCCCTCTCACACCACCGTCCGTGCCGTTCGGCATACGGCGGTTCAACTAACTTTTAACGCATGTCGTTCAAGGTAATAATCCAAACACGAAACCAGTCCACGTTTTTCAAGGACTGGTTTTGATATAGCACGTTTAAGTACCGACTTCTGAGCTACTAATTGATAATGGTCGCCCCAGCCAGATACCTTATCTGCTATCCATTTAGGAACTCCTAACTTTAAGCAATCCCCATAATCGTCTAGATTTCTTCTTCCATTGCTTCCAGATAATCACTCGTAGGCGAGTACGCAAGCGCTCATCTATGCTAGTGACTATACTTTTCATATTTCCCAATGAGAAATAGTTTATCCATCCTCGAATAGACAAATTCAGTTGCTCAATACGTCTTGTTAAGTCTATACTCCATTTCCTCTGTGTTAGTTTCTTCAATTTAAGCTTAAATCTCCGAACACTATCTTGATGGGGACGACTTTTCCAACCATCTGATGATTTCCAGAACCCAAAACCTAGATATTTCAACTCTCTTGGTCTGGTAATCTTAGTCTTGGTCATGTTTACTTTCAAATCTAGCCGTTTCTCAATAAAACGACTGACTGAATACATCACACGCTTAGCGGCTGCCTCGCTTCCGACCGTAATCACACAATCATCTGCGTAGCGCACAAATCGAAGTCCCCTCTTTTCTAATTCCTTGTCCAATTCATTAAGCATGATATTGGATAAGAGAGGAGATAAATTTCCTCGCTGTGGCGTGCCAACTAGTGTTTTATAACGTTGACCATTAATGATAACACCTGAATGAAGATACTTACGAATCAAGGATTCCGTATCTCCGTCTTCGATAATGTTATGTACTAAGGACATCAATCTATCTTGAGGAACTGTATCGAAAAATTTCTCTAGGTCTATATCCACTATCCACTCATAGCCGTCATTTAAGTACTCTAAGAGCTTTATGATGGCTTTTTCACATGACCTATTTGGTCTGAAACCATAACTCGTATCTGAGAAATGGGGTTCACAAATGGGGCTCATGACTTGGACAATGGCCTGTCGAATCATTCTATCCATAACTGTTGGAATTCCTAGTTTACGGATGCCTCCGTTTGGTTTAGGAATCTCAACTCTAAGAACTGGTTGTGGCTTATATTTCTCTGTTTTATCAGTTCCTTAGTCAGGCGCCAGTTTTGTCTGAGATAATTATCCATCTCTTCGATAGTCATTCCATCAATCCCAGCTGAGCCTTTATTGGATTTTACTTGATTGTAGGCTTCCAGCATATTTTCGCGTGATAATATCTTATCTAGCAATTTTGACATGTGCGTATTCCTTTCTTGTTTTGGTGCCTGAGGGACATCTTATATTGGTTATTGGTGAACCTTCATCTAGTCAATACGTGACAGAGTTCAGTTCTATCAGACCGCTTATTTTACAGACACAAGTGAAGTAGGATTACTTCGAACTGTCGTTTTCTCTTTCTAGCGACAGACCTCAAACAGTCTCTCCCCAGACTGTTTGAGTATTCTCCCCTTCGCTCCACTTCCATTACAGAAGTTTCTTCACTACTATGGGTTCGGCTGACTTCTCATGATTCGTTGTTACTACGCATTCAGCGCTCATGAGACCTCACGGGATAAGTCGTACATCTTTCCTCGTTTACTCTCGTGATTTACGCATATAGGTTACGACTACCTTTTTGGACTTTAGAGTTTTAAGCCCCCTTATCCACTATATACGCCTTACTATCACGTTCCTGTTCGTAGAGCCACGATTTCGCTATCCCCTTCCTCTCCCCGCTACCTCACGATAGTCAGGCTTGGGAATCGCTATTGGGTTCACCGGTAGCGGGTCCCCACGGAGGACTTACACCACAGATGCACGACATGCCCGTCGTACTGCAAAAAAAGCAACGGCAAATCCGTTGCTTTTTTTGGGACATAAGAGACTATTGTCCCAGACTCATATATTGACGAAACGGGAATCGACCGCTACCTCTATTGTCCTTATGCACGGGATCCTAGAGGGGAGAAAGTCAAAGTCTATGAAAAGATTAGCGGACGGCATTTTGAACGGACTTCGATTGTTGCAGGACAAGTAGATGGAGAGTTTATAGCTCCCATGATTTACAAGGAAAGTATGACAAGCGATTTCTTTGTGGAGTGGTTTAAAACGCAACTCCTGCCTGCTTTGAAGACACCTCATGTCATTGTTATGGACAATGCTAGTTTTCATCCCAAGCATATCTTGGATGAACTTTACTTTCAAGATAAACACTTTTTCTTACCTTTACCACCTTATTTACCAGATTTGAATCCTATTGAGCAAGCTTGGCTATCTTGAAAAAGAAAGTGACTGATTTATTAAGGGAAGTTCCAAATATTTTTGAATGTTTAGAGCGCTTTTTAAAAACTAAATGACTATAGTATCAAAAAGATGTTTCATAAAATATAGACTCAATCTTTCAACAATCCTATTTATTACTTACTATCTCCAATAAAATTGAAAAAGGATGGAAAAAGGATAAATTTATGATATACTTTATTTTTAAAGACCTTATTAGAAATCTTGAAAGAGTATTGAAAACTTAGAATGAGAAAAATTGTTATCAATGGTGGATTACCACTGCAAGGTGAAATCACTATTAGTGGTGCTAAAAATAGTGTTGTAGCCTTAATTCCGGCTATTATCTTGGCTGATGATGTGGTGACTTTAGATTGCGTTCCAGATATTTCGGATGTAGCAAGTCTTGTCGAAATCATGGAATTGATGGGAGCTACTGTTAAACGTTATGACGATGTCTTGGAGATTGATCCAAGAGGTGTTCAAAATATTCCAATGCCTTATGGAAAAATCAATAGTCTTCGTGCATCTTACTATTTTTATGGGAGCCTCTTGGGGCGTTTTGGTGAAGCGACAGTTGGTCTACCGGGAGGATGTGATCTTGGTCCTCGTCCGATTGATTTACACCTTAAGGCGTTTGAGGCTATGGGTGCCACTGTTAGCTACGAGGGAGATAACATGAAGTTATCTGCTAAAGATACAGGACTCCATGGCGCAAGTATTTACATGGATACGGTTAGTGTAGGGGCAACGATCAATACCATGATTGCTGCGGTTAAAGCAAATGGTCGTACTATTATTGAAAATGCAGCCCGTGAGCCTGAGATTATTGATGTAGCTACCCTCTTGAATAATATGGGTGCCCATATCCGTGGGGCAGGAACCAATATCATCATTATTGATGGTGTCGAAAGATTACATGGGACACGTCATCAGGTGATTCCAGACCGTATCGAAGCTGGAACATATATTTCTTTATCTGCTGCAGTCGGCAAGGGGATTCGTATAAATAATGTACTATACGAACACTTAGAAGGATTCATTGCTAAGCTGGAAGAAATGGGAGTGAGAATGACTGTATCTGAAGACAGCATTTTTGTCGAAGAGCAGTCTAATTTGAAAGCAATCAATATTAAGACAGCTCCTTACCCAGGCTTTGCAACTGATTTGCAACAACCGATTACCCCACTTTTACTAAGAGCGAATGGTCGTGGTACAATTGTCGATACGATTTACGAAAAACGTGTAAATCATGTTTTTGAACTAGCAAAGATGGATGCGGACATTTCGACAACAAATGGTCATATTTTGTACACAGGTGGACGTGATTTGCGTGGGGCAAGTGTTAAAGCCACTGACCTACGAGCTGGGGCTGCACTAGTCATTGCTGGGCTTATGGCTGAAGGTAAAACTGAAATTACAAATATCGAGTTTATATTACGTGGTTATTCTGATATTATTGAAAAATTACGTAAGCTAGGAGCGGATATTACACTTGTTGAGGATTAAACCGTAGAGGTGTTTATGAATATTTGGACCAAATTAGCAATGTTTTCTTTTTTTGAAACGGATCGCTTGTATTTGCGTCCTTTCTTTTTTAGTGATAGTCAAGACTTCCATGAGATAGCTTCGAATCCAGAAAATCTTCAATTTATTTTCCCAACACAGGCAAGTCTGGAAGAAAGTCAGTATGCACTGGCCAATTACTTTATGAAGTCTCCTTTGGGAGTGTGGGCAATTTGTGACCAAAAAAATCAACAAATGATTGGTTCTGTTAAGTTTGAAAAGTTAGATGAAATTAAAAAAGAAGCTGAGATTGGCTATTTTTTGAGAAAAGATGCTTGGTCGCAAGGATTTATGACAGAGGTTGTTAGAAAAATTTGTCAGCTTTCTTTTGAGGAATTTGGTTTAAAACAATTGTCCATTATTACCCACCTCGAAAATGAAGCAAGTCAAAAGGTTGCCCTTAAGTCTGGATTTCGGTTGATTCGTCAGTTTAAAGGAAGTGATCGCTATACAAGGAAAATGCGAGATTATCTTGAGTTTCGCTTTGTAAAGGGAGAAGTTAATGAGTAAACACCAAGAAATTCTAAGCTATTTGGAAGAATTACCCGTTGGTAAAAGGGTCAGTGTTCGTAGTATTTCAAATCATCTGGGAGTCAGTGATGGAACGGCTTATCGCGCTATCAAGGAAGCTGAAAATCGTGGAATTGTAGAGACTCGCCCAAGAAGTGGTACTATCCGTGTTAAATCTCAGAAAGTTGCCATAGAGAGATTAACTTTTTCAGAAATTGCAGAAGTGACTTCTTCTGAGGTTCTGGCTGGGCAAGAAGGTTTAGAGAGAGAATTTAGTAAGTTCTCTATCGGTGCCATGACTGAACAAAATATCCTGTCTACCTTCACGATGGGGGGCTCTTGATTGTCGGAGACCGTACCCGTATCCAACTGTTAGCACTTGAAAATGAAAATGCAGTTCTGGTTACAGGGGGATTTCAGGTTCATAATGATGTACTTAAACTGGCCAATCAAAAAGGGATTCCTGTTCTGAGAAGCAAGCATGACACTTTCACTGTGGCGACCATGATTAATAAAGCCTTGTCAAATGTCCAAATCAAAACAGATATTCTGACAGTTGAGAAACTTTACCGTCCGAGTCATGAGTATGGTTTTCTAAGAGAAACCGATACAGTCAAAGATTATTTGGATTTGGTTCGTAAGAATCGTAGCAGTCGTTTCCCTGTTATCAATCAACATCAAGTGGTTGTTGGGCTTGTTACTATGCGTGACGCAGGAGACAAGTCTCCCAGCACGACGATTGACAAGGTGATGACGCGCAGTATCTTCGTAACAGGGTTAGCGACCAATATTGCCAATGTGAGTCAACGGATGATTGCTGAAGACTTTGAAATGGTACCAGTTGTTCGAAGCAATCAAACTTTACTTGGCGTTGTAACTAGACGAGATGTCATGGAGAAGATGAGTCGTTCCCAAGTTTCGGCTCTACCAACTTTTTCTGAGCAGATTGGTCAAAAACTTTCTTATCACCATGATGAAGTAGTCATTACAGTGGAACCCTTTATGCTTGAGAAAAACGGAGTTTTGGCTAATGGTGTATTGGCAGAGATACTGACTCATATGACCCAAGATTTAGTTGTGAATAGTGGTCGCAATCTCATCATCGAACAAATGCTGATCTACTTTTTGCAGGCTGTTCAGATAGATGATATACTGCGCATTCAAGCACGCATCATCCATCATACTAGACGATCAGCTATTATTGATTACGATATTTATCATGGTCATCAGATTGTTTCAAAGCAAATGTGACCGTTAAAATTAATTAGAAACTAGGAGAAAAAATGATAACATTAAAATCAGCTCGTGAAATCGAAGCTATGGACAAGGCTGGGGATTTTCTAGCAAGCATTCATATCGGCTTACGTGATTTGATTAAGCCTGGCGTAGATATGTGGGAAGTTGAAGAGTATGTCCGCCGTCGTTGTAAGGAAGAAAATTTCCTTCCGCTTCAGATTGGAGTTGACGGTGCTATGATGGACTATCCTTATGCTACCTGCTGCTCTCTTAACGATGAAGTAGCTCACGCTTTTCCTCGTCACTATATATTGAAAGATGGTGATTTACTCAAGGTTGATATGGTTTTGGGAGGTCCTATTGCTAAATCTGACCTGAATGTCTCAAAACTAAACTTCAACAATGTGGAGCAGATGAAAAAATACACTCAGAGCTACTCTGGTGGTTTAGCAGACTCGTGTTGGGCTTATGCTGTTGGTACACCGTCCGAAGAAGTGAAAAACTTGATGAATGTGACCAAAGAAGCCATGTACAAGGGAATCGAGCAAGCTGTTGTTGGAAATCGTATCGGTGATATCGGTGCGGCTATTCAAGAATACGCTGAAAGTCGTGGTTACGGTGTAGTACGTGATTTGGTTGGTCATGGTGTTGGTCCAACCATGCACGAAGAACCAATGGTTCCTAACTATGGTATTGCTGGTCGTGGGCTTCGTCTCCGTGAAGGAATGGTATTGACCATTGAACCAATGATTAATACCGGTGACTGGGAAATTGATACAGATATGAAGACCGGCTGGGCCCATAAGACCATCGACGGTGGATTGTCATGTCAGTATGAACACCAATTCGTGATTACGAAAGATGGTCCTGTTATCTTGACTAGTCAAGGTGAAGAAGGAACTTATTAAAATAATCAAAACCAGATTGGAGAAAAAGTGGCTCTTTGGACAATTTTCGGAGAGCCGTTTTTTTATTTGCTGAGTCTAGGATAGGTCTTTCTGGTGAAAGATGGTGAGATGAAGAGTCTTGCATGAATGTTATATAAATTTAAAATTTCTGAAAATAATGAAAATATACTAAATTTACAAATAAGAGTCTCTAAATCCTTTAAAATAAGCAACTTGCATATATATATATAATTATCGATTTTTTAAAACAAAGTGAGGTTGAAGGGAGGAGACTAAGTTGATATAATGAAGTGTTAGTAAACACTGGGCTTTTTTGTCATTTTTTCAAGATGAGAAAAGGCCATGTTTTCCTGTTTTTGTAGCGAGTTGATGCCTGCATGAACATGGCTAGAGGAGCAAAGACAGGGTAGAAAGAAAGGAAAAACTATGAAACAGTTTAAAATGAATGAGCGCCAACGCTTTTCTATACGCAAGTTTTCAATCGGAGCAGCCTCAGTCTTGCTAGGGTCTGTCTTTTTTGTGGCTAATCCAGCGACAGAAGTGCAGGCGGCAGAATCAAGTACAGAAGTGGTCGCTCAGGATGGAAATGGCAACACTGGGAATCCATCTGTCTTACCGCCATCAGATACAAGCAATCAAAATCTTAACGTAGAACAAGAAGGAGCTAAACCAAACACTCAAGAGACAGAGAAAAAAGAGCAAGATAGTCTAGTTGAAGGAACTGAACTAAAGAGTGTAAGTGAAGTAAAAAAATCGGAGAAATCAGGTGAAGAAAAAAAGTTGATGGAGGAACTAAACCTGTATCCGGTGAATTATCTACTGTGTCTGAGGTAGAAAAAGATAAAAAAGAAGCTCAACCAGAGTCGGAAGAAAAATCCTCAATTATCAAAGAAGAAGCTAACAGAGAAGATAAGATAGATCAATCTCAAGAAGAAGACGGGTATCAGTTATATGATAAATTGATAGATGCATCTAAAGCTTGAAAGAATCCAATCCTGAGTCGGCAGCAGATTTTAAAAACTTAGCAGATACCATCAACGAAAAGTTAGGACTTTCAGACGACGGAAAGATTTCTGGAGAACTTGTCGAAAAAGCTCACAAGTTACTGGATGGTAATCAGATAGACAAAGCCGAAATAGAAGGAGCTAATAACTCTAGGAGAAGAGGAAAACGTGATACAGAATTGACGGATGTTCAGATTGGCTTAACTAAAGGTCAAGGATTTGATAGTTCTAATATTCGAGTAGTACCTCCGGGGCAGGGCTATATAGCAAAAAATTTACAAGTCAAAATAGTATCAAAAAATGAAAAAATTAAGGGAATTACAGTTGATACTACCAATTATCAGGGAGAAAATTTTTTTGACAAGCATACTAAGGACGGTATTAATACAAAACAAGCGACATTATCGTTTGAAGGGGAGAACTCCTAAGGGAGAAGGTGTAATTAAGATAACCGTAACAGGAGAGAGTGGTAAGACTAAATCATTTAGTTTCGGCTACTACCAACCTCTTCAACAACCAACCATTACTGCTATTAATAGAACCCAAAATGATAATAATAAACCTGAGGTAAATATTACAGTTGCAAAGTATCTTTCTCTGCCAGGTGATAGCAAAATGAAAGTGTATCTTGTGCGTAATGGAGAGCAGTACGGAATCTATGATCAAGATTACCATAGGAGTGGTGGTAAGAAGGAAGGAGTAAATGCTTATCCATCTAATTATGAAATTATTGCAACCGCAGAGGTAGGTGAAAATGGGAAAGCAATAATTACTGCCGATAATTATGTGTCTGGGAAAGATATTGGTTCAGGTAAGGTAAAAGCTGTAACTGTCTTAGAGATGTCTGGGAAAGTTAATGATACCGATCCGGGTGATCGCGGTTCGTGGTTCAGTGACGAAGTGACAGTCCCAGTGTTAACACCACAGATTGATAGAAGTAGTGCGATTAAGGCTGTAGAAGATAAGTTGGGATTAGTAGAATCTGAAATTGGTAAACAGACAGCATTAGAAGAATCCGAGCGAACAGCAGCAATAGTTAAGGCTAAAGCGGAAGCTCAAAAAGCAAAAGATGAGATTAATAAAGCTAGTACAAATGATAGTGTAGGGCAGGCTAAAACTGCGGGCTTAGTCTCTCTTAGCAAAGAAGAAGCTTAGCAGTTGTTGATAATACGTTACGAGCTAAAGATCAGACTATTTCAGATAATTCTGGCTTAACGACAGAAGAGAAAACAAAAGTTAAATCTTCTACAAAAGCAGCGGCTGATCATGCCAAAGAGGAAATTAATAAAGCTGATAAGAATACAGAAGAGTTAGTTTCTCAGGCTAAAACGGCAGGAGTAAGTGCTATTAACTCTGTAGCAATTCCAACAGAAACAGAAAAAGGCAAAGCGATTAAGGCTGTAGAAGCTGCTGCATTTGCTAAGAAAACAGAAATTTCGAATCGTTTTGATTTGACAACTGAGGACAAGTTAAGAGCATTGCAACAGGTGGATCAAGAAGCTAAAGATGCTAAGATTGCGGTGGACAAGGGCGTAACAAATAAAGATGTAGAACAGGCAAAAGTGGCAGGAATTGATGCTATCAAGAACATCAATCCACAACCAACTTCACGTCCGCTTCCTACGCCTCAACCTCAACCTTCTACCCCTACTCAGCCAGACCAAGGAGCTACTGAGACTCCAACAGCTCCATCTGAGCCAGCTCCTCAACCGTCTCAACCAACTGCTCCGGGCCAACCTGCAAGTCCTGCTACAGTTTCAAGTTCAGCTCCGACTCAAGCACCTAGAGCGGCAGCAAGTCCTTCAGCTAGCTCAACGAGCACGCAAGCTCCAGCTCAAGAGCAAGTTGACAAGTCTGAACTTCGTGCCTTGAGTCAAGAGTTAGACCAACGCTTGAAAGCTTTGGCAACAGTATCTGATCCGAAAATCGATGCAGCCAAGGCGGTTCTCCTAGATGCTCAAAAAGCTCTGGAAGATAGTGCCTTGACAGAGCAAGGTTTGCGTACTGCAGTAGAGTCTGTGAAGGCTGCCTTGGACTCTCTCAAAGATGTGAAAGCAAATGCTAGCGACAGCAAGCCTGCACAGGACAAGAAAGATGCCAAACAAGGAACGGAGGATAGTAAGGATTCAGATAAGATGACTGAAACAAACTCAGTTCCAGCAGGAGTGATTGTAGTCGGTCTACTCGCCCTTCTAGGTGTGATTGCCTTCTGGTTGGTTCGCCGTAAGAAAGAGTCAGAAATCCAGCAATTAAGCACGGAATTGGCCAAGGTTCTCGGACAGCTAGATGCAGCCAAAGCGGATAAAAAAGTCCTTTCCAAAGCCCAAAATCTTCTCCAAGAAACCCTTGATTTCGTGAAAGAAGAAAATGGCTCAGCAGAGACAGAAGCTAAACTAGTAGAGGAGCTTAAAGCAATCCTTGCCAAACTCAAGTAAAACATGAGTTATGAAATGTCAGACCTAAAAGACATTTCCGTTCACAAAAGCAGCGACGAGTAACCCTTGTCGTTGCTTTTTGGCTATTTTGGGGGATAAGATCCGCCGTAAGCGCGTCATAACAAGGTATCTATCATTCATGGAAGACCTCCTGTATACTATTAGTAAAGTAAAACTATTGGAGGATATTTTAATGCCACAACCTATTGTTCCTGTAGAGATTCCACAATCTCGTCGTTTTGATTCTAAAAAGAGAAATGATATTCTGCTTAAAATTCGTATTGGCAAGCTTGAAGTAAGTTTTTTTCAATCTCTCAATCTCGAAATGATAGAACAGCTTTTGGATAAGGTGTTGCTCTATGACAATTCATCTATCTAGCCTAGGGCAGGTCTATCTCGTATGTGGGAAAACGGATATGAGACAAGGCATTGATTCACTGGCTTATCTCATTAAAACCCACTTTGAATTGGATCCTTTCTCAGGTCAAGTCTTTCTCTTTTGTGGTGGACGTAAAGACCGCTTTAAAGCTCTTTACTGGGATGGTCAAGGATTTTGGCTACTATATAAACGCTTTGAGAACGGTAAGTTGACTTGGCCAAGTACAGAAAAGGATGTCAAAGCTCTCACACCTGAACAAGTAGACTGGCTGATGAAGGGCTTTTCTATCACTCCAAAAATAAATTCATCAGAAAGTCGTGATTTCTATTGAAATGAGGACTTTCTTTTTAGTATAATAAAGTTAGAAAACAGAGAGGGAAGATGATGAAAGACTTATTAAAAATCATTCAACAACAGAGTGCTACAATTGATAGTCTCACCAATGAACTTACCCTTCTGCGTGAACAAGTGGCTTATCTAACGCAAAAGCTCTATGGAAAATCCTCTGAGAAAAGTGTTTGTCCATCTGGACAAGTCAGCCTTTTTGAGGAGGAAGTTTCATCTGATGAAGATGGAGATGGAGATGTTCCCAGTTGAAAGAGAAGAAATCACCTATAAACGTAAGAAAGCTAAAGGGAAACGTCAAGCTCTTCTTGCCCAATTCGATTCAGAAGAACTCCATCATCGCTTAGAGGATTGCATTTGCCCTGACTGTCAGGGAGAGCTAAAAGAGATTGGAGCGAGTCTTCAAGGCCAAGAACTAGTCTTTATTCCTGCGCAATTAAAACGCATAGATCATATCCAACACTCTTACAAATGCCAAGCATGCAGTGAGAAAAATCCGAGTGATAAAATTGTGAAAGCTCCTATTCCTAAAGCCCCTTTGGCGCATAGCCTTGGCTCAGCTTCTATTATCGCTCACACCATCCATCAGAGAGAAGTTTAATCTGAAGGTACCCAATTATCGCCAAGAAGAAGATTGGGCTAAGATGGGTTTACCAATCACACGTAAGGAAATCTCTAATTGGCATATCAAGGCGAGTCAATACTATTTGGAGCCCCTCTATAACCTCTTGCGAGAGAAACTATTGACTCAGCCCTTACTTCATGCGGATGAAACTTCTTATAGGGTGCTAGAGAGTGATAGCCATCTGACCTACTATTGGACTTTTTTGTCTGGGAAAGCTGAGAAGCAAGGGATCACGCTTTACCACCATGATCAGCGTCGGAGTGGTTTAGTAGTACAAGAATTCCTAGGAGATTATTCTGGATATGTGCATTGTGATATGTGGTCTGCTTATCGTCAACTGGAAGAAGCTGAACTTGTTGGATGTTGGGCGCATGTGAGAAGGAAGTTTTTTGAAGCCACCCCCCAAGCAAGCAGATAACTCATCCTTAGGTGCCAAAGGTTTAGCTTATTGTGATCAGTTATTTTCTTTGGAAAGAGACTGGGAAGACTTGTCAGCTGATGAACGACTACAGAAACGTCAAGAAAAACTCCAACCCCTAATGGAAGATTTCTTTGCTTGGTGTCGACGTCAGTCAGTTTTACCTGGTTCAAAACTAGGAAGGGCAATTGAATACAGTCTCAAGTATGAAGAAACCTTTAAGACCATTTTGAAAGACGGGCATCTGGTCCTTTCCAATAATCTAGCTGAACGCGCCATTAAATCATTGGTTATGGGACGTAAAAATTGGTTGTTTTCTCAAAGTTTTGAAGGAGCTAAAGCAACAGCTATTATTATGAGTTTGTTGGAAACAGCTAAACGTCATCAACTAAATAGTGAAAAATATCTATCCTATCTTCTAGAATGTCTTCCAAACGAGGAAACTCTCGTAAACAAAGAGGTTTTAGAGGCTTATTTACCATGGACTAAAGTTGTACAATAAAAGTGCAAATAAGAAATCTCCAGATTAGGAACTATCCGTGAGTTCTCTAGTCTGGAGATTTTTCAATATACCTCGTTATTGGGCGGTTACGATCCGCCTTGACTAGCAAAAGAAAAGATTGGTCCAGTAGTGCCGATACGATTTTGCGTAGCAGAAAGCATACAAATTAAATTGAATATAGTAAAATAGGATTAGAAATCTTAAGAAAGTTGGTTCTTTATTGGAAACGATAGTATTTTCAATCTCCGTTTTTTTAGCAGGGGTCTTGTCCTTCTTTTCTCCCTGCATTTTTCCACTTCTGCCAGTCTATGCTGGGATTTTATTGGATGATCAGGAAAGTGCAAAAAGTTTTTCCTTGTTTGGGAGAAAGGTTCTTTGGTCCGGTTTGATTCGAACACTTTGCTTTATCGCAGGTATTTCACTCATTTTCTTTATTCTAGGCTTTGGTGCTGGTTACTTTGGTCATATTCTCTATGCCAATTGGTTTCGTTATACCATGGGGACGATTATTATCATTTTAGGTCTACACCAGATGGAAATTTTTCATTTTAAGAAACTAGAGTTTCAAAAAAGCTTTACCCTTAAAAAATCAGAATCCAATCGTTATTGGTCTGCCTTTTTACTCGGTATTACCTTTAGCTTCGGTTGGACGCCATGTATCGGTCCAGTTTTAAGTTCTGTTTTAGCGCTTGCGGCTTCTGGGGGCAATGGCGCTTGGCAAGGAGTTATTTATACTCTTATTTACACTCTGGGCATGGCCCTTCCTTTCTTGGTCTTGGCTCTAGCTTCAGGAGTAGTGATGCCTTATTTTAGTAAAATCAAGCGCCATATGATGCTACTAAAGAAAATTGGTGGTTTCCTCATTATTTTAATGGGAATTTTATTACTATTAGGACAAGTAAATGTTCTAGCTGGAATTTTTGAATAAAGGAGAACAAATGAAAAAAGTAATAGTTACTGGCTTAAGCCTCTTGTCATTAGTCGTATTGATAGCCTGTGGTGAGGAAGAGACTAAAAAGACTCAAGCTCCACAACAGCCAAAACAACAAACGACTGTACAACAAATTGCTGTTGGAAAAGATGCTCCAGACTTCACATTGCAATCTATGGATGGTAAAGAAGTTAAGTTATCTGATTATAAAGGTAAAAAAGTCTATTTAAAGTTTTGGGCTTCCTGGTGTGGTCCATGTAAGAAAAGTATGCCTGAGTTGATGGAATTAGCTGCAAAACCAGATCGTGATTTTGAAATTCTTAGTGTCATTGCACCAGGTATTCAAGGTGAAAAAACTGTCGAGCAATTCCCACAATGGTTCCAAGATCAAGGTTATAAGGATATCCCAGTGCTTTATGATACCAAAGCAACCACCTTCCAAGCTTATCAAATTCGAAGCATTCCTACAGAATATTTAATTGATAGCCAAGGAAAGATTGGAAAGATTCAATTTGGTGTCATCAGCAATGCGGATGCAGAAGCAGCTTTTAAAGCAATGAACTAGCATAGATAAAGAGAATCTGATTACAAATTTCATGGTATAATAGATGGTAACCGTAACGTTGCCGTCTTTTTTGTCGGCCAATAGAAAGAGAAGAGAATGTTAAAGAAAAATGATATTGTAGAAGTTGAAATTGTTGACTTGACCCATGAAGGTGCAGGAGTGGCTAAGGTAGATGGTTTGGTCTTTTTTGTAGAGAATGCTTTACCGAGTGAAAAAATCCTTATGCGTGTCCTTAAGGTTAATAAAAAGATTGGTTTTGGGAAGGTTGAAGAATACCTTGTCCAATCACCACACCGTAATCAAGATCTAGATTTGGCTTACCTGCGTTCAGGAATCGCGGATTTAGGTCATCTTGCCTATCCAGAACAGCTCAAGTTTAAAACCAAGCAAGTCAAGGATAGTCTTTACAAGATTGCTGGAATTACGGATGTAGAGGTTGCTGAAACGCTTGGTATGGAAAACCCAGTTAAGTACCGCAACAAAGCACAGGTCCCTGTTCGTCGTGTTAATGGTGTCTTGGAAACTGGATTTTTCCGTAAGAATTCCCACGACCTCATGCCACTGGAAGATTTCTTTATCCAAGATTCCGTGATTGACGAGGTAGTAGTAGCTCTACGTGACTTGCTCCGTCGTTACGACCTGAAACCTTATGATGAAAAGGAACAATCTGGCTTGATTCGAACCTTGTGGTGCGTCGGGGGCACTATTCAGGACAAATCATGGTCATTTTGGTAACAACTCGTCCCAAAGTTTTTCGTGTTGACCAATTGATTGAACAATTAATCAAGCAGTTCCCAGACATTGTGTCTGTTATGCAAAATATCAACGATCAGAACACCAATGCTATTTTTGGTAAGGAATGGCGCACCCTTTATGGACAAGACTTTATCACTGACCAGATGCTGGGAAATGACTACCAAATCTCTGGTCCAGCCTTTTACCAAGTTAATACAGAAATGGCGGAAAAACTTTATCAAACGGCCATTGACTTTGCTGAATTAAAAGAAGATGATGTGGTTATTGATGCCTATTCTGGTATAGGAACGATTGGCCTCTCTGTTGCGAAACTCGTCAAGGAAGTCTATGGTGTCGAAGTGATTCCAGAAGCGGTTGAGAATAGCAAGAAGAATGCCCAACTGAATAATATTTCAAATGCCCACTATGTCTGTGACACAGCTGAAAATGCTATGAAAAATTGGCTCAAAGATGGGATTCAACCAAGTCTTATTCTAGTGGACCCACCACGCAAGGGTCTTACAGAAAGCTTTATCAAGGCAAGCGCTCAAACAGGAGCAGACCGCATCGCCTATATCTCCTGTAATGTCGCTACTATGGCGCGTGATATCAAACTCTACCAAGAATTGGGATATGAGTTGAAGAAAGTCCAGCCGGTTGATCTTTTTCCTCAAACGCACCACGTGGAGTGTGTAAGCTTGTTGGAGAAACGTAGTTAATCCTCAAAAGGTTCCCCAAATCTTTTGAGTCCCAAAGACACATCACGTTGAGGCGGTATCACTACTTGTACGAGCTGAGGTATCAACGAAGTTATTGGATAGGACTTGTAGAATGAGGAAAGGTACCGACGAAATGATACGGTAAGTCCGAACCGCTGAGTGTGTGATTGTGAGCTTGAATCCTAAGTATGAACACAGACAAATAGTAAGGTACTCTTTGAGTGAAAAAGTAAATTGTTTTTGGTGGAGCTAAAATATTGATAGAGAACAGACCAGAGTTTGATAAAATCACATCCTTTGATGAGTTTAATAAATACTATTGGTATCGTGATGAACTTTCACAACTATGTAAATCATTAGGATTAGAATATAGAGGTACCAAACAAGAACTCAATCATATTATTGAGCAGTACTTTAAGGGGAATTTGATTAAAAAATCATCAACAAAAAGAAATAAGAAACGAGTGGCAGCTATTGCCTTAGATACGCCCTTACTTGAATGTGGATTCTCCTTTAATGCAGACTTTTGAGAATATTTCTCAACTTTAACAGATGTTTCGCCATTTAAATTTACTGCTGATATGGCTACAGCTTGGAGAAAAAGTAAAAGAGAAAATGATTTGAGTTTTACAATCCAAGATATGCTAAAAGTCTATTATGGAAATTCAGATTATGCTAAGTATGATCATTCGGTTTGTCAATGGAACCAATTTTTAAAGGATTTCTGTGCAGACGAAAATAGTCGTAACTACTCCAATAAATTAAAAAGTAGCTTCAACTCTTTGGAAAGAAGTTAGAAATTCAAGTAATGAAAAAAAGTTATTCAAAGAATCTTTTTGACTGAATATGCTGATAAAATAAAAAGAGTATGATAAGTAGAAACTCCATCTCACTTGGTAGCGACAGTGATACTCTCGCAGCAATTACTGGCAGCATAGCAGAGGCAGCTTATGGTATTCCTGATTGGATTAAGGATAAGACCTACTCTTACTTGGATGAACACTTAAAGGATGTAGTTATGCGATGGGAAAATAAAAGTCTATTAATCTCAGTACGTCAGATTTCTCTTTTCTGTATTTTTCATTGTATAATAGGGGTATATTTAATTTCATATAATGAAATATAAAGATTTCTAACGAATATTAAGGAGAAAATTAATGAAAAAAGCAATGGTAATTATCAACCCTACCTCTGGTGGGGAAAAGGCCTTGGATTACAAAGAAAAGCTGGAGAATAAAGCAAAAGAATACTTTGAGCACGTGGAAACCAAAATTACCGAAAAGGCGCTGGATGCAACAAATTTTTGCTGAAGAAGCGTCTCGTGAGCAGTACGATGCAGTGGTTGTTTTTGGTGGAGATGGGACTGTCAACGAAGTCATTTCTGGTATTGCTGAGAGAGACTACATTCCTAAGTTGGGTATTATCCCTGGGGGTACGGGTAACCTCATTACAAAACTGTTGGAAATCAATCAAGACATCGATGGCGCTATTGATGAACTCGATTTTAACTTAACCAATAAGATTGATATCGGAAAAGCGAATGACAATTATTTTGGTTATATTTTTAGTATCGGTTCTCTGCCTGAGGCGATTCACAATGTGGAGATTGAGGACAAGACAAAATTCGGTATTTTAGCCTATGCTGTAAATACCATGAAGTCTGTCATGACGGATCAGGTATTTAACATTAAAGTTGAAACAGAAAATGGAAATTATGTTGGTGAGGCTAGCCATGTTTTGGTTCTCTTGACAAATTACTTCGCTGATAAGAAAATCTTTGAAGAAAACAAGGACGGCTATGCTAACATTTTGATTTTAAAAGATGCGTCTCTGTTCTCCAAATTATCCGTCATTCCTGATTTACTGAAAGGAGATGTTGTCGCAAATAATAATATCGAGTATATCAAAGCGCGTAATATTAAGATTTCTTCAGATAGTGAATTGGAGTCAGATGTTGATGGTGATAAATCGGATAACCTACCTGTAGAAATCAAAGTTTTAGCTCAGCGAGTTGAAGTATTTTCAAAACCGAAAGAGTAGAAGGTAAAAATTAGTTTATTATTCACCACGAAATTAAGTTCTATATCAACGATTGGAGGAGGAATGAATTCTCTATTTGATGAATTTCGAACAATTTGTTCTCATTTAAACCAAGTCGGAATCACTCCGACGCTCATGGGGTCTTTGGGGTTTGAATACCGATCAAATGAAGAATGGGGGCCGTCTGACATTGACATTCATGTGCCTGGTGATCCTAGAGGCTGGGAAGCACCCGATCATCTCAGAATTTATGAGTGGGACAAGATAATGAAAGTGATGAAACACTTAGGCTACGCCTTAATAGATATTCATGAGCATGAATTCCAAAAAGATGGTCTGAGTGTTGAATTCGGAAGTATCGATTCTTTACCTGATTTTGCAGGAGTTTCGGAATCGGATATAGAGCTGATTCATCTCGAAAACATCACTTTTCGCGTTCCAAGTTTGGAACAGTTTTTAAGTATTTACAAGGCTTCTTCCCAAGATTCTTATCGAAATGAGCACAATAACAATAAGGATTTTAAAAAGATAGAGTGGCTGGAAAGACAGTTGTAAATCATCATTTGAAAAGTAGCTAGTTGTAAGACTGGCTGCATTTTTATTTATAGAACCAAACCACTAGAATCTACGGACATTCCTTGCAAATAGTTTACAAAAATAGTATACTGGGTTTATTAATTTTGAAAACGTTTGCGTAAAATTTGAATTAAAAATTTAGGAGACAACTTGATGGAATTAAGAGCTATTTACCATAGGCCTGAGTCGGAGTTTGCCTATCTTTATAAGGATAAGAAGCTTCATATTCGGATTCGAACTAAGAAAGGGGACGTTGAAAGCATCAACTTGCATTATGGTGACCCTTTTATCTTTATGGAGGAATTTTATCAGGATATAAAAGAAATGGTCAAGATAGCTTCTGACGTCTTATTTGATTATTGGCAGGTTGAAGTGTCCGTTGACTTTGCACGTATCCAGTATCTCTTTGAACTCAAGGATACAGAAGGTCAAAGCATTTTGTATGGCGATAAAGGGTGCGTTGAAAATTCTTTAGAAAATCTTCATACTATTGGGAATGGATTTAAGTTGCCCTATCTTCATGAGATTGATGCCTGCAAGGTTCCTGACTGGGTTTCAAATACGGTATGGTATCAGATATTTCCTGAAAGGTTTGCCAATGGAAATGCTCTATTAAACCCAGAAGGAACTTTAGACTGGGATTCATCTGTCACACCTAAGAGTGATGATTTCTTTGGTGGTGATTTACAGGGGATTATTGACCATCTGGATTACTTGCAAGACTTGGGAATTACTGGACTTTATCTTTGTCCTATCTTTGAATCTGCGAGCAATCATAAGTACAATACGACAGATTACTTTGAAATTGACCGTCATTTTGGGGACAAGGAGACCTTTCGGGAACTGGTCGAGCAAGCTCATCAGCGTGGCATGAAAATCATGCTGGATGCTGTATTTAATCATATTGGTTCGCAATCTCCTCAATGGCAAGATGTTGTCAAAAATGGTGAACAGTCTTCTTATAAGGATTGGTTCCATATTCAACAATTTCCAGTGATGACTGAAAAACTAGCCAACAAGAGAGAGTTGCCTTATCATGCTTTTGGTTTCGAGGACTATATGCCTAAGTTAAATACAGCCAATTCAGAGGTCAAGAATTATCTTTTAAAGGTTGCGACTTATTGGATTGAAGAGTTTGATATAGATGCTTGGCGTTTGGATGTGGCTAATGAGATTGATCATCTGTTTTGGAAGGATTTTCGAAAAGAGGTTTTAGCTAAAAAACCTGATCTTTATATTTTAGGAGAAGTCTGGCATACGTCTCAGCCTTGGCTAAATGGAGATGAGTTCCATGCGGTCATGAATTATCCTTTGTCTGATAGTATCAAGGATTATTTCTTACGAGGTGTTAAGAAGACGGACCAGTTCATCGATGAAATCAATGGCCAATCTATGTATTACAAACAGCAGATTTCAGAAGTTATGTTTAATCTCTTGGATTCGCATGATACAGAGCGAATCTTGTGGACGGCCAATGAAGATGTTCAACTGGTTAAATCAGCCCTAGCCTTTCTCTTTTTACAAAAGGGAGCACCCTGCATCTATTATGGAACCGAGCTATCCTTGACCGGAGGACCGGACCCAGATTGTCGACGTTGTATGCCTTGGGAACGTGTATCGAGTGACAATGATATGTTAAACTTCGTGAAGAAGCTAATCAAGATTCGCAAACATGCGTCAGCAACCATTTCGCATGGCAAGTATAGCCTAAAAGAAATCAAAGCTGATGTAGTAGCCTTGGAATGGAAATATGATGGACAAATTCTTAAAGCTATCTTTAACCAATCAAAAGAAGATTGTCTTTTAGAGAAGGAAACCGTATCACTAGCAAATAATTGCCAAGAATTAGAGAATCAGCTTGTCATCTCTTCAAATGGATTTGTGATTTTTCATTAAAGAGCAATTATGAGCGACAGGAAAATTGTAGTATAGAGAGCATTTTACAAACAGACTATTTGTCGTCCTGCTACAAATGATATATAATTTAACTTAAAGAAAATAGGAGGACTAATCGAATGGAATTAAAAGATTTTACAGAAAAAGAACAGGAAATGATTAAGAAGGGACTTACGACGTCTAAGATTAGTGACAAGGAAACTGCTGAGAAGATTCTTGCACTAGTACCACAAGACTTGATTAAGCGAATCCCGTTTTTGTCAGAAAGCATGCTACGACACGTACTATTAAACGCATTACAATTGAACATCCTGAACTCTACGCTGTAGCCCAAACAAGTGGTGAAATTCCAGAAAAAGAACGCGAAGAATTGCGTCAAATTATCACGACTATCTTTGAACAAAAGATGAATAAGCATAGTATTAAGTAGAGAATGAAAAAATATTTTATTGGTGGTTTGGGAAGCAATGTCTATCATAGCAAGGATTTTCTTCAGGAACTAAATTCGCAGATTTATTTTCTAAATCCATATGAAAAGCATCTTCGAGATGAAACAGAATTGAAATCATGGTTTAAAAAATCGATAGAAGAGGAAGAATCTATCTGTCTGATAGGCCATTCTCTTGGAGGAGATTTGGCTCGTTATCTCGCATCGGAATTTCAAGAAGTGAAGAAACTGATTCTTTTGGATGGTGGCTATCTAGATTTAGGTAAGATTTTAACTTTAGATGCGGAATTAGAGGAAACTAAAAACTATATTGAATCTCAAGTTGTTTCGGACTTAGATGTTCTTATTTCCAAAGAGAAATCTGAAGCAAAGCATTGGTCAAAAAATATGGAGAAAGCTGTAAGACAGTCCTATCACTGGAATGCGAAGTATAATAGATATGAGTTGGCTATAAATTATGAAAATATAGAAGCGATCCTCCGCCTACGGAGGAAAATACAAGCTTTTAAGAGAGAAGTGGGAGATACCTTGTTTATTAGTCCTCGCTATCCTAATGAAGCTACATGGAGAGAGGAAGCCCTAAAAGAATTACCAGACTATTTTGATACTATTCTTCTAGAGAACTTTGGCCATGAGCTTTATACTGAAGCACCTAAAGAAATCGCTAGTCTAATTAATGAGTGGTTCTCTTATTCTCACTAGGATATTGAATAAATTATCACAATCAATATATGGTTTATTGGAATAAGATATGAACAAATTGATTAGGAATATCAAATTAATTTGGGCTCTTTGTCAACTATAGTAGGTTGAAGAAAAGCTAAGATCTAGAAAGGACGAAAATTTGTCCTTTCTTTTTGATATTTGATTCTTTGATATCGAGTGGTTTTGTGATAAAAAGTAATGATTCCATATGATTTTTCTATGGAACTTTTTCTACATAAAATAGACTCCATAATATCCATAGAGTTTACCCACTACAAATATTATAGAGTCGCTTTTTCTATTCCGGGAGCTTGAAGGGCTATCATCGGACAAAAATAGAGAAGGCATGATATAATATAAAAGTAGATTTCTATGTAATTAAATAAGAACTGTTTGAACACCATTCATGTGAAAAACTCTCTATGTTCAAGCGATAGTAAAAATAAAATAGAGTATCTAAACCCTTGCTACGAAAGGAAAAACTCAAT